>Ga0207674_10004007_pt1 | contig 17887 bp, 12 predicted proteins | sample KBSCornC72_FD_184303 | JGI IMG/M metagenome (GOLD analysis project Ga0207674, IMG submission 184303) | Corn rhizosphere microbial communities from Kellogg Biological Station, Michigan, USA - KBS Corn C7-2 (SPAdes) (version 2) | ecosystem: Host-associated > Plants > Roots > Rhizosphere > Soil ... | reverse complement strand
CGGCCTTCAAATGCCGCTTTACACGCCTTACGCCATGGCGTGGTGATTACCGAGGATAACGGACGCAAGTACAAAACCGCTCCGGCCAGCTTCAGTTCGCTGCGTCACGAGGACAATCTTACCCGGCTGACCGTGACCATCCACGAAGGCCGCAAACGCCAGGTCAGGCGCATGTTTGCCGCGCTCAACCTGCCGGTCGTCTCGCTCAAACGGGTCGGGATTGGTACTTTAACCCCAGGCTCATTGGCCGAGGGGACTTGGCGCTATCTCACGGAGGCGGAGGTCGTGACTTTGCGCGAAGGTCACAGCAGCGAGAAGGTGTGATATAATCAGCGAGGATTTAACTCATCCCATTTTATCAACTTATTTCTTTGGAGGAATGATGCGACGGCCAGCGCGGATCGCGATCGACGGACCAGCGGGATCTGGAAAAAGCACAGTTGGAGAACAACTGGCACATACATTGGGATATCTCTACGTAGACACGGGCGCGATGTACCGCGCTCTGGCATGGCTGGCTCTGCAAGAACAGATCAATGTGAGCGATGCAGCAACGCTCGTGCACACGCTTCAGCAAGCCGAAATTGTAGTCAGTCGTCCAACCGTTGCTGATGGGCGTCAGTACACGGTGACAGTCAACGGACGAGATATCACCTGGGAGATACGGAGCGCGCCCGTCACGCAAACCGTCTCAGCCGTTTCGACGCATTCCCAGGTGCGCGAGATCATGCGCGCGCGTCAACGCGCGCTGGCCGCGCAGGAGCAGGGCGTGGTGATGGTTGGGCGGGACATCGGCTCGGTGGTGCTGGCGGATGCCGAACTCAAGATTTATTTGAATGCCAGCCTGGAGGAACGCGCAGAGCGCCGTCGCAGCGAGTTAGTTACGCGCCAGGGATCAGAGGACGGTCTGCCCACATTGGACGAAGTGATTGAAGATATCAGACGGCGGGACGCGCTAGATCATGACAACATGCGTCCGGCTCACGACGCTATTGTCATCATGACCGATAATTTAAGTGTCCCACAAGTTCTGGAGATGATTGCCGGTTATCTAGAAAAGACAGAGGAGTCGCGCTAATGCAGGAGCATCAACCTCACGCCGCCACAACCGCGAGCGCGCCCGCGCGCCCGGCGAAGGCCCCGAAAAATCTCTACGAACCCTACGTCACGCCCGCCTGGTTCTGGGTCAGTTTACGTACCTTTGCGCGTTTTGTTTTCTTCCTGATTCTCAACGTCAAGCTGATCGGCCACAAGAACGTGCCGAAGAACGGCCCTTATTTCATTGTTTCCAATCATCTCTCCTGGACCGATGTCCCGCTGGTCCCGGCGTATCTCTCACCTCAGGTGATCTATATGGCCAAAGAAGAACTCTTCATGAGCAAACTCGGCTGGCTGGTGCGTTTTCTCGGCGCGATCCCCGTCAAACGCGGCGAGGCTGATCGTCAGTTGTTGCGCGCCTCCGACGAGCTGCTCAAACGCGGCAAAGTTGTGGTGATCTTCCCAGAAGGGACGCGCAGCAAAACTCGGCAGATGGCCCAGGCACACGCGGGTATGGGCATGATTGCCTTGCGAGCCGGGGTGCCGGTCATCCCAGTCGCTATCCAGGGTAGCGAAAGCTCATTCAAGAAATTTCGCCCGCGCGTGACCATCACGTATGGTGAGCCGATGATCCTCAAACCCAAAGGCGCGAAAATCACCAAGGATGATGTGAGAGAGGCGACTGACACCGTGATGCGTCGCATCGCCTCTATGCTTGATCCAACTTATCGCGGCGTCTATGGCGACAAGGAGGGTGAGGAGACGACAACCGGGAATCCGCTAGACGTGCAATAATTATAAACTCACGCAAATGGTGAATGTGGGGGACGGCCCCTCGCGCGCCGTCCGTCGTCCGCGCGTATGTGGTATGATACTTAATAGTAGTGCTATCGAGGAGGTTCTTGAAGACTATGAAGGCCGTAAAAACCCATGTTGGCCGTTGCGATAAATGCGGCGAGCCTGCGGCATACGCGCAGCTCCTGTCTGGCAGTCGTACATTCCGCTTCTGTGAGCAGCATGTACCTCCGCTGATTAAAAAACAGGCTGAGGCAGCCGAAGCTGCTGCCAGCGGCAAAGAACACAAAGAGGGCCACTAAACCCTCTCTGCATAACGGGCGTCTCTGGGCTTGCTCAGAGACGCCCGTTGCGTTTCCCAATCACCGACCTCACACCATCGGGAGCTGGACACAAAAGGTACTGCCCGCGCCCACTTCACCGCTGCTCTCGACCCAGATTCTCCCGTTCATCGCTTCGATCAGACGACGTGAAATATAGAGACCCAGCCCTGAGCCGCGTACCGTGCTGTTCAGGTCGCACTCCAAGCGCACAAAACGTTGGAAGATTTTGCTCTGATCGTCTGGATGAATCCCTTTGCCGCGATCGGTGACTCCCAGAATGACCGAGGCATTTTGACCAAAAATCGGACGTGCAGAGAAGGTAAGCGGGGTACCAGGAGGCGAATATTTGAGGGCGTTCGCGCTCAAATTGCGCACAACCTGGCGCAAACGGCTAGGGTCGGCGTGTACTTGTAAATGAGAAGAGATTTTCACACGCACTTCGCGTTGCTCCTGCCTGGCCTGAAGGAGAATCAGGTCAACGACGCTATCGACCACTGCGCGCAGAGAAACACGTTCAAGATGCGTGTTATGGATGCCCGCTTCAATCTCCAGGCGGCTCGCGTCCATCACATTGTTTAGCAACAGCACCAGTTCGTCACACCCGCGACTGGCTTTTTCCAGAAATTCCTGCTGTTGCTCATCAGGCAATGATCTACGATAATGCTCAAGCAGATCGAGATAGCCCTGCACGGCAGTAAGCGGTGTACGTAGCTCGTGCGAGGCTGTGACCATGAACTGGTCTTTGAGCTGGTCAAGTTCCTGTAAACGACGATGCGCGCTATGCAGTTGCTCGTAGAGTCGGGCGTTGGTGAATGCGATCGCGGCCTGACCGGCGAAATCCTGGGCTGGCACGAGATCAGCGGGGGTAAAGTCGCGCTTTTCGCTACCTGGCCGATGCGTGCGCGCAAGCACAAGCATCCCCATCGGAACACGATGGACGAGCAAAGGAGCCAGCAGGGTTGTCGAAGTATGGCGACGTTGCAGGGTTTCCAGCAACGCGCTGAATGGTTGCGGAGGTGACGCCTGACGCTCCGAGCGCCTGGGCGGGATGGGTCGCGTGGTCATGGCATGCAGGGAAATTGGGCGCAAGCGGACGGTGCGCACGGCCTCTGGTGGGAGGTAAGTAGGCGTGACGGGGCCAGCTTCGGCCTGAAATGCTGAAGACTCGAAAGGTGAGCCAGGCACAGGAGTTTTTGGAGGATCGATCTGTGGTGGTGGCAGAAAATCCCGATTCATATGAAAGAGTGCTGGCTGAGAAGAATGAGATTGCAACGCGAAATAGTCATCGGCCACAATCGGCGGCCATTCCTGTGCAAATGTCTGCGGTTCAGGATCGATGGCGATGGCGGCCTGGGGCACGAACTGACCATCGGGATGATGAACATAGAGAATAGCCAGATCGGCCCGCAGCGCGTTCGCGCCCTCTGAACAGATCAGTTGGTGGATCTCGCTGCCCATACCCATGCCAACCGCGACCACTGAATTCAGGCGCGCGGCCACATTCGACATGGCCTGAGAGAAGAGCGCGTTCTCGCGGGCCAGTTCGTAGAGATGGGCGTGTTCGATGGCATTGGCAGCTTCGGCGGCAAAGGCCCTGGCCAGATAATATTCGCGTGGCGTAAAGTTGCGCGAAATGCGGAGCGAGAAGGCCAGGCACCCGTGTGACCGTCCCTGAAAAACCAGTGGTACAAAAAGCGTGGCCAGCAAAGCCTGCTCCTGGTGCCATTGGTGTAGCGGCGTCGAGACATGCGGCGGCGCATCTGCCCAGAGAATCTCCATCTCTTGCAGGAGCGCGAGGCACAGAGGAATTTTCTCGCCGATGATGCGCCAGGACGCGAGCGAATGCTTACGCTTGCTGACCGCGCGCGCGACAAGGGAAGCTTGCTCATCAGGCGGGCGTCCGTATTCTTCGCCCAGCACCAGCGCGACAGCCTCAAACCCTAACTCATGAGCGCCGATGGTCACAATATGATTCTGCAAGAGATCCATTTCCAGGACACTGCTCAGGCTGGCGGTCGAGTGCCGTAACATTTCAGCATCCGCGCTCTTCTGCTCTTCCTCGTGCATCAGCCGGGCATTCTCGTAGGTTGCCAGGACATAGTGCGTCACCAGGAGAAAAAGCACCAGCGAGCAGAGAATATCCAGGGAATGGATGAGCGTGCTATCAGCGGTAAACTGGCTATAGAGCGTGATGGAGAGCAGCAGGGTCACAGGGAGGTAGATCATAAAACTCTGAAGAAGCAGGAAGCGACGCTCAAAGTGCAAATTGGCGCGATGCGCAACCGCCAGTTTCGGTGTCGTCTGCCCAAACCAATTTTTCTCGCCATACGCCTGATTGGCAAGCGCGCTGTACTGATAGAGCGAGGCGAAGCCAAACACGAGCGCGCTGAGAAACCAGAAAGGCTCGATCGCCGCCGCACCAGGGTGGTAATGACCATAGCTACTCATGCGGGCGTGAAGTGAATCAGCCCAGAAGAGGGCAAACGCGCCAAGAGCATAGATCAGCAAGGATGGGCGGAGTGTGATGCTGGCGCGTTGGTGGATAAAGAGGAGGAAAGCCAGGAGGAGCAAAATATCCCAACAGGGATACGAAATGGAGATGAGCGTGCTAAAAAGCTCGCCAGATCGGGATAGGCTCAGCACAGGGTTGAGCAGCAGAGACCAGTTGACGCCAAAGAGGCAGAGCGTGGTAATTAGCGCGTCAATCAGCATGTGGATACTAGGGCGCGTGCCTCTGGCGCTGATCGGCATGAGCAGCAACGCGGCCAGGATCAGCCCATGAGAGAGTGTCAGAGTAATATCAGTGTACGACAACTGTGCTAGTGGTGCGTGGACAAGCAACTGATAGAGGATCGGGTAGATATTACCCAGCCCAGGCAAAAGCAGACCCAGACCGAGCAGCAGCCAGACCAGAAAATGGCGTTGCCCCAGCACCAGCGGTCCGCGCCGCGCTCGATAGGCTGAGCAGAAGCACCAGTACGCGCCGATCAGTGAGGTCAGCAAATAGACAAGAGAGGAAAAGAGGGCAGAACCAGCCTGGCCGCCCGGCCCTCTATCTGTCTGGAAAAAGAGCCAGACGAAGGCAAACGGAACAACGAAGAGAGTCAGAGCCAGGGCCCGATATTTCTGGCGCTCCAGCTTCTGCCTGGACAGAAAAGTCAATTCCTCTGACGCTTTGGCCGTGAACGCGAGATCTGTCTGTGCCGACATAAGCTTTCCCTACCAGAAAGAGCTACGACCAGAGCGTGAATGCTCCTGCCAAGCCGCTTTTTCCTCTGCAACGTCTATGCGCGAACGACGGATAACATGCCAGCCCCTGGCATCAGATTATGTGCTATGACACAACAAGCAACATCGATGTACTTTATTTGACTACATATATCTCATTTTGTCAATAAGCAAGCGATGAAATGAGAAAAGTTTGTAGAAAGTCTTGTGTAAAATTCCACCCCTGTCCCTGTGGTCACATCAATCTGAGGTATGCGTCCGGTCGGCGCTTATTTCAGCACGCTCACTTCGCTTCCCTCTTCTAAAGGGACACTCACGCGTATACACGTCTCGCGTTCGGGCACGCTCTCAATGACCAGCGTGCCCCCCATCTTCGTCGCACGTTCCTGCATAGAACGCATCCCCAGGTGCCCTGGAAAGGGACCGGCTGGATCAAATCCTTTCCCGTTATCATGGATCTCTAAGAGAATGTCCTTCTCCCGCCTGGTCAGCCGGAGGGTGACGATACTGGCGCGAGCATGCTTCACGATATTATGCAGGGCCTCTTGCGCAATCCGATACAGCGCCTGTTTCTTCTCAAGCGAAAGCTCTGGTTCGTCAGCCAGGTCTGGCTCGACAGCCAGCTTGTAACGGGTCCGCAGAACGGCTATCTGCCTGGTAAGGGCCGCTACCAGTCCCTCGGTTGCCAGTGATTCGGGGCGCAACTCGAAGATGAGTGCGCGCATCTCGGTGAGTCCCGCCTCGGCAAGTGTCAATACATACTCAATGGATGCCAGAGCCTGTTCGCCATCATCGCTCTCCAGAGCTTCCTTCACTGTATGAGCACCAAGACCGATGCCGTAGAGCGCCTGAGAAACCGAATCATGGAGTTCACGAGCAAGGCGTTGCCGCTCCTGGAGTGCAGCCAACTCTTGTGCCTGCTCGTAGAGGAGGCGGAGTTCACGCTCACGCTGTCTTGCTTCATCGGCACGGCGACGTAGTGCTGAGGCTAACTGGCTCGTGATGATAGCTGTGACCAGGAAAACGCAGAGGGTAAGCCAGTCCTCAAACTTCTGCACGACAATGGTATAGAGTGGAGGGTCAAAGAAGAAGTCGAAGAAAAGCACAGCCAGCAGCGAGGCCAGAATCGCGGCGTACAGGCCACGTGTACTTGCCAGGAGTAACACCACGACCAGGTAGACTAACGAACTGGGCGGAATGTGCAGGAAAAGATAGGCACCAGCATTGACTCCCGTCACCAGCGCTACTCCTCCCAGAGCCAGCAGGGTATCGCTCACGGCGCGTTGCCAACGTGACTGTGTTCCCGCTTCCCGTGAGAAGATGTGCTCAACAAATCTCATCCTCCGCTCCTCTCTTTTTCTCAAGCGCTGTACTCATGAAGAGTATAAAGCGAGAGGGGATGCTGCATCGATACCAGCGGAATCCAGGTAACGTGCGTCTTATTTGCTCTCTCTGGCGGAAACCAGCCCATAACGGATCGCGTAGAGGACTGCCTGGGTGCGGCTTTGGACGCCAAGCTTGGCCAGGATATGCCGAATATGCGTCTTAACGGTATCCTCGACAATTTGCAAGTGGCTCGCAATCTCTTTGTTTGATTGCCCCTGAGAGAGAAGACGTAGCACCTCCGTTTCGCGCTCCGTTAATTGCTCCGCCGTTTCATTGGTGCGGTCCTGGACTTCACGCATCAGATAGGCTGACGCCTGGGGAGAAAGCTGGACCTGCCCGGAGGCGGCGGCCTTAATGGCTCGACGCAGATCTGGAGCTTGTGTATCCTTGAGAAGATAGCCAATCGCTCCTGCTTTCACTGCTCCGACGACAGTGGCACTTTCTAATACACTGGTCAGTGCGATTACTTCGATATCAGGCAACTCCTTACGGATGGTTGCCGTCGCTGCAATCCCATCAAGCACTGGCATCAGCAGATCCATCAGTACCACGTCGGGATGTAGTTGGCGCGCGACATGAATTGCTTCCTCTCCATTTGCAGCCTCGCCGACCACCATCAATTCAGGATCGCGTCCCAGGAACATGCGTAACCCTTCACGGACGACACTATGATCATCCACCAGTACAACTCGAATTGCCACAGATTGTCCTCCTTGCGAGTGAAACAGTTCTACCACTAAAGGAGTAGACCACTTTCAGCCATTTGAGTGACGCGCCGAATAGCGTTCAGCACTATACTGATCTCATCAAAAAGCCTGGGGAAGCATTCCCCATAGGCGCGCATTGTGCTGAGACGTTTTGTGGCCTTCAGTGTACCATAGGGGGCACCAGAACGCCACAAAGGAACCCGTATGCCGGATATCAGCTACCTGGAAGCGTTGGTGCGCATGACACGTTTGTTACTTCCATTTACTCACGGAATCGACGCATCTGCAGTTACATCTGCACTGGTGCTGGCGCAGCGTTTTGACGCCACACTGGTTCTCCTCTCACTCATCCCTCTTCCCAGTGGAAAAAGAAGAGAACCGCGTTGGGAAAGTATCCAACAATCACGGGATTTCCTGGAATTCGCGCACCATAAAGCAAACAGATCGGGCGTGCCCATTGAGCAGATTGAACTCCGCACCCATAATCCGGTACGCAGTACCCAGGCGCTTGCTCAGGAATTAGAATGCGCGGGTATCGTCCTGGCAATGCGTCAGGGCACGGGGGTTTTGCTAGAAACCAGCGAGGTGAAAGGGTTACTGGAAGATAAACGCCTCTCTTTGTATGTTGTCTCGTTGCCAGCAAAGGGCAGACTGTTCTCTCCCTCTCGCTGGTTTAGAAGAAAAAAAACCCATGCTATGCCTGGGTAGTCGTATGCCGCACCTGGAAAGCCGTCTCTCATCAGGCCGAAAATGCTCGTCAACGCATTGCGGAGACAGCAGCTTCGTGTAGAAAGCTTATTGAATACGTGTATGGAAACAGCACACCAGTCAACAAAAAATGGGCAGCATCAGGGGAAAGGTCAGCTTGGCCCCTTGCTTTGCTGGGCTGTCGTCTTTGCTGATATTGGCTCATCTATCTATTATGTCCCAGGCATTCTCTACGGACGAGTCGGCAATCTCGCCGGTTTTTTTGTCCTTCTCACAATGTCTGTCTTCATCCTGCTTACCCTCAAATATGCTGAGGTGAGCGCCCGCTTCCCAGAAGGCGGAGGAGTCGTCACAGTTGCGGCCCAGGCGATGAATCCCTGGATAGGCGCGCTCGGTGGCATGTTCATTCTGGTGAGCTACTTTCTCACAGCGGCCATTAGTTGCCTCTCGGCCATCCAATATCTCAGCGTGGTTATTCCTGAGATTAGCCCATTTATTCTGGCAATTACCATTGGTGTGCTCGTCCTGCTCGGCGTGCTCAACTGGATCGGCATTAGCGAAAGCGCAAAAGTCAGCCTGGTCGCGGCCATCGTTGCCTTTGTAAGCGACCTGGCCATCATCTGGACCGTCTTTACACATATCCCCATTTCTACCTTTCCTTCAATCTTTGCCGGTATGTTTACTCACGCATCTCTCACCCCTGCTTCTCTTCTCGTGGGATTCGCCGGGGCATTTTTGGCCTTCTCTGGCCTGGAAAGCATTTCACAGCTTTCTCCCGTGATGAAGACGCCTCGGAAGAAGGTAATCGGCCTGGCCCTCCTGCTTGTGGTGCTCACCATTGGGCTGACCAGCCCTCTTTTGACGATGCTCTCAACCGTGCTTCTGCCGCGAGCTGCGGCTGATCCTGTTCTCTCAACACAGATCATCTCGTTGTTGGGAGGGCATTGGGGGAGTGTGGCACTGCAAGCAGAGATAGCGATCAGCGCCAGCTTGATTCTAGTCTTTGCCAGTAATACGGCGATCATCGGAGCGTACCATGTGTTTATGGCCCTCTCACGCATGGAATTCTTTCCTCGCTTTATCCTGAAACGAAACAAATTTCGTGGCACTCCTCATTGGTCGATTCTCCTGGCAACTGGTATTCCCATTGCTGTGCTGTTATTCGTGAATGGTGAAATCACGATCCTGGGGGATATGTATGCCTTCGGATTATTGGGCGCGTTTAGCGTGACCTGTCTGGGACTGGATGTTCTGCGCTCGCGGGAGCGTCGGATGCGTGCCCAGGAAGGTGCATCGCAACAGACACCCCAGGCAAACCACAACGGCCACAACGGCCACGACAAGAGTGCCCTCATCACATCTGCACTAGAGCTTGCTCCATCTCTCCCTACCAACGGCGTTTCTCTTCCGCACGATGAACTGCCAGCTCTCCATCTGAATGGAGAGCTGGTGGAGAAAGACAAAGGGACGGCCTTATCATCGGGCAAGAAACTGTCTGGTGGATGGCACCGGGTCGATTACTGGTTAGGAATATTCACAACGTTTCTAGTTATCTCTGCCTGGTTGATCGGTCTGGTCTCCAAACCGCTCGCGACTACCTTTGGTGGTTCGGTTGCTCTCGCGGGAATGGTCTTTGCTGCCGTGAACTTTGTCAGAGGACGAGGATACGCGCCGGTGGTGACGCCTCATTTGAGAGAACGTTTACCAGATACATTGCTGGCTGTGCTCATCGCCAACGATAAGCGCAATGAGGCAGTCATCAACACTGCTATTCATAATGCGCGTGGCAAGACGGTGGTCTTTCTCTATCTTGCCGAGCCACGCGAGAAACGCACGCCGCGCTTATTTGAGGTGATGGACCCCTACCTGGACGATCAGCCGGCGAAAGACACGCTGAGACAGGCGGCACGCTTAGCACGTGAAGCGAAGCTTACAACGCGCTTCGTCTACCAACAACAAGGGCCTGAAGCGCTGACACACATCTGGCATATGGCCCGCCCACACGATGTCGTGCTCCCTGCCGAACAGACAGAGCAGTGTAAGGAAATCAGCCCCGATCTGATTCGGTACGAACTCACTTCAGAGGGAAAAATCGCGCACTTGCTCAAGCGCTGGTAAGGTCATCAAAAAAAGCAGCAAACGCAAGGCCAGGCACCCGTGGGGCCTGGCCTTGCGTGTGTGAGCACGTATTGTAGGAAATCATGCCAACCGCGAACTAAAGTGGCCATAGTATTCGATGCTGATTTCTAGATTTGATATAATAGGAAACGTCTGCAAAAGGTAACGCTCACATCAGAGAGGGAGCGGTGATATAACCGCCTATCGTTATCGGTCAACGCCATTCAGTACAGAAACAGGAGTATATTTTTATGTCAACGGTGACTTCACCCGGCTCAACCAACCTGGGCCAAACCTATTTGAACTTTATCGGCGGTTCCTGGCAGCCCGCGCAGAGTGGGCAAACCTTTCCCAACTATAATCCGGCTACCGGCGAGCTGTTAGGGCATTTTCCGCTCTCAGGAGAAGCTGAGGCCAACGCCGCTGTTGCTGCCGCGAAAGCTGCCTTCGAGAAATGGAGATTGGTGCCAGCGCCCAAGCGCGGCGAAATTCTCTTCCGCGTAGGCGAGCTGATGAAACAGTATAAAGAGGACCTGGCGCGCACGATGACGATGGAGATGGGTAAAGTTCTCAAAGAGACGCGCGGCGATGTGCAGGAAGGCATCGATATGGCCTATTATATGGGTGGCGAGGGTCGCCGCCTCTTCGGCTATAGCGTGCCGGTCGAACTGTCCAACAAGTCGGGCGTAGCCATGCGTGATCCCGTTGGCGTCGTGGCCTGTATCACGCCCTGGAACTTCCCAATCGCCATCCCTACCTGGAAGATGTTCCCCGCGCTCGTCGCCGGCAATACCATTGTGATCAAACCCGCCAGCGACACGCCACATAGCGCGCTCCGCCTGGTCGAGATTCTGCACGAGGCGGGCATTCCCGAAGGCGTGGTCAATATCGTCTTCGGCCCTGGCGGCACAGTCGGCGAGGCGCTGATCCATCATCCCGACGTGGCTGTGGTCTCCTTTACTGGCTCGACCGAATCGGGTCGGCACGTGGCCATCGAGGGTGCGAAAACGCTCAAACGGGTTTCGCTGGAGATGGGCGGCAAGAACGCGGTGATCGTCCTGGATGATGCCGACCTCAACCTGGCCGTCGAGGGCATTCTGTGGAGCGCATATGGCACCACCGGGCAACGCTGTACCGCCTGTAGCCGCGTAATCGTCCACAAGGCTGTACGCAAACAATTGCTTGATCTCCTGGTACCGCGCATCGAGGCGCTTCGCCTGGGCGATGGACTGGATGAGAGTGTGGATGTTGGGCCGGTCATCAATGCCTCGCAACTGGAGAAGATTCACAGTTATACCGAGATCGGCAAGAATGAAGGCGCGACGCTGCTCACCGGCGGCTCCATCACTAACGAGGGCAAACTGGCGCGCGGCCACTTCTATCGCCCCACGCTCTTCGCCGATGTCACCCCCACGATGCGCCTGGCTCAAGAAGAGATCTTCGGCCCGGTGCTTTCGGTGATTGAAGTTGGCTCGTTCGAGGAAGCCATCGCGGTCAACAACGACACGCCCTTCGGCCTCTCAAGCGCGATCTACACCCAGGACAACAACCGCGTACAGCGTGCCATGCGTGATATCACCACCGGCATTCTGTATGTCAATTCCGGCACAACCGGGGCCGAGATCCAGTTCCCCTTCGGTGGCACACGCGGCACCGGTAACGGCCACCGCGAAGCTGGTCTGGCGGGCCTGGATGTCTTCACCGAATGGAAGGTTGTGTACACAGACTATAGCGGGAAGTTGCAAAAAGCACAGATCGACCAGTAACTTATTGTGTTCAGGTTGTGAATGCGGGATGGCCCCCGGCGCGCCGGGGGCCATCCCGCATTCACAACCTGAACACAAATTTGATATCACGGAAGGATGATCAGCCGTTTCCCCTGGGTTTTGCGTCGCCACGCTCCCGCAATGTCTCGCCGGAGCAAAGAAAACTCTCTCATAAAGAGGATTTTTTTCGCTGCTAGCACAGCGTAACGTGGTACAATGCGGTAGAACAGAAGTCTATTTATGCCAATGATGTAGAGGAATTTGCTATGGATGTGTCGAGGCGCGTAGAGGCAGTGGAGGCAGCGCGGGACCTGTTGCGGCGTTTTCGCGAGGCTCACCCGAATTGGCAAGACGACCAGACACCGTTGGAAGCGATCGCGAACTGGCTGAGCTGTGACATCGCGACCTTTCACCCGGATGATTATCCTGCCGGGACGTATGGCTTTGTCGAGCCGGGCGAACTCTTGATCTGGCTCTGCCGCGACCTGCCCACGACACTCCATCGTTTTACACTCGCGCACGAGCTTGGCCATGTCCTGCTGCACAGCCATATCCCAACGGGTCACGATCTGCCTGCCCACGCCCTGAATGTCGTTGAGGTTTCACCCGACGATCCCTGTCAGAGCCAGGATGTGCGCGAAGAACTGACGGGTCTGCTCTCAGAGCGCCAGGCGGAAGATTTACTGGGTCCGGGGCTGGCCTACGATCCACGTAGCCAGCGCGAACTGGCGGCTAATCTCTTCGCAGCCGAGTTGCTGATGCCCCTGGAGCGTGTCTGGGAACTCTACGTCGTGCAGGGTATCGCGCCCGATGCTCTGACCGCGCGCTTCGCCGTCTCGCAAGCCGCGCTACTCAATCGCTTGAGCGGTCTGCTCAGCGAGCCATCCACGCGCCCAACACCGAGCGGCGCGCTCTCATTGGATGAACCAACCGCGTCGCCAATTTCAGAGCAAGCGGAGACGCCAAACAGTGCGCCTTTGCCAGAACCGGCTACACCACCGCCAATGAGCGCGAAAAAGGCGTACGATGAGTTTCAGCAGGCCGCGATCGAAGCACCGACGCCCGCGCTGGTCGTGGCGGGACCGGGCAGCGGCAAGACGAGCACGCTGATCGGACGAGCTGAGTATTTATTGCAGCGCCAGGGCGTCCATCCACAGAGCATTCTGGCTCTAACCTTCTCGCGCAAGGCCGCGCAAGAGATGCAGGAACGTTTACAGGACATCTTGCCGGTCGGTCAGCCCGCGCCCACGATCAGCACCTTTCACGCCTTCTGCGCCGAATTGTTGCGCACCCACGGGCAGCGCGTCGGCCTGCGCTCAAATTTCGCGCTGATCGACGATGCCGAGGGCTATTTCCTCTTACAGAGCATGGCGGCAGAATTGCGCCTCAATCACTACCAGAAACTGCAAAATCCAGCCGCGCCATTCAGAGACTTTCTCAAGGCGATTTCGCGAGCGAAGGACGAGTTGGTGACGCCCGCGCGCTACCGCGAACTGGCCGCCGCGATGCTTGCTCAGGCGGCTGATGAAGAGACGATCGAAGCGGCTGAACGCGCCTTAGAGGTCGCCGAGGTCTACGAGATCTATCAACGCGGCTTGCAGGGACGAGGCGATAGCGATTTCGGCGGGCTGCTTATGCTGGCTGTCCAGCTTCTGACGGATCACGCGGATATTCGCGACGAGATTGTACAGCGCTACCAACATATCCTGGTCGATGAGTTTCAGGATATCAACCGGGCCAGCGGCGTCCTGCTGCGTCTACTGGCGGGCGAGCAACAACGGGTCTGGGTAGTCGGAGATGCAAATCAAGCAATTTATGGATTTCGTGGTGCTTCCCCGGCCAATATCAGCCAGTTTCACGCCGATTATCCCAACGCGGTCATCCTGCCACTCAGCCGCAACTATCGCTCGCGTCCCGACATCGTGCAACTGGCCGATACCTTTAAGGGCGCGCATCTGGAGCAGGATGCGCGGATCGGCGCGGTGCAAACGGCGCGTGCGACCCAAAATGAAGCGTATATTACGCTGGCCGTTGCGCCAGACGAGGGCAACGAACTACGTGGACTGGTGCGCGATATCCAACAAAAGCTGACCGAGGGCTATAGTCACCGCGAAATCGTCGTGCTCTGTCGCACGCGGGCTACGGTGCGCAAAGTGACACGCGAACTGGCAAAAGCCGGTTTGCCGGTCAGCGTGCGCGGCGGGCTGATGGAGCAGGAACACACGAAAAATCTGCTCTCTCTGCTGCTCCTGATGGCCGAACCGAGCGGCATGGGCATTCTGCGCGCCGCGCGTCTGCCCGTGCATCAACTCAGCCAGGAGGACATTGAAGCGCTCTTGATCGAGGCGCACACCAGCCAGACATCGCTACTCAGCCTGATCTTGCGCGAAGAAACGCCGTTGACCATGAGCGCGGCAGGTTCGCGCACGCTCTCACGCCTGGCCGCGATTATCAGAAATCTCTTACATAGCAGCAATTCAGTCTGGTCGTTACTGGCACGCTATCTGTTGCAGGAAACGTCGCTGGGTCGCGATCTGCTGGTCGACAACGAGAGTCCAGTAGCGCGAGCGATGCGCGAGGATTACGCTGATCTGCTCCAGTTTGCCCACACCTACGATCAGCGCCAGCAAGAGGCGCGGCAGCGAGCAGAGGAACAGGCCAGGGAGAGTGGCGAAGAGCCGCCACCAGTCCCGGAGATGCGCGAACAGTTGCGCGATTTTCTGGCCTATTTACAAATCCTGCTCAGCCTGCGCCAGGAGGGTGAAGGCAAACGCGAGGCGAGCAGCGAGGAGGGTGAGGTCGCGCCAGAGATTTTACGGGTCATGACTGTGCATGCCAGCAAGGGTCTGGAATTTCCGGTCGTCTATCTGCCGGGATTGGCAAAGAGCCGTTTTCCACTGTCAAGACGCGCCAATGCCACGCCTCCGCCCATCGGCATGTTGCCAGAAGAGAGCGAGGGCGAACGCGCTCACGAGAGCGGCGAAGCCTGTCTATTCTACGTCGGCACCACGCGCGCCCGCGATCAACTGATCCTGAGCTATAGCGAACGCTACGGCAAACGCAAGGCGAACCGTTCAGCCTATATCGATGCCCTGGTCGTTGGCCTGGAGGATGAGCGTGTGCAGCGTGTACTCTGGCAGGATGATCTAGGCGCATCTGAGGAGGAAGCAGACGATGAGAGTGAGCTTTTGCCACCCGGTCAGCCGAGCCAGACCTTTATCGATATCATGCGCCCGGCGCATCTCAAGGCGGGTCAGCTCGAAGACTACCTGACCTGTCCGCGCCGCTACGCCTATAGCTCGATCTACCAATTTCACGGGAGCGAGGGCGATTTCCTCTCGTTCTGGCAAAGCACGACCGAGACGCTCAAGACGCTGGTCGCGCAGACAGAAGCTATCAGCCAGGAAAAATTAGCCGAGATTTATCAACACAACTGGCACGCGGCGGGCGGCGAGGATGGTCCTTTTGCGCACCTCTACGAGCAACATGGCCTGGAGATTGCCGAACAGGTAAGGCAACAACTGGCAGGTGAGCAGGCGGGCAGTTGGAAGCTGCGTCAGAGTTTGAGCATTGAGCTGGCTGGACACACTATCGAAGTCACGGTCGACCGCGTGGAACAGGCGAGCGAAGGCGAACCAGCCGCGAAATTTGTGCGCAACCGTTTCGGCAAAAGCAAGAGCAAACCCGCACCTGGTACACGCGAAATGCTCTATCTGGAGGCGCAACGCCAGCACCATCCAGGCCAGAGCGCGTCCCTGCACACGCACAACCTGAGTACCGGCGAGCGCCGCGAAATCAAGATCAGCGCGCGCAAAGAGGAAAGCCTGCGAAGCGATCTCTTAGCGGCCATCGAGGGTATCGAACGCCAGGACTTCACGCCAAAGCCCGACGCTTTTACCTGCGCGAACTGCCCATTCTTCTTGATATGCCCGGCATAAGTGGATAGATAGAGGTAAGGTAAAAAGATGAGTATGCTTGAGCAAATCCATAGCGAACAATCGGAGCCAGCTCCTGAAGACACGCGGATACCCGCGAACGTGCGTGAATACGCGAGCAAGTACCATGTTGGGACGCCACTGTTAGCATATCATGATAGCCAGCAACTACAGAGAATGCTGATCACGCGCTTTGTGCTGGCAATCGGCATGATAATGGTCACGCTGCTCTGCCTGGCCGCGTATATCACCGGGGTAATTCAGGGGCAAGCCGGGCGTATCTCTCTGGGAGATCAACAGGATTTGCTCTGGCTGACGGTCACATTTATTGGCCTGACTCTTCTGTATATCGCGGGTTCCTGGTCACGTTACCAGAAGTATCGACAGCAATTGTATATCTGCCAGGATGGGCTATTACGTATAGAAAAGGATCGCGCAGAAGCGCTTCGTTGGGATGAGGTAGTGGATATCTTCAGCGCGAATCAGGCACTCGTGGCAGTATATGGGGAAGGTCTGAGAAGATTTGCGATCTCCGATGCATTGCCCCATACTATCGATCTCGATCAGCGAATCATGCGCACTGTCACGGAATATTTGCTTCCCAGGCTGATTGAACAGTTTGATGCAGGTGTGCCACTTGTTTTTGGCTCGCTCTTACTCAACGATGCCGGGCTGCGCTATCGAGGAAAAGTGATCCCATGGGAAGAAATAGGGAATGTGCGGGAGGAAAATGGCAAGCTGGCGTTCAAAGCGAGGGGAGAGAAATGGCAATATCACGCGCTACTCGAAGCTCCTCTAGTTGTTGAACTGGTGAAATACGCGATGCGCGCGCGCCTGGTCCGGGTGCTGGCAGAGCGTGCAGTCCAGATTCGAGTCGATGATCGACGCTTTTCTGAATGGCGAGTACGAGCTACTTACATGCCGATTGCTCACCCTCGACATTGGAGTGTTTGAGTTCTTGCCATTCGCATTCCCGTACGGCGGCACAGGCTGTATGAAAGCATTGATTGGAGCTTTTGATTTTCCAATTATCGGTGAGGACTACGGTACAGGTTATGTCTCGCTATTATAAGCGAAAATGATCCCCGAAGGCACTCGTTAATCCTTCAAGACCAGTCTGTGTAAGTTGCACAGCCCGGCCCGACGGGCGTTTCTCGATCCAGGCGAGTTGAAAGAGACGTTCGGTGAGCGCGGCTCCAAGCGCTCCGGCCAGGTGATAGCGCCTCTCGCTCCAATCGAGGCAGGCCAGGGTGAAGGCGCGTCTCTGGCGTTGCACTTTGGCCAGATCGATCCCGAAATTGGTCAGAAAATTTTGCCCCTGCTCAGTTACATAGTAACTCTTTTCCTGTTCCTCTCGACACAGCATGCCGCTGTCCAGGAGGGCCTGCGTTAGCTCCACGCCAAGTTTGCCCGCGAGATGATCGTAGCAGGTGCGCGCGCAATGAAGCTGCTCTGTCACCAACGATTCCCGCAATGAGCGCACCCTGGCAGGAGGCGCGATCACCGCAAGGGCTTCAAGCGCGTGGGCAACGTCAGCACTGGCCAGGGCGTAATAGCGATGCCGTCCCTGCGAATCGAGTACAAGCAGACCACCCTCAACCAGCTTTGCCAGATGTGTGCTGGCCGTTTGCGGTGAGATACCTGCAAGTGCGGCAAGTTCCCCGGCGGGCAAGGCCTGCTTACCCATCAGCGCATTGAGCATCGCAGCTCTCGACGAGTCGCCGATGAGTTCCGCAACGGCGGCGACATTGACGTCTTTCAAAATGGTATTCATATTTCGATTATAGACGAAATGTTTTCGTATTACAATAGGCGAGATAGAACACTGGTTTGAGCTTTTTCATCTCGCCGGAAAGTGACAGGAATATTTGCCCTGACTGGCT
>Ga0207674_10004006_pt1 | contig 17888 bp, 16 predicted proteins | sample KBSCornC72_FD_184303 | JGI IMG/M metagenome (GOLD analysis project Ga0207674, IMG submission 184303) | Corn rhizosphere microbial communities from Kellogg Biological Station, Michigan, USA - KBS Corn C7-2 (SPAdes) (version 2) | ecosystem: Host-associated > Plants > Roots > Rhizosphere > Soil ... | reverse complement strand
CGCACCGAGGTGCTCGGCCTGGTCAAGGCGCAGGAGGTCAAGAACGCGGTCATCGTCCCGGCCGGCGCCAAGGGCGGCTTCGTGTGCAAGCGGCTGCCCGAACCGGCCGACCGCGAGGCGTACCAGGCCGAGGTGCTGGCCTGCTACAAGACGTTCATCGCGGGCATGCTCGACGTGACCGACAACATCGACGGCGACCAGGTGGTGCCGCCGTCCGGCGTGGTCCGCCGGGACGGCGACGACCCGTACCTGGTGGTCGCGGCGGACAAGGGCACCGCGACGTTCTCCGACACGGCCAACGAGATCGCGGGCCGGTACGGCTTCTGGCTCGGCGACGCGTTCGCCTCCGGCGGTTCCGAGGGCTACGACCACAAGAAGATGGGCATCACCGCGCGCGGCGCCTGGGAGTCGGTGAAGTGGCACTTCGCGGCGCTCGGGCTCAACCCGGACACGGACGACTTCACCGTGGTGGGCGTGGGCGACATGTCCGGTGACGTGTTCGGCAACGGGATGCTCCTGTCGGAGCACATCAGGCTGGTGGCGGCCTTCGACCACCGGCACGTGTTCATCGACCCGTCCCCCGATCCGGCGGCCAGCTTCGCCGAGCGGTCACGGATGTTCGCGCTGCCCAGGTCGTCCTGGGAGGACTACGACGAGGCGCTGATCTCGCCCGGCGGCGGGGTCTGGCCGCGGTCGGTGAAGTCGGTGCCGGTATCGCAGCAGGCCCGCACCGCCCTCGGCATCGACGCCACGGTCTCCGCGCTGTCCCCGGACGACCTGATCTCCGCCATCCTGGCCGCCCCGGTCGACCTGCTCTGGAACGGCGGGATCGGCACCTACGTGAGGGCCAGTTCGGAGTCGAACGCCGACGTGGGGGACCGGTCCAACGACGCGGTCCGGATCGACGCCACCCGGTTGCGTGCCCGGGTGGTCGGGGAGGGCGGCAACCTCGGCTTCACCCAGGCCGCCCGGATCGAGTACTCGCTCGGCGGCGGCCTGATGAACACCGACTTCATCGACAACTCGGCCGGGGTGGACACCTCCGACCACGAGGTCAACATCAAGATCCTGCTGGCCGACGCGATCAGGGACGGGGCCATTCCCGCCTCGGGCCGGCACGAGCTGCTGAACGAGATGACCGGCGAGGTGGCCGACCTGGTGCTGCGGCACAACTACGGGCAGAACATGGCGCTGGCCGTGGCCCGGGCCCAGGCCCCCTCCCTGCTGCACGTGCACGTGCGGTACCTGCGCAAGCTGATCAGGGACAAGCGGCTCAACCCGGAACAGGACGAGCTGCCCGGCGAGCGGGAGATCGCCGAGCGCCGATCCTCGGGCGGCGGGCTGACCAACCCCGAGCTCGCCCTGCTGCTGGCGCACACCAAGATCTCGGCGGCCGAGGACGTGCTCGCTTCCAGCCTGCCCGACGACCCGTACCTGCGCCGGGTGCTCGACGCCTACTTCCCGGCCCCGATGCGGGCCAGGTTCGCGGACCGGATGGACGCCCACCCGCTGCGCCGGGAGATCATCACGACGTCCGCGGTGAACGAGATGATCGACACCTCGGGCATCACGTTCCTGTTCCGGCTGATCGAGGAGACCGGCGCGTCCGTGCCCGACCTGACCCGCGCGTGGCTGGTGGCCCGCGAGGTGTTCGACATGTCGGCCTTCTGGCATCAGGTCGAGGAGCTGGCCGGACGGGTCGGTATCGCGGCCCAGATCACGCTGCTGCTCGAAGGGCGCAAGCTGACCGAGCGCGCGGTCCGGTGGCTGCTGCACAACCGCCGCCCGCCGTTCGACCTCCAGGCCACCGTGGGTTTCTTTGCCGATGGCGTGAGGACCGTCCGTTCGGGCCTGCCCAAACTGCTCACCGGCCGGGACCTGACCGGGTTCGAGGAGCGGCGGGATTCCTACCTGGACCTCGGCGTACCGCTCGACCTGGCCGAACGGGTCGCGGCCATGGTGCCGACCTACTCCGCCTTCGACATCGTGCAGGTCGCGGCCTCGGCCGGGCGGCCGATCGAGGAGACCGCCGAGGTCTACTTCGACCTGGCCGACCGGCTGCAGATCACCCGGCTGCGGGACCGCATTACCGCGCTGCCGCGGGAGGACCGCTGGTCCACGATGGCCCGGGCCGCGCTGCGTGACGACCTGTACGCGGCGCATGCCTCGCTCACCGAGGACGTGCTCAGGGCCAGCGGACCGGCGCGGTCGCCGGAGGAACGGCTGGCCGCCTGGGCGTCCCATAACGAGGCGGCGGTGGGAATGGCCGCGCAGACCCTCGGCGAGATCTGGGAGAGCGAGCGCTTCACCTTCACCACCTTGTCGGTAGCGCTGCGGGCCGTCCGAACCCTGGTCGCCTCCAGCTCCCTCCCCGAGGCCGAGTAGCGACCCGGGAGGCTCCGCCCAACGACCCCGCTCCGCCCCCCGCGAACCCGGCCAAGAGCGCCAGTCAAGTAACACCGGCCTCAGAAATCACGCTAGCCCCAGAAATCCCTGGAGCCATAAAGTCGGCAGGCCAGCCCGGGATTCGCCACGATTAGCGTGGTTGATCCGGGCTACGTGGTTGATCCGGTGCACGATAGACCCCCAAATCAACCGCAAAGCCTGAATCAACCACGTAAATCCAGCCCGTAAACCCGACAAAAAGAACAAACAGTGCATATGGCCGCGCTGCGGAGCTAGCCAGCGCTAGTAGGCGTGGCCGAAGCTGGGGCCGCGCTGGGAGCCGATGACCTCCAGCTTGCCGTTGCTCGCGGTGGCAGCCGGGTCGATCGCGGCGAACTGGTACGCCCAGTTGGCGAACACCGCGTGGTAGCCGATCTCGGTGGGCTCGGCCAGCATCGGTTGGAACTCGGCCGGCACACCGATCGGCGAGCCTGCCACCAGGTTCGGGTGCTGGTTGGTGGTGTCCAGGTACATCCCGTACATGATCAGGGCGCCGCCGCTGCCGGCCAAGCGCAGCCCGACCTGCGGGAACGGCGCGCCCTGCAGCAGCCACTGGTACTGCAGGCCGCGGCGCTGCTCGGCGGCCGCGCGGGCGAGGAGTGCCGCGTGCAGCCCGGTCGTCAGCGGCCCGGCGGCGATCACGCCCGCGGCCGGGCTGGACGGCCCGTCGTCCACCACCGCCGCTTGCGTCGCCCCCACCACGTCCGGGCGCAGGAGCAGGCTGGAGTCCGTGGTGGACACCGGGATGGCGTAGCCGTCGGCGTCGCGGGCGATGGCGGGCAGCGGCCGGCTCAGCACGGCCGTGCCGCTCAGCGTCCAGCCCTCGGTCGTCTTGTCGCGGGCGAACAGCATCAGCGTTCTGTCGGTCGCGCCCGGCTTTCCGCCGGTGACGGTGGTCCTGTTCGCCGTCACCATGAACCACTGCGGGAAGCCGGACAGCGCGGGCACGTAGAACGCGGGCGTACCGTACCGGTACCGGGGGACCGGAGTGCCCGCCGAGGCCAGCGCGTTGTACTGGCTCCTGGTCTGAGCCCACTGGGCCGACGTGACGACGGTGAGCGCCGACGCCTCGTCTTTGGTGACCGCGGCCGTGTCGCTGACATTCAGGTAGGTCTGGTACGCGGCCCGCGCGTCGGCGAAGGTAACACTATGGCTGGCGGGGGTGTCCGCGTCCGCGTCGGTGGCCGGAGCGCAGCCCTGGATGGACAACAGGGTTACGGCGGCCAGCGCCGCCGCCCCGATCGCGGTGATCGCACCGCCTCGTCTGGCCGCCCAGGTCCAGCCCTTTCTGTGTGTCACGCTAACGCAGGATACCGGGTTTAACCCCCGGGAATGGCGTGCTAGGCGGGATGCGGACTCCCGGTCTGCGCTCGGTTAGGCTTGCCGGCATGGCAGGTAGCGATCCCGCCGATGAGATCACGGCACTGACCTCGACGCTCGACAGCATCGAGGCCGTTCTGGATCCTGGCGAAATGCAGAAGGAAGCGGCCGATCTGCGTCTGCAGGCCGCCGACCCTGAGCTGTGGGCGGACCCGGATCGTGGGCAGAAGGTGACCCGGCGGCTTTCCTACCTGGAAGCGGAGCTGACCAGGCTGACCAACCTGCGGCAGCGCCTAGCCGACACCCAGGTGCTGTTCGACCTGGCCGAACGCGAGAACGACGAGCCCACTAAGCAGGAAGCAGCCGGCGAACTGGCCGCGCTGCGCGCCGAGATCGACCAGCTCGAGGTGCGCACGCTGCTGAACGGCGAGTACGACGCGCGGGAGGCGCTGATCTCGATCAACGCCCAGGCGGGCGGGGCGGACGCCGCCGACTTCGCGGAGAACCTGCTGCGGATGTACCTGCGCTGGGCGGAGCGGCACAAGTACCCGACCGAGGTGTACGACACCTCCTACGCCGAAGAAGCCGGGATCAAGTCGACCACGTTCGCGGTGAACGCGCCCTATGCCTACGGGACATTGCGCGGCGAGCACGGCACGCACCGGATGGTCCGCATCTCCAAGTACGACAACCAGGGACGCAGGCAGACCTCGTTCGCCGGCGTGGACGTGATGCCGGTGGTGGAGCAGACCGACCACATCGACATTCCCGAGGACGAGATCCGGGTGGACGTGTTCCGCTCCAGCGGCCCGGGCGGTCAGGGCGTGAATACGACCGACTCCGCGGTCCGCATCACCCACCTGCCCACCGGGATCGTCGTCTCCTGCCAGAACGAGCGCAGCCAGATCCAGAACCGCGCGTCGGCGATGGCCGTGCTCCAGGCCAAGCTGCTCGAACGGCGGCGGCAGGAGGAGGCCGAGCAGATGCAGGCGCTGCGCGGCGACGGCGGCCGCGCCTGGGGGACCCAGATCCGCAACTACGTCCTGTACCCCTACCAGAACGTCAAGGACGTGCGGACGGGCATGGAGACCGGGAACGCCGTGGCCGTCCTCGACGGCGAGATCGACGAATTCATCGACGCTGAGATCAGGTGGATGCGCCAGAATGGGCGCTAGCGGCCCGTCCTACCGGGCGAACTGGAGCGCCAGCAGGAGCACGAAGGCCAGCGCCAGGATGGCGGCGATGATCAGCTGCGGACTAGCCCCGGAGTGCTGGTGGTGGACGTGATCCCGGGAAGCGCGGCAGGCCGGGCACCGGCCCTCCACCACCGGCCCGGCGCATTGTGCGCAGATCAGGTGTTCGCAGCTCATCGGAACCCCTTCCGGGTGGCGCGCGGCCTGGCAGTTACCGCGATGTAAGGCCTTAGCTGCCAGTTTCCCTCTAGACTGTTCCCTGCCCAAATCAGGTTACCCGCATGTCGCCCAGGTTGGCGGTGGCACCGGGTTCATCAGGCCAACCACGTCCGTATCTACATCGCTGTGATGGTCTCGTGATCAATTTCGATAACGTCACAAAGGTTTACCCGAATCAGAACCGCCCCGCCCTAGAGAACGTGGACATCGAGGTCGCGAAGGGGGAGTTCGTCTTCCTGGTCGGCCCGTCCGGTTCGGGTAAATCGACATTCCTACGGCTGGTCCTGAAGGAGGAGCGGCCCACGGATGGCAGGATCCACGTGGCCGGCCGGGACCTCGCGCGACTGAGCAACTGGAAGGTGCCATACCTGCGGCGGCGGATCGGCTGCGTCTTCCAGGACTTCAGGCTCCTGCCGAACAAGAACGTCTACCAGAACGTCGCGTTCGCTCTCGAGGTCATCGGCAAGCACCGGCGCTTCATCCGCAAGGTCGTTCCCGAGGTGATCGACCTGGTCGGGCTGGAGGGCAAGCACGACCGGATGCCCGACGAGCTGTCCGGCGGTGAGCAGCAGCGGGTCGCTATGGCCCGGGCGTTCGTCAACCGGCCGATGATCCTGCTCGCCGACGAGCCGACCGGGAACATCGACCCGGCGACCTCGATCGGCATCATGAAGGTGCTCGACCGGATCAACAGAACAGGGACGACCGTGGTGATGGCCACGCACGACGCGGCCATCGTCGACTCGATGCGCAAGCGGGTCATCGAGCTCGAGTACGGCAAGGTCGTCCGAGACCAGTCGCGCGGGGTATACGGCCAGGCATACTGACCGGTCGTCTCTTCCCACCGGACCCAGGACTATCAAGGGATCAGCCAGCATGCGTTCACATTTCGTCTTGCAGGAGATCTGGATCGGGCTGCGCCGGAATCTCACCATGACCATGGCGCTCATCGTGGTGGTGGCCATCAGCCTGTCCCTGCTCGGCACGGGCCTGCTGTTCGTCAAGCAGGTGGATAGGACGAGAACCTACTGGCAGGGCAAGGTCGAGCTGTCGATCTACCTGTGCATCAAGACGAGCCCGCAGCCGCAGTGCCAGCGGAATGGGCCTGCCACCGACGCCGAGCGGGCCAGCCTGCAGCAGCGGCTCAAGTCGATGCCGCAGGTGGAGAACGTCTACTACGTGAACCAGCAGCAGGCCTACCAGCAGTTCAGGCAGTACTTCTCCAACGAGCCCGCCCTGGTCCAGGACACCCAGGAAGGCGACATCCCAGACTCGTTCCAGGTGAAGCTGAAGAACCCCGAGGCTGACTACAACATCGTCGCGAGCGCGGTCAACGGCACGACCGGGGTCGAGACCGTCGTCGACGAGATGACGATCCTGGACAAGTTCTACCGGCTGCTCGACGGGGCCAGGAACGCGGTGATCATCATCGCGCTGATCCTGATCGTGGCCGCCGTCCTGCTGATGGCCAACACGATCAGGCTGTCCGCCTTCAACCGGCGCCGGGAAACCGCGATCATGCGCCTGGTGGGGGCCTCGAACTTCTACATCCAGCTGCCGTTCCTGCTCGAAGGCACGATCGCCGGACTATTCGGCTGGGCCATCGCGGCGGGGCTCCTTGTCGCGGTCAAGTCCCTCATGCTAGATAGCCTGGAACAGTACTTCTCATTCAACGTGGGTTTGTCCGTCGGCGACTTGCTCGAGGTGATCTTCTTCTCGATGGTCGTGGGAGTGGTCTTGTGCGGTGCGACGTCGTTCCTGACACTGCGTCGCTACCTGCGTATCTGAGTGGGCCTGATGACGGGAGGGACGTGGCTCGGGAGCAGGGGCGGAAGGTCATCGCCCGCAATCGCCGTGCGTACCACGACTACCGCATCGAGGACACCTACGAGGCAGGACTCGTCCTGACCGGCACCGAGGTGAAGTCGCTGCGCATGGGACGCGCGTCGCTCCAGGACGGGTTCGCGCAGATCACGGGGGACGAGGTGTGGCTGCACAACGTCCACATCCCGGAGTACACCGAGGGCACCTGGACCAACCACACGCCCCGGCGGATCAGGAAGCTCCTGCTGCACCGCAAGGAGATCGACCGGCTGGGGCGCGAGGTGGCCGAGCAGGGCCTGACGCTGATCCCGCTCTCGCTGTACTTCAGCAACGGGAACGTCAAGGTGGAGCTGGGCGTCGCCCGCGGCAAGCGGACCTACGACAAGCGCCAGGACCTGGCCAAGCGCGACGCGGCCAGGGAAATAGACCGAGCCTTGAAACGGCGACGGTGACGGGGAGGAGGATCGTGTCCCCTCCGGCGAGCGAGCGCGGCGGCCACGCCAGGCCGCGAGGCCTCTTCGCGCCCAGGCCACGCCGGCCCGGATCCGACCCGGCCACCGACGCGCCCGCTCCCGACGGCGACGCCCCCTGGCCGGACAGCGAAGTCTTCGCTCCCGACGCCAACTCACTCCCGCCCGGAACTCACCCGCTCGAATCCGACGCCCACCCGCTCGCACCCGAGACCCATCCGCTCACGCCGGACACCCATCCGCTCGCACCCGAGACCCACCCGCTCGTTCCAGATGGCCCCGGGCCAGGCCCGGCCGTCCAGAACGGCGCCATCCCCCGATCCCGCGGGACCAGGGCCTTCCGGGCCGCCCCGGGCGGGAGCCGGCCGGCTCGCCATGTGGCGCCAAGCTCGGGCAGGCCTGGCCGCAAGGCCGCCCCCGCGGCCAGGCGGGCGAAGCGCTCGCGGATCGCGGCGGCCGCGATCGTAGTCGTCGGTGTCCTGGTCATCGGCCTGGCCACCGGTTTCGGCTCGGAACTCTCGGCCGAACCCACCGCGCAGTCGTTCCTGTTGGCCTGGCAGCAGCAGCAGTACGCCGCCGCCGGCGCGCTGACCACGGCCCCGGCGGGCACCGTGGCCGCGGGGCTGCGGTCAGCGGTCGCCCAGCTCGACGCGCCGCAGCTCTTGCTGTCCATGAAATCCGTCGTCCAGCACGGCGGCACCGCGAAGGCGTCCTTCACGGCCACGGTGGACCTCGCCCAGCAGGGACGCGTGTGGACCTACCAGGGCCACTTCGGCCTGCGCCGGGTCGGCGACAACTGGAAGGTCGTATGGGCACCGAGCGTCATCAACCCGAACCTGGGTCCCGGCGAGCGCCTGGCCGTGGTGACCACGTTCCCTGACCGGGCCGCCGTGCTCGACGCCACGGGGAACCCACTCCAGGTCAACGCCACCGCTTACGTGATCGGCGTGGTGCCGGATCGCCTGAACAGCCCGGCGAAAACGGCCCAGGCCTTCGCCAAGCCCACCGGGCTCCAGGCCGGCCAGGTGCTTGGCCAGATCACGGCCGCGCCACCGCATTCCTTCCTCCCGCTCGCCACCCTCGATCCCCCCACCTACGCGAGGCTGCTGCCCAGCCTGCGTGCCGTGCCCGGTCTGGAGGTCAGGCCCGAGTCCCAGCGGCTGTTCCAGTCCAAGGCCACCGGCCTGGTCGGCGCGGTAGGCAGCGAGATCAACAAGCGCCTGCGCGCCGACGGCGCGCTGTACGCTCCGGGCACCACGGTCGGCCTGTCCGGCCTCGAGCGGAAGTATCAGCGCGAGTTGCTCGGCACGCCCACGACCGAAGTGGTCGCGGTGAACCCGGCCGGCCAGCAGACCGGTGTCCTGGCCCAGTGGCCCGGCACGGCGGGTACGCCGGTGCGCACCACGATCGACTCGAGCGTGCAGGACGCCGCCCTGACCGCCCTGGACGGCAGGCCGAATTCCGGTGAGATCGTCGCGGTCCGGGCGTCGACCGGTGAGATCCTGGCGGTCGCCCAGCACCAGGCGTCCGGAACGCTCCCTGCCGACGGCGCGCTGAACGCGAAGCTGGCGCCGGGTACCGCGTTCACCATCGTGTCGGCGGCCGCGCTGGCCAAGAAGGATGTGTCGCCTTCTACCTCGGTCCCGTGCGCGCGTTCCTTCACCGTCGGGGGACAGACCTTCACCAGCGAGGGGACCGGTGAGCTGAGGCCGTTCAGCACTAATTTCGCCGAGGGCTGCGGCACGGCGTTCGCCGCGCTGTCCGAGCGACTCACGGCGAGCGACTGGGACCAGATCGTCAAGGAATTCGGCATCGGCGCCGACTGGCCGGGCCTGCAGGTGCCGGCCTTCTCCGGTTCGGTGCCTTCCACGACGGGCCAAGCGAACCTGGCGGCGCAGACCATCGGCCAGGGCAGCGTGCGGATGAGCCTGCTGTCCATGGCCATGGTGGCCGCCACCGTCGACGCGGGCCGCTGGCACGTCCCGCAGGTGCTCCAGGCCTCCGATCCCCCCACGGCCGGCGCGGTCTTGGACGCCGACGCCATGAACACGGTGCGCGGGCTCATGCGCGGCGCGGTCCGGTCCGGTGCCGCCCAGGCGGCGAACGGTCCCGGTCCGCCGGTGTACGGCCAGGTCGGCACAGTGCACACCGGTTCGGGCTGGATGAGCTGGTTCGTCGGCTACCGGGGCGACATCGCGATCGCCGTGATCGAGACCGGCAAGACGCCGCAGCTTTCCGCGGCTGCCCTGGCCGGCGCCTTCTTCTCGGCTGCCCGCTGATCCTCGGCCCTCAGCGCCTGACTCCGACCCTGTCGGTCGGCCCCTGCGGGCGCGTTTGGCCACCGCCAGCGCCCGCAGGGGCCACGTTGCCTTCCCGGGTGGCACGTCCCAGAGAAGCCCTACGTCCTAGCGAACCGGACTCAGGACACATCGACACCATCAGCATCACGGTCCGTATACGCCGGGCCAGCCGGAACGCCATGAAACCCGGGATCCACGGCGTTCTGACGCCGTGAAACCCCGGATCCAGTGCGTCCGGCCGGCGCTCGCGCCACGCTCGCGTGGCACCCGTCCGGGAACGCTCCGTTGGCCACGCCATCAGCCAGCTCCGTCCTCCCCCGGGCGGGCGGGAATTGGAGTTGGCGATCGCGCGTTGTCAGAGTACGGTCAGCTATGGCGGCGCGGTTCGCCCGTGCTGGCCGGACAACTCAATAGGGGGTGATCGGTTTCGACTTCGGTGGTCGAACCAGGGGAAGCGGGCCGAGGGTTGCGGTTGTGACCTCGTTAATCCTGTGGCCGCAAACCAATAAGTGCCAACGAAACGCGCACTGCAAACGCCTTCGCTCTTGCCGCTTAAGGCAAGTTAGAAGCCTGTTTGCTGTCAGCCCGGGGATGCCTTCGACCCGGTGTCTGGCATCAGCTAGAAGGATCACCGCCTGACCCGGTCGCGGGGCCAGGTGGGACATCGAACAGCGGCTGAGCCTGTCGGCGTCTAGCTTGCGTGATCGCCGGGGCTGAGAAAAGCAGAGCAAGCTGCGCCCGGAGAAGCCCTGGTGAGGTACTGAAGGACGCGGGTTCGATTCCCGCCACCTCCAAGAGTGCTCAAGACCGATCTTGAGCATTGTTGGAGGTGTCCGAAACCCCTGTATATCGAGCAAGTATTTCTTGCGCCCACGCGATGGCATCGCTGACCCTGATGCCGGTCGGCTGTGGGCGAGTCCAGAGTTCCAGGTTCTCTGGCCGGTTGTCGTCGCGTACCCCGTTGCGGTGATGGACCGACTCCGTTGGCAGCAGGTAGCGGCCGAGAATCCGCTCCATCACGAGTATGTGTTCGAAGACATACTGTCCCTTTCCCGAGCGCGGGTGACCGGGCGCCCAGAGCATGAGATAACCCGCCTTATGCCGGGTACGTCCTCCTCTCCAGCGGCCGTTCGACGAACCGGCCACAGTCCGGCAGTTGGCGCACGTGGCCGATTTGCCTTGTTTTGGCTGCCCGCACTGGCACAGGTCCCTCGAACGGCATGCCGGGCAGCGCAGGTGCCTGCTTGAAGGCTGGAACCACCGACCGCATTCGGTACATCTTCGCTCCATCATTAACTAAGAATATCGAATATAAATTCACCTATATTCCACGACACGCTCGAATCCGCCAATAGTGAAGTTTTTAGCGAACTAGGGTCCGTTTTAGGGGCTACGCTTTCCCGCCTAAGGCGACGTGCTCTCGGCGCCCGCGGCCTGGTGCTGGTCCGGGTCCATCCGCTGGCGGCGGAACCCCGGCAGCGCGCGGGCCAGCAGCAGGGCACCGGCGATACACGCCAGCCCGCCGGACACCACCGATACCGTGTTGCCGAACGCGGTCGCCACCGCCCCCGCCTCGAGGTCCCCGACGCGCGGCCCCCCGGTGACCACGGCGATCTGCAGGCCCGCCAGCCGCCCGCGCAGCGCGTCCGGCACGGCTAGCTGGATGATCGTGCTGCGGAACACGGCCGAGATAACGTCGGCACACCCCGCCGCGGCCAGCAGCACCAGGGCCAGTGGCAGCCAGGACACCAGGCCGAAACACGTGATCGCCGCGCCCCAGCCGATCACCGCCACAATGACCGCCAGGCCCTGCTGCTGGATCCGCGACACCCATCCGGTGGTGAGCGCCCCGACCAGGGCGCCCGCGCCGGGCGCGGCGTACAGGAACCCGAGCGTGGCCGCGCCCCCGCCGAACCGCGTCACCGCCAGCGCCGGGAACAGCGCCCGCGGCATGCCGAACACCATGGCGTTGATGTCGATCAGGTACGCGCCCTCGATGGCCTGCTTGCCGCGCACGTAGCGCAGACCCTCCATAACCGAGCGCAGACCCGGCCGGTGGCCAGGCTCGCGGACCGGCTGCGGCGAGATCAGGAATATGGCGAACAGCGCCACCCCGAACCCGGCCACATCCAGCCAGTACACGAAGCGGACACCCGCCCCGGCCAGCAGCAGCCCGGCCAGCGCGGGCCCCGCCACCAGGCCGAACTGGAACAGCGCCTGGAAGATGGCGTTCGCCGTGGACACCTCGGACCGGCGCACCAGGTTCGGGACGATGGCGTTGCGTCCGGCGCTGTCCAGGCCGCTGAACCCGGCCGACAGCGCGGGCAGCACGAACAGCGGCCACAGCGCGGGTCCCAGGTCGGCGTTGACCGCCAGGCCGGCGCTGCACGCCGCCATCAGCACCTGCGCGATCATCAGCAGCCGGCGCCGGTCCATGGCGTCGACCGCCGAGCCACCCAGCAGTGACCCGGCGATCAGCGGGAACAGCTGGGTGACGGACACCAGCCCGACCATCAGTGACGAGTGGGTCAGCTGGTACACCTGGTACGGCACCGCCACCGTGGTCAGCTGGTTGCCCAGGACGGACACGAGCTCGCCCCAGACCAGGTGGCGGAAGTCGCGCGACCGCCGCAGCGGCGTCAGGTCGATGAGCAGGCGCCGCGCGGCCCGGGGCTCTGCCTCCCCCTGGCCGCTCACCCAGACCCCTCCCAAGTAGTGACTGACGGTCATTCAGTGGGATATCATACCGGCCACGGCCGGCGGCACGGTGGCCGGCCAGACCACGATCAAATGTGCCGAACGGTCGTGGGTCGCCCGCCTGCCCGCGGCGCGGGGCCAGGCGCCTGAAAACCGGAGAGGGCCGGGGAAAGAGCACGGTGACCAGAACCAAGCCCGCCGAACAGCGCCGCGCCGACCTCCTCGCGGCCGGCCGGACCCTGTTCCTGGCCAAAGGCATCGCCGCCACCTCGCTGGACGACATCACCCGGCAGGCCGGGGTGTCCAAGGGCCTGTTCTACCTGTACTTCGCGTCCAAGGAAGACCTGGTGCTCGCGCTGCAGGAGCAGTTCTCCGGCGAGGTCGCCGCGCGCATGGCCGCGGCCGCGACGGCGCTGGCCGAGGCTGGCCAGGCGGACTGGGGCGCCCGGCTGGACGCCTGCGTCACGGCTAGCTTCGAGTCCTACCGGGAGCTGCACGACCTGCACGAGGTCCTGTTCCGCCACGCGCACCCGGCGCGGCCCGATCCCGACGCCGCCACCCTGGTCATCAGGGACCTGCTCGCCGCCGGGGTGGCCGCGGGCGCGCTGGACGTGTCCGACCCGGAAGCGACCGCGGTGCTCTGCTACGCGAGCATGCACGCCTTCGACTTGCGCGGCCACGGCGGCCCGGACGACACCAGGCTCATCCGGGCCGCGCAGCAGCTGGTGCGCCGCGCGGCCGGCCTGCCCTAGCGACACCCCCGGCGCGACGCGCCGGCGCCATGTTCTTTCTCCGGCGCCGGAGTCCCGGGAAAAAGCGCGCGGCGCGTGCATTCAGGGCGGCCAGGATGGCCGATCATTACCATTCTGGTTCCGAACACGGGATAATAGGGCGACAGATAGAAACGATTGTGGCTAGCTGGTTCCATCGTCCGAAGGCGTGCGCGGTGCCTACACGACGCGGTGGGTCCGGCCGGAAGGGGATGGGAGATGGCGGCGATGAAGCCGCGGACGGGTGACGGTCCGCTTGAGGTCACCAAGGAGGGGCGCGGCATCGTCATGCGTGTCCCGCTTGAAGGCGGCGGCCGGCTAGTTGTTGAGCTCACGGCCGACGAGGCGGCCAGGCTTGGTGATGCCCTGAAATCCGTGGTTGGGTGACCTAATCGAGTCGCTGCCTAGTCGCTTCTCTTGACCGCGGCGAGCAGGCCCTCCCCGAGCGGCAGCAGCACGGGCACGAGCCGTTCGTCGGCCCGTACCTGGCTGGCGAGGTCGTACGCCGGAACGTCCCCTTCATCGTCCCCGGAGCTCCCGGCCAGCAGGGCGTTGTTGAACGCCACGACCCCGCCCGTCCGCAGCAGCCGCAGCGCGGCGGACAGGTAGTCCTGGTAGTCGCGCGGGTCCGCGTCGCAGAACACCATGTCGTAGGCGCCGTCAGACAGCCGGGGGAGCACGTCGAGCGCGCGGCCGAGGATGAGCCGGCACTGGTTCTGCGCGAAGCCCGCCGCCTGGAACGCCTTCCTGGCCACCCGCTGATACTCCGGCTCGGTGTCCACGCTGGTGAGCGTGGAACCCGGGCGCATGCCGCGGAGCAGCCAGATGCCGGAGCTGCCGCAGCCGGTGCCGATCTCGACCGTGGTCTTCGCCCCGACCGCGCAGGCCAGGAAGCGCAAGGTGGCGCCGACCGCCGGCAGCACGGGTTCGGTACCGCCAAGGTCGGCCGCGTTGGCCCGCGCGGCGAGCAGCGGCTCGTCCTCGGGCAGGTACTCTGCGGCGTATGCAAGTGGCCCCACCCGCAGCAGCCTAGCGCCTGCCGATGCAGGTCGGGGAACTCTACGGCAGCCAAGACCGTTAGTTATTGAGACACCTGCCGGGGCGGGCTGGCCTGTCCCGGCCCCCGGGACACGACTGGCGTAGCGGAAGAATCCACGGCACGATGGTGACAGGCACGGCACTGGCTGACCCGGAGGGCAGATTGGCAGAGGAGGCCGCTGCTCAACCCGAGTGGAACCTCCCTACGTGGGAGGACATCGTCCGTTTGCATTCCGCCCGGGTATACCGGCTTGCCTACCGGCTGACCGGCAACCCGCACGACGCCGAGGACCTGACCCAGGAGGTCTTCGTCCGGGTCTTCCGCTCGCTGTCCAGCTACACCCCGGGTACGTTCGAGGGCTGGCTGCACCGGATTACCACGAACCTGTTCCTCGACGCGGCGCGGCGCAAGCAGCGGATCAGGTTCGAGGGGCTGGCCGACGAGATGGCGCACCGGCTGGCGGGCTCGGAGCCCACCCCGGCGCAAGCGTTCGACGACAGCCACCTGGACGACGACGTCCAGGCCGCGCTCAAGGCGCTCCCGCCGGAGTACCGGGCCGCCGTGGTCCTGTGCGACATCGAGGGCTTCTCCTACGAGGAGATCGCGGCCACGCTGGGCGTGAAGCTGGGCACGGTGCGCAGCAGGATCCACCGCGGCCGGGCCCAGCTGCGCTCCGCGCTCGAGCACCGCAGGCCCGCCCCCGCGCTCCATCGCAAGGCCCTCGGCCGTGGTGGCCTGGTCCTGAGGGGGAGCCATGAGCCATCTCGGTGACCGGCTGTCCGCCCTGGTCGACGGCGAGCTCGGCGGGGCCGAACGGGACCGCGCCCACGCGCACCTGGCCGCCTGCGAGCAATGCCGGACCGAAGCCGCCGAGCTCAGGGCGCTGAAGCAGAAGCTGCGCGGGCTGATGGACGGGGCTCCGGCCGAGGCGGCCATGACCAGCCGCCTGATCGCCATGACCGGGCCCGGCGGTCCCATGCCGCCGCGGCGCCGTCTGCTGCGGGTGGTGCCAGCCCGCCGACCCGGAACTCCCGCACCCGGCCCGGTGTCCTCCCGACCGGGATCCCCCCTGCGATCCAGCCCGGCCTGGCCTGGTCCCCGGCGCCGCCGCTACCTCGTTCTCGGCACGGTATCCCTCGTCGTCGGCCTGGGCACGGCCGCGTTCACCGCGGGCGGCGGCGGGGACGCGGCCCCCGGCCCGAGGATCACCCCGCCCGTCGAGATGTACAGCGTGGAACACGCCATCACCACCGGTGAGGTCCCGTTCCCGGCCCCGACCGCCGAGTCATCCTCGAACGCTCCGCTGCCATGAGGCCTGCGTGTTCACCCCGGTAACCCGCTCGGTGCGGAACGGCCGGTCGCCCCGGGTGCTGGCGGCCGCGCTGGCGGTGGCCATGCCCGGGCTCCTGGTCAGCGCGTGCAGCAGCCAGTCCGGGGCCAGCCCGGCAGGCGGCGACGCGGTATCGGCGGCCGGGCGCGCCGCCGCCGGGCCCGTGACCAGGGGCAGGGCGCCGGCCGCGGCCAAGCGGCCGACAACGGTCCGGGCCGTCAACCTGCTGGCCCAGGCGGCCCAGGCGGCGATCGTGACGTCCTACCAGGGCCAGGAGATCGTCACCCGGTGGAGTCAGGGCGGCGGGAGCGTCCTGGTTTCCAGCATCTGGCACGTCAGCGGCGGGCAGACGGTCACCCAGACCACGGCCGACGGGGCCTCGTACAGCAGCCGGTCGTACCTGTCCTCCGACACCGATGGCCAGTCACCCGAGGGCGTCCTCGGGGTCACCGCACCGCTGATCGGGCTGCTCAAATCGCACTACCTCGTGGCGTACGCGGGAAGCGGCTCGGCGGATAACAGGACCGCGCAGGTAGTGGAGGCCTGGCGGTCCGACGGCAGCATCGCCGCGAGGTTCTGGCTGGACGACGCGACCAAGCTGCCGCTCGAACGCGAGGTCTTCGACACCGCCGCCCACGTGATCGGCCAGGACGTGTTCATCGACGTCAGCTTTACGGCTGCGGGGGGCCTCGGCGGGGTCCCTCCCCAAGGGGGGTCCGGGGGGATGGGTCCCCCCGGGAGGAGAGACAGCAGAGCCCCGGGAGCGTCGCCGCAGCAGGCCGCCGCCAAGTCGGCCAGCGCCCGGGTCTCGGCCAGCCCGCCGGGGCCCTGGACCGATCCGTTCTCCCGCCGCCAGTTGCTCGCCCTGCGCGACGGCGGCTGGCAGGTCCCGGCCGAGCTGCCCGGCGGCCTGTCGCTGTTCACCGGGGCCAAGACGCGGGCGGAAACCGGTGCCGTGCTCGACCTCGGCTACTCGGACGGCCTGTCCATGGTGTCGGTGTTCGAGCAGCGCGGGAAGCTCCCGGCCACGCTGCCCGGCTGGCGGAAGACCAAGGCAGGCGGCCACGTCGTCTTCGCCCTGCCGGATCAGCGCTTGCTGACCTGGGCCGGCCACGGCATGGTGTTCACGATGGTGGCGGACGCGCCGTCCCAGACCGTCGACGCGGCGGTCGGTGCGCTGCCGCACGACGGGCCCGCCGGGTTCTGGAAGCGGATGTCGCGCGGCCTGGTCCGGGTGGCGTCCTGGGTCAACCCGTTCCATTGACCCGAACGGGCCCGGCACCGTTTAGAGTGGACCTGCGTGTGTTCACCCGTCGGACGGAGAGCTGAGCGGTGTTCGACCTGTCCATCCCCAAGCTGCTGGTCCTCGCGGTGATCGCGCTTGTTGTCTTCGGGCCGCACGAACTGCCCAAGATCGCCTCCCAGGCCGGCCGGGCCCTGCGCGACCTGCGTAAGATCGCCGAGGGAGCAAAGAACGACCTGCGGGAAGGGCTGGGTCCCGAGTTCGCCGACTTCGAGATCGAGGACCTGAACCCGAAGCGGTTCATGCAGAAGCACCTCTTCGAGGACGCCAACGGCGATTCGGACCCGAGAAGCCCGGCCGCCGCCGCCCAGACTCAGTCCCATGCCAACGGCACGCTGCTAGCCCCCGGCGAGCGCCCCCCCTTCGACACCGACGCCACCTGACCCGCCGGTCGCGATACGTGCCTACTGGGGGGTCAGGCCGAGGTGACGCCCGGCCAGGCCGCGGCCGCGGGCGCCGATCTCGTCCGCGATCTTCCGCAGCGCGAGCGCGGCCGGGGAGTCGGGGTCGCTGAGCACCAGCGGCATTCCCGCGTCGCCGCCCTCGCGCAGCCGGACGTCCAGCGGCACCTGGCCGAGCAGGGGTACCTGAGTACCGCCCAGCCGGCTGAGCGCGGCCGCCACGGTGGCGCCGCCGCCCGAGCCGAACACCTCGGTCTGCTCCCCGCAGTGCGCGCACACGAGGTACGACATGTTCTCGATGACCCCGGCGATGCGCTGGTGCGTCTGCGAGGCGATGGCCCCGGCGCGTTCGGCCACTTCGGCCGCTGCCAGCTGCGGCGTGGTCACCACCAGCAGCTCGGCCCCCGGCAGCATCTGGGCCACCGAGATAGCCACGTCACCGGTGCCCGGCGGCAGGTCGAGCAGCAGCACGTCCAGGTCGCCCCAGTACACGTCGGCCAGGAACTGCTGCAGCGCGCGGTGCAGCATCGGCCCGCGCCAGACCACCGGCGTGTTGCCCTTGGTGAACATGCCGATG
>Ga0207674_10004001_pt1 | contig 17900 bp, 13 predicted proteins | sample KBSCornC72_FD_184303 | JGI IMG/M metagenome (GOLD analysis project Ga0207674, IMG submission 184303) | Corn rhizosphere microbial communities from Kellogg Biological Station, Michigan, USA - KBS Corn C7-2 (SPAdes) (version 2) | ecosystem: Host-associated > Plants > Roots > Rhizosphere > Soil ... | reverse complement strand
CTGCTCGCCGAACTGGTGGCGCTGGGGCGGCGGCGTGTGATCGATGTCACCGTGCTGACCGACTACGCCGGTCTCGTCTTCCACCAGGCGCGTGTGGCCGACCTGCAGGGCCGTCCTGTCATCTTCTACCCGCGCGATACGCGTTACCTGCTCGACCGTTTTGCCAAGCGCGCGCTCGACCTCGTGTTCGGCATCGCCTTCGCCGTGGTGTCGCTTCCGGGCTATGTGCTATACTCCCTGTACGCATTCTCTCGCGCGCGCAAGCCCTTTGTGTACAGCCAGCGGCTGGGCGCGCGGGGAAAGCCCCTCGTCGTTCCGGTGGCCGGCAACGGTCAGCCGGACGGTCCGTCCGACTTCGTCAATCTTCCCCTGTTCTGGCTGGTTGTCATCGGCAAGATGAGCATGGTCGGTCCTTACCCGCTGCGTCCGCAGGACGCGGAGCACGTCGGCCGCGTGGGACGTTTTCGCTTCGAGATGCGTCCCGGTGTCACCGGTTACTGGCGCATGGGTCCGTCGCGCATCAGTCGCGACGATCTGCTCGTGCAGGACACCGCCTACGTGCAGAACTGGTCGCTTGCCAATGACGGCAAAATCATCCTCGAAACCGTTGGACACATGATCGGCGGCCGCCAGCGCGTGCTTGAAATCACCACGCGCGAGGCCGAAGGAGAAGAACGTCATGCGGGCTGAGCATGGGAAGATGAGCTCCGTGTGTCTGGCCGCGGTGTTCGCGGCAGCGGTCAGCGCGCCGGCGGCAGGCACCAGCTGGCACAACCACATCGACGCCAGCATGATCAACGAGATCGTGCCGCGCGGCAACGACCTCTACGTCGCCACCTACGGCGGCATTCTTGTCTACGACCGCAGCGACGGATCGTTCCGTCAGTACACCAATGACACCGGACTTCCGTCCAATTCGCTGCGCTGCCTCACCTTTGACGCCAATGGCGACATTTACGCGGGCAGCGCGGATATCGGTGTTGCGAAAGTGCGCATGTCGAACGGACACCTCACGCTGATCCGTTCGCTTTCCGAGCAGATCGACGGGCTGGCCAGCAACACGGTCAACTCGATTGCGGTGTGGAACGATGTGCTCGTGTACGGCTCGACACCGGGCGCGGGCACGATCCGGAACGATTTTGCATCGGCGCGCTATTTCGAGCGCGACGGGCTCCCGGGTCCCGACGTGTTCGATGTGCTTCCCATGGGCGACAGGGTATACATGGCCACGGCCGGCGGTGTGGCGACATTGAACGCGCTCGGCATCATCCAGACCCTGCCCAATACACCGCTCAACGCGCACGTGCTCGCCACCGACGGCACCATCATCTACGCCGGCACCAGCACCAATGTGCGCCGCTTCGACCCGGCCACGTCGCAGTGGACCGATATCGGTCCCAACCCGGCGGCAACGCCGCAGCGCGTCTACGGACTGTACTGGGACGGCACCACGTTGTGGGCCGGCGGCACGCGCAGCATGTATCGCTATTCCGGCACCGGCACCGCCTGGACGGCGACCAACGCCAGTTCGATCCAGGACAACTATCTGTTCTCGAACGGTACGGGCAACGTGGAGATGCGCGGCATCGTTGCCTTCGGCAACAACGATGTCTACTTCGGAAGCGCGAGCGAGGTTGATCTGCGCGGTCCCAATCTCATCCACTACGACGGCGCCAATCTCGTGAACCTGCGCGCCAACACACCGGGCGCCAACAACGTCCAGCGCCTGGACATCGACACCGACGGCTCGCTGTGGGCGGCGTTTGCGGGCTATTACGTCGGCAAGCTGATGCCCGACAAGCAGTGGGTGAACTACAACAGGTCGATCGCGGGCATCGAGCTGCCCACCAATCCGTACGCCAATATCGGATTCCTGGCTGATTCGCAGGGCCACAAGTGGTTCTCGACCCTGTCGTTCCCGCCACCGGCAATCCCCAAACCGCTCGACGAGCTCGTCGACGGAACCGACGCCAATTACGGCAACGATGTGTGGACACGCCACGCAGAGAACTCCGGCGGCGGCGACACGTATGGATCATTGCGACCGGTCCGCGCTGCGGAAGATCCAGTCGGCAACCGCTGGTTCATGTCGGACGATGACTTCGTGGCCGCGGGGAAGTCCGAATGGCAGGGGTTCAACATTCTCAATCGTGACGGCACCAGCTGGTTCCGCATGAATCCGCTGAAGGACTCGCGCATGATCAACGGCAACGTGGTCGATGTTGCGTTCAGTGGCGCGGGAACGTACGTGGCCTTCAAGCAACAGGGTGTGTACTTCTGGAATCATGGCGGATACGCCTTTGCCTCGCTCACGAACTACACGCCGGACACATGGTCCGCCTTCGTGCGCACGGGCAATGGAAACGGACAGCTCCCGAGCGGAACCGTCATCACACGCCTTGCGCTGCGTAGCGACGGACGGCTGTGGATTGGGACGGACTCGGGACTTTTCTACAGCTCGGGCTTCGGCGTTGCCACGGTGCCGGTGTACACAGGCATCAGCCCCGGCATCGTGAGTCCCAAGGTGCAGGATATTCTGCTCGACCACGACGAGAATCTCTGGGTGGCCACCGACCTCGGTCTGAACAAGATCGCGCGCGATGACAACAACGTCATTCAGACGTTTCTGACCCCGGCGTCGTTCGCGATACTTTCGGGGCTGCGCTATTCGCTCGACGTCCTCTCTCCGCTCGCCCATGCGGACGTGCGTTCGCTCGCCATTCACCCCACCGAGGACATCCTTTATATAGGCACCTTCGGCGGGCTCTCGGTTTACGATTTCTCCGCTCCGGCGGCGACCGCGACCGATCTCTCGAAGGTGTATGTATTCCCGAATCCGGTGTACACGTCGAAGGGTCATGCGTCGCTCAAGGTCGGAAACATCACCGGCCCGGTCACGGTCGAGATCTATGATCTGGAAGGCGAGCTCGTGGACGATCCCCACACGGCCAACAACAACGGCGACGTGGTGTGGGATCTGACGACACGCGGCGGGACCGAAGCCGGAAGCGGCAAGTACATCGTGCGCATCCGCGGGCAGAACGGCTCCGTGCAGCGCTCCATCGCACTGATTCGCTGAAGCAAGCTCCAATGTCGAAACGTCTCATCATCGTCGGCGCCGGCGAAGCCGGGCGCATGCTTGCGCGTGAAGTGGGCAACCGCGCGCGCGGCGAGTACGAGATGACGGGCTTTCTCGACGACGCGCCCGCGCTCGCGGGCGCGACGGTGGATGGAATTCCCGTGCTCGGACCCACGGCGGAGCTTCCGGAAATCGTGCGCCGGGAACGCGCCGATGAAGTCCTGATCGCGGTTCCGTCGGCGGGGCGCGAGTTCGTGCGTCGCATCGTCACGTTGTGCCGCGACGCCACGGTTCCGTATCGCATCGCTCCCGGCCTCCTGGAAATCATCAAGGGCCCCGTGCACCTCGAGCAGATTCGCGACGTTCGTCCCGAGGACCTGCTCGGCCGCGAGACGGTGGAGTTCGACGAGGCGGAGATCGGGGCGTTTCTCTCCGGACGCACCGTGCTCGTCACGGGCGCCGGCGGCTCCATCGGCAGCGAGATCTGCCGCGTGGTGTCGCGCTTCCAGGTGAAGCGTCTCGTGCTCCTGGGCCGCGGCGAGAATCAGATTTTCGAGATCGAGCGCGAGATGCGCGCGGCCCATCCCGGGCTCGACGTGGTTCCCGCCATCATTGATGTGCGCGACCGTGACGCGCTGGTGCGCGTCTTCGAGGAACACAAACCCGAGATCGTCTACCACACCGCTGCCCACAAGCATGTCCATTATATGGAGGCGTTCCCGTCCGAAGCGGTGAAGAACAACATCGCCGGAACCGTGAACGTGATCGGCGCTGCGCGCGCCGCCGGCACCTCGCGCGTGGTCATGCTTTCCACCGACAAGGCGGCCGATCCGCAGGGGATGATGGGAGCCACCAAGCGCGTGGCCGAATTCGTGATGGCGACCCACAACCAGCCGGGCGGACCGCGACTGATCACGGTTCGCTTCGGCAATGTGCTTGCCAGTCGCGGCAGCGTGGTGCCCTTGTTCGTGACGCAGATCCACGCCGGCGGGCCGGTCACCGTGAGCCACGAAGACGCGACGCGCTTTTTCATGTCCATCAAGGAGGCGTGCATGCTCGTCGTGCAGGCGTCCCTCATGGGCGATGGCGGCGAGATCTTCATTCTCAAGATGGGTGAGCCGATCCGCATCGCCGAGCTGGCGCGCGACTTGATTGCGCTCTTTGGCCTGCGCGCCGGCACCGACGTGAAGATCGAATACACCGGCTTGAGGCCCGGCGAAAAACTCCATGAAAGCCTGGTGGCCGCGGGCGAAGAAGCGGTGGCGTCGCGGCATCCCCAGATTCTGTGCGCCACCTCGCGCATCCCGGCCGGCGTCAATGTGGATCAAGTGGTCGCGACACTCACGAGTCTGGCCGCGGCCGGAGATGACGACGGCATTCGCGCCGAGCTGGCGCGCGTCATTCCCGACGCTGATTTTCCGGCGCGCTCCGCGCAAGGCAAAGGAACTCCTGCCCGATGAGCCGCTTGCCCCGTCCCGCAGTGCCTGCAATCGAAGGCGGCGTGCCCGTGCGCTCGCAACCGCTGCCGTTTTTCCGCGCGGCCGTCGACGAGGGTGACATCGCGGCCGTATCCGAGGCCATGCGCTCGGGCTGGCTCACGTCGGGTCCGCGTGCCATCGAACTGGAGCAGAAGCTCGGCGAATATCTCGGCGCCGCGCACACCATCGCGGTGAGCTCGTGCAGCGAGGCCATGCTCATCATCCTGCGCGCACTCGGCATCGGCCCCGGTGACGAAGTCATCACCTCGCCGGTGACGTTCGCCTCGACGGTGCACGCCATCATTCACAACGGCGCCACACCGGTTCTTGCCGATATCGAGAACGACACCTTCTGCCTCGATCCCGAGGACGTCGCGCGGCGCATCACGCCGCGCACGCGCGCCATCATGCCTGTGCACTTCGCCGGACAGGCCTGCCGCATCGGGGAGATCATGCAGCTGGCCGCCGCGCGCGGTCTGGACGTGGTGGAGGATGCGGCGCACTCATTCGGAGCGCGCGTGGACGGGAAGCGCATCGGCACGTTCGGAAGCGCCACGGCGTTCAGTTTTTATGCCACCAAGAATCTCACCACCGCCGAAGGCGGCGCCATCACCACCGAGGACGAAAGCCTGGCGAAGCGCATGCGCCTGTTGGGCTACCACGGCATGTCGCGCGACAGCTGGAGCCGTTACAGCGATCGCGGCTCGTGGTACTACGAAGTGGAGCTGCCCGGCTTCAAGTGCAACCTGAGTGACCTGCACGCCGCACTGGGCCTGACGCAGCTGGCCAAGATCGACCGGCTGCTCGACGAACGCCGCCGCGTGGCCGGTGCGCTCACCGCGGCGCTGCAATCGTGCGACGCAATCGAGCTTCCACGCGAATATCCCGGCAACTGGCACACCTGGCACCTGTACGTGATCCGCCTGCGACTCGATCGTCTCTCGGTGGCGCGCGATGAGTTCATCAAGGCGCTGCGCGCCGAAGGCATCGGGAGCTCGGTGCACTTCATTCCTGTGCACAGGCATCCGTTCTTTGCTGCCTACCTGCGCGAGGGAGACACGTTCCCGCGCGCCGATGACTACTACTCGCGCTGCATTTCACTTCCCATTTTCCCGGACATGACGGACGCCGATGTGCGCGATGTGGCGGAAGCGGTGACGCGCATCGCGCAGCATTACCGCATCCGCTGACCGCATGCGCATCGTCACCGTCGACAGCTTTCCGCGCGAGCTCGATTCCCTGGCGGATGCGTCGCCGCGCGCCACCTTTTATCACACCGGTGCGTGGCTCCTGTCGCTTGCCGATGCGTACCCGCGCCTCGCGTTGCACTGCCTGGTGGCCGAAGAGGGCGGGGAGGCGGTGGCGTACCTTCCGTACCTCGTGGCGAAACGCGGTCCGCTGCGCGCCGTGTGGTCGCTCCCATTTGGAACCTATGGCGGACCGGTGGGCACCGCGGATGATGCAACTCTCTTCGCGGTGCTCCAGGAGTATCGTGCGCTGATCGAGCGGCCCACCGTGGTCGAGCTGGGATGGGTGGACTATCACAACGTCTTTCCCGATCTGGGCGGCAAGGTCGAGGCGGATGAGACGCACCTCGTTGACATATCGCAGGGTCTCGATAAGTTGTGGAGCAAGGATTCGGGCCACCGCCGCCAACGTCGCAACGCTGACCTCCGTCGCGCGCGTGAAGCCGGTGTGGAAGTGCGGCGCGCGGCGGGCGCAGAGGACGTCGAGCGCTTCTTTGCCGTGTGCGAGCGCCGTCTCGAGGGACGCGGCGCATCGGTTTATCCACGCCGGCTTTTCGAGAGTCTCGTGGAGCGCGGCGGGGTGCGGGTTCGAATTCATCTGGCCTGGCAGCGAGACCATGTGCTCGGAGGTCTCTTGAGCTTCTACTACAAGGATGACGTCATCGCGTGGCACGGAATGTCGTCGCTCGAGGGCAGCGAAGTTCAGGCGGGAAAGCTCATGTTGGCGACGTGCATGCACGAAGCGGCACAAGAGGGCTACCGCACCTTCAATCTCGGCGCCAGTCTCGGCAAGTCTTCACTGGTCTGGTTCAAGGAATCCATGGGAGGCGAGGCCCATCCGTACCGGACGGTTCGCCACCGCCGTCTCCCGTCGCGCCTGGTTGCAGCGCTGCGCCGCGTGCCCGGCCCCCAATGATGGCGGCACCTCGCAGCCGCTCTCACTTTGTCGGAAACACCGTGTCACTGGGAGTGGCCACGGCGGTTTCCACTCTGCTCACGTTCCTGCAGATGAAGATTCTGGCTTCGTCGCTGCCGCTGGCGGCTTTCGGGTTGTTTGCATCGCTGCGCGGACTCTCGCTTTTGGTTTCGATTCTGGCCGCCAACGGATTCCCGCAGGCGCTCGTGCGTTTTCTGCCCGAACATGCCGCGCGTGGTGAGCGTCGCGTCGCGGTGCGCGCCAGCGTGATCGCGGTCTGTGTAACGCTCGGTCTGTGCGTGCTCATGCTGGGCGTGGTGGTCGCCATGCGCACCGTTTTCATGAGCGACGTGCCCGCCGACGCGATGAGCCGCGCGCTTCTGGTGTGGTTCGCCGTCACCACCGTGGCGGTGGCGCTCAAGCTCGTCCTCTACGGCGGATTCAACGGCCTGCGCCGGTTCGGCTCGCAGAACGTGCTGGAAACGCTCACGCTGGCGGCGCAGGCATGGTGGATGTGGATCGAGCGCGGCCAGCTCGACGTCTCCCGGCTGTTCGAAATCGTGGGAATCACCTCGGCGGTGAGTGCCTTCATCGCCGTGCCCTGGTTCGCGGCGCGCCTGTTCCATGACGTCGAACACGGCGAAGCGCAGCCGGCCACCACGCCGTACGGTCGCTACTGGATGGGTGCGGTGGGGCTTTCGATTGTCGCGCTGGCATTCACCGACGTGGACCGCTGGGTGCTCTCGCACGTGCTGGCGCTGGAAGTGCTGTCGCTCTTCCACGTGGCCTCGCGCATCGTCCGTCTCGCGGGACGGTTCATTGCCGTGCCGGTGCTGACGGTCCAGCCCGAGATCACGCGCATCCGCGCCGAGGGGCGTCGTGATGAAGTGGACACGGTGACGCGTGCGTTCTTCAAGGCCAGTGTCATGATGGGTGCGTTTGCGGCCGCCGGTATCGTTGCCTATGCGGCTCCGCTCATCGATCTGGCGTCGGGACGCGAGTTCATGGGCGCGCGCACGACGCTGATTCTGCTCGCCGCGGCGATTCCGTTCACATCGATGACCGCACCCATCACCGCCGTGATGAAGTCGCTCGACGACGTGCGCGCAGCTTTCTATTGCGATCTGGCGTGGGCGTCGGTTTACATCGTGCTCATGCTGGTGCTCGCGTCGGCTTTCGGGCTGGAAGGAACCGGAATGGCTGCCATCGGCGCGTCGTTCGTGCAATGGATCCTGTCGATGCGGCTGGCATCCGTCCGTCCCTCGACGAGTGCGGCGATGGGAACGCTGCTGCGCTCGTCCCTGTGCGCCATCCTTGCCTTCGTGGCGCCGTGGCTTGCGCTTCGCCTGGGTGCGCCGTGGGTCGTGGCGCTCTTGTTCGCCCCGCTGGCACCGATTGTGTTCGTGTGGGCGGCGCGGCGTTCGCACATCCTCGATCAGGACGAGCGCGACCGCGTGCGCGCCATGCTGGGCCGGCGCGGCGCGGTTCTGACCTGGTTCGTGCCGTGAAACATCTGCTGATGCTGATTCCGTTCTTTCCGCCCATGGGCGGAGGCGGCGTGTATCGTCCGCTCTCATTTGTGCGCCATCTGCCGGAGCACGGATGGCGCATCACTGTGGTGACACCGGCGGGGGATGCGTACTGGATTCGCGATGAAAGTCTTGTCGAGCGCGTACCCACCGATACGCGCGTGATTCGCACGCAGACCTGGAGCGGTCAGGCGTGGCTCTCGCGCGGACGCCGCGGGCGCGTGTCCGCGAAACGCTCCTCGCGCGGGTTCGGCGTGGCGCGACGGCTGGCATCGGCGGTGATGTTGCCGGATTCGTACGTGGGATGGGTTCCGTTCGCGGTACGGGCAGCGCTCGAAGTGGCGCAGAGCGACAAGGTCGATGCGCTGTACTCGACGTCACCGCCGGAGTCGACGCACATCGCCGCGCTCAAGGTTCACCGTGAGACGCGGCTCCCGTGGATCGCGGATTTTCGCGATCCGTGGATGAACCTGCATCTGCTCGACGCCCCTTCACCGCTGCACAGGAACATGCATCGCCGCATGGAAAGGCGTGTGGTCACGAACGCCGATGCGGTCGTCGTGACGACCAGGTGGGCAGAGAGAGCGATGCACGAAACCTATCCTGCCTCCCACGTGGTGCGCATATCCAACGGCTATGAAGGCGGCGAGATGGTGGGTGCAGAGGCGGGTCCCTCCGGCCGGCCGATGCGGATTGTTCACGCCGGCATGCTGACCCAGAAGCGCAGCGCAACGCCTTTTCTGGAAGCGCTGGCGCGCGTGCTCGCGAGCGATGCATCGCTTCGAAAAGACCTCGCGGTGGAGTTCATTGGTCCACGCGAGGACGACAACGAGCGTTCTGCCATGCGCCTCGGCCTGGGTGACGTGGTCAGCTATCGCGACCCCTTGCCGCACGCACACGCTCTTCGTGCGCAACGTACCGCGCACGTCCTCCTGCTCGTCAAACACGCGGATACGCGCTACGATGGGCTCGTGCCCGGAAAACTCTACGAATACATCGGACTGCGCAGGCCCGTGCTGGCGCTGGCGCCGGCCGGCGAGGCACACGATCTGGTGACGACACTGCGCCGCGGCGAAGTGGCGTCGCCCGGCGACGTCGACGACATCGAGCGCGCGCTGCGCACCATGATTGCGCACTGGCGCGCGGACCGGCTGGAATCCGCCTACGATCTTTCGGCCCGTCCCGAGTTCGATCGCGCGCGGTTGGCGGGCGATCTCGCCGCGGTGCTCGAGAAAATGGTCGGGGCGCAATGAGCCGCCGTTGGGTCGAAACGGTGCCGGCGCTGTTGCTGCTCCTGGCACTCATGCTGCCGCTCCGCGGCGGATTCACTGACGACGGGTTCATCCACGTGCAGTACGCGCGCAATTTGATGACGCGCGGCGAGTACAGCTTCAATCCCGGCGAAACGTCTTTCGGCACCACCAGCCCCTTGTGGGTGATGGCGCTGGCGGTGCTCGCGCGCCCGTTCAGCGATGGACACGCGCTCGTCGTCGCGGGACAGACGTTGTCGTGGCTCGCGGCGTTCGCGGCCGTCATCATGTTACACCGGGTGCTCGTGCTCCTGGGCGCGACGCGACGCACCGCGATATTCGGAAGCGTCGCGTTTGCAGCCGATGTGTGGCTGGTGCGCTGGGGGGCGCTGGGCATGGAATCATCGCTGGCCGCGTGCATGGCCGCGGTGATGGTGGCTGCGTCGGTGCGCGCGTATGAAGACCGGCGCGCGGCGGCGGCGTTCGGCGCGGCCGCGGCGGTGGGAGCGCTGGTGCGTCCCGAGCTCTATCTGGCACTGCCTGTGTACCTCGCCGCTGCATTGACGCAACGACCGCGACCCCGTACACGCACCGTGATCACGGCCTGCGTGTTCTTTGCCCTGCTCGTCGGTCCGTGGCTCGCCTTTGCGAAGTGGCACATCGGAAGTTTTCTGCCCAACACGGCGGGTGCGAAAAGCGGGGGACTGGTGAGCGATCCGGTCCTGTTCGCGAAGAAGTTGTGGATGCCCGCCCGGATCATGGCGAGCTCGCAGGCGGTGGCGCTCGTCGCGATGCTGGCGGATCTCGTCGTCATGCGCAGGAATGCGTTCGTGCTGGGACCGCGCTTCCGCTTTGCGCTCCTGTGGATGGTCGCACTTCCGCTTGCATATGTGATCGCCGACATTCAGGTGTTGTCGCGTTATCTGCTCCTGATCACGCCCGCGGTGTGCGCGGGCGGATGGATGTCACTGCAATCGTTGTGGCACGCATCCAGCGGGCGCGCGCGCGCGGTTGTCATGCCGGCCGCCTTGCTGGTGGCACTCGCCATCAACGGCACCGTGTATGCGCTGGTGGTGATTCCGCCTTCGCGCGCATTCAGCCAGGACCTGCAGGTGAACATGGCCGGGCTCGCGCGTTTTCTTCACGACCACGCGCAGCCGGGAGACGTGGTCGCCGCCGCGGACATCGGCTATCTTGCCTTCTATTCGGGATGCCGTGTGCTGGACCTGGGTGGTCTGGTCGAGCCGGAGACGGGGAAGCTGCGCGCGCAGTACGACTACGAGGACATCGTGGCGCAGGGACTGTACTTCAACGTGCCGGGATATCCGCACGTTGACTTTCTGGTGGACCGCGAACACGAAGCCAATCGTTTCGACGGGCGCGTCATCAACGGACATCGTTTCGAAAAAATTTACATGACCACTGTGCGCAATCTCGGCATTCGCAAGCCGGGCGAATTCTACTACACGCTGTACAGAATCACGCCGGTGGAGGCCCCGTGACACTGCCATCGATCGAGATTCCGTCGGATCTGGCGCGTGACGACATGCCGGATCTGTTGCGGCACTGGTACCTGGGGCCGCCCGCGCGCCGTCACATGATGATGCGGCGTTTTCTGGAAGTGGACCGCCACCTGGATCGAACCCGGGGCGCGCGTGTTCTGGACGTGGGATCGGCGTGGGGCTTCAACGTGATGGCGCTGGGCCGGATGGGTTTTGACGCGACAGGCGTGGATCTGATTCCGTCGCAGTTCGCCGTGGGGCAGCGCATCGCGGCGCACAACCGTGTTGCCTTCAACGTGGCCGGGGCGGATGCATCGGCGCTTCCGTTCGCGGATGGCACGTTCGACTTCGTCACCATGGTGGAGACATTCGAGCACATCTACAACGACGATCGCCCGCGTGCACTGGCGGAATGCCGGCGTGTGCTGAAGAACGGTGGACGCCTGGTGCTGTCGACGCCGAATCATGCGAGCGTGGTGGAACGCATGAAGCGCGTCGCCGTGCGGCATGGATGGCTGCGCCAGCGACTGCCCTCGATGTGTCTGCCGCAACAGGGAACCGAGCGCGGCGACTATCACCCGTATCGTTATCATCACCCGCTGCCGGATCATGAGATCGCCGCGCTGGTGGGAGCCGCCGGCTTCCGCGTGGCGGGCGTCTCGCACTTTCTGTTCATGATGAAGAACACCCCGGACTCGCTTTCCGGGGCCTGGAAGCTCTCCGAACGAATCCTCGAGCAAACTCCGATCGTCAATCACTTCGCCGCGACGGTTTGCATCGTCGCGGACGCGCGCTAGTTTCAATTCGCTCCAGAAGCGGGCTCGCGGGCCTGGCTCCGTCCATCTGTTCCACGACAACACGGGGATCAGGGCGTGGCGTCGCCCCGCGAGGAGAAAAAAAGGCCTACGGTCGCCCACCTAGGGGACTTCGACTCCTAAAATGGGATTTATGCTTGACCTGTTTCCCTAAAACTCCATAAACTGCCGCCTTAAGTGGTGCTCTGTCCCTATTTCGGGACCAACGCTTTAAAAATCAACAAGTTAGGCTAGGCCCCATGCAGGGTAGTTTCGGCGAGAAGCACTTGCACGGCATCGACCCCAAGGGTCGTTTGCAGCTGTCGCGGCAGATCCGTGACCAGCTCAAGCTCAAAAAGGGCGAGCGCCTGCACCTGCTTCCCAACATCGAAGAACCGCCGTACCTCGAGGTCCGCACCGCGGCCCAGTGGGAGGATTACGAGCAGCGTTTCCTGGCGCAGGCGCCCGGCGACGTGAAGCGCGACTTCGTACGTTTCGTGGAGCTGCACCGCGAGACAGTCATCGCCGACGCCCAGGGCCGCATCATTTTACCCAAGAGTCTTCGTGACCAGTGCGCGCTGGGCGCGTCCGTGGTCGTGATCAATGTGAGCAAGTGCATTGAAGTCTGGAATCCGAAACACATTGAGCGCCGCTACGCCGAAATGGCGAGCGCGTTCAAGAACATCAACAATTCGTTCTTTTGATGAATGTTTTCGCCCTCTCACATGGGCCGGCGGCCAATGACCAGCAGGTACGCATGAGCGCACCGCGGCATGTGCCCGTCATGGTCGACGAGGTTGTGCAGTATCTGCTGCACGACAACTCGCGCCTGGTTGTCGACGGCACCGTCGGCTTCGGCGGGCACGCCGAGGCTGTCCTGATCGCGCGCCCCACGGTGGCGTTGATCGGCGTCGACCGTGACCCCGTCGCCATTGCGGCGGCACAGGAACGTCTTTCACCCTTCGGGGATCGTGTGCGCCTGGTGCAGGGCGTGTACTCGGATCTCGACGCCGTCTTCGCGGGCTCGCTCCGCGCGGACGGCGTGCTGCTTGATCTCGGCATCTCGAGCGTGCAGATCGACGTGCGCGAGCGTGGTTTCTCGTACGCGCACAGCGGCCCGCTCGACATGCGCATGGGCGATGCCGGTGAAACCGCCGCGGATCTCATTGCCCGCTCGGATCTCGACACGCTGACCGGATGGCTCCGCGAGCTCGGCGAAGTGCGGCAGTCGCGCCGCGTAGCGCGCGCCATCATGCGTGCGCGCGACGAAGGAGCTCTCGCCACCACCGCCGAGCTGCGTGCAGCCGTCGAGGGTGCCATCGGTCGCGGTGCCGCACCGGCGGAGCTCTCGCGGGTGTTTCAGGCGCTGCGCATCGTGGTCAACGACGAGCTCGGCCATCTGCGTCGTTTTCTCGACGGCGTGCTGGACCGGCTCAACCCCGGCGGGCGTCTCGTCATCATCAGTTATCACTCGCTCGAAGACCGCATGGTGAAGCAGTTCCTGCGCGATGCGAGCGCCACCTGCGTCTGCCCGCCCGAGGTGCCCCTGTGCGTGTGCGGGCGCACGCCCACGATCCGCATGCTCACGCGTCGCGCGCTGGGTCCGCGCGACCAGGAGATCGCGCGCAATCCGCGCTCACGCAGCGCTCATCTGCGCGCCGCGGAGAAGGTGGGAAGCGATGCATCGTAAGTCGCTGGCGGTTGTCACGCAGTTGTTCTTCGCGGCGTTGGGCGGACGGCTCGGCATACCCATGATGGTGGCGGGCTATCTCATCGTGGCCGGCTTCCTGCTCGCATATGTCTCCGCGCAGGTTTACACCAATTCGTTGATGGAACAGGTCTCGGCGCGCAAGCGCCAGGAGACGGTCGCGCGCGAACGCATCGGTGTGCTGACGGCGCGCTACGCGACCATCACGTCCAAGTCGCGCGTGTCGCGCGCGTGCGAAGGCAGTCTGGGTCTGGTCGAATCCACCACCGCGGATGTGGTGCGCGTCGCCATCGACGGCGCGACGCTGGCGGAAGATCCACCCGGCGAAACCGTCCATATCGATCGCGTGCTCGGCTCCGACATCAACGGGCTCACCCAGGTGATGCGTCGATGACAGCGCGGGACCAGAAGCGGCGGATGTGTGTTGTGGGAGGGCTGTTCGGGTTCGCCATTCTGGCCCTGTGGGTGCGGCTCTTCCAGGTTCAGTTCATCAATCACGACTCGTACGCGGCGGCCGCCGACAGGCAGCACGTCGCGCCGCGCGAGATGCAGGCCGCGCGCGGCGGCATCTACGACCGCAGCGGCCGTCCGTTCGCCATGAATGTGCGCCGCTGCTCGATCGCGGTGCAGCCACGCCGCATCAAGAACGCGCGCCCCATCATCCAGGCGCTGTCCAAAGAAGCCGGCGTTTCTCCCTATACGGTTCGCGCCGCCATGCGCAGCGGCCGTTCCTACATCTATGTGAAGCACGACGCCATGCTCGCGGATGAAACCCAGCGCGAGCTCTCGCGCATCGACGGCATCGTGGTCGAGGCCAACGCCAACCGCATCTATCCCTACGACGCCGTGGGCAGCAAGGTGATCGGGTTTGTGAGCCGCGAGAACCGCGGACTGTCGGGTGTGGAGCTCGCGTACGACCACGCGCTGCGCGGAACGCCGGGACGCATCACCGTGCTGCGCAACGGCCGTTACTCGAGCGACCGATACTACGAATATGTCGACAAGAAGCCCGTCGACGGCAAGCAGGTGTTTCTCACCATCGACGCCACCGTGCAGGACATCGCGGAGACGGAGCTGCGTCGCGCCGTGGCGGAGTGCGGTGCCACCGGCGGTGCGGTGATCGTGATGGATGTGGCCACTGGCGACGTGCTGGCGCTGGCGGAGTCGCCGACGATTCCGGCGCGCGACGGCTCGTCGCACGCCGATTCGCTGTGGACGTTGCGCTCGGTGTCGCACGTGTACGAACCGGGCTCGACCTTCAAGCTGGTTACCGCCGCGGCGCTGCTCGACAAGACCGCGATTGCGCCGGCCGATTCCTTCGACGCCGAAGATGGCCGCGCCGACCTCGGCTTCGCGGTGATCAATGATCCGCATCCGCACGGCTTTCTCACCATCGAAGAAGCCTTCATGTTTTCGAGCAACATCGTGATGGCGAAGGCGTCGGGCTCGCTGCAGAACGGCGACCTGTACGGCTACGCCAAGCTCTTCGGCTTCGGTGCCAAGACCGGCGTGGGACTTCCCGGCGAGTCGGCCGGCCTGGTGCCACCCATCGAGCGCTGGTCGGCGCGCACGCGCGCCACCATGGCGTTCGGCCAGGAAGTCGCGGTGACGCCGCTGCAGCTGTTGAACGCATACGCCGCGATCGCGAACGACGGCGTGATGATGATGCCGCGTCTGGTGAAAGCGGTGGTCGATCCGCGCACGGGCGACGTGATCGAGTCGGAGCCCGTCGTCGTACGTCGTGTGGTGTCGGAAGAAACCGCGCGCACGCTGCGCGAGTTCTGCCTGCAGGTCGTGGAGCAGGGAACCGCACAGGCCGCCAAAGTGGAATTCATGCACGTGGCGGGTAAAACCGGCACGGCGCAGAAGGCGGGGCGTCACGGCTACATCTTCAACCGCTACATCTCGAGCTTCGTCGGCTTTGCGCCCTACGAGGCGCCGCGCATCGCGTGTCTGGTGATGATCGACGAGCCCAAATGGTCGGTCCGTTTCGGCGGCGACAGCGCCGCGCCCGCGTTCGGCCGCATCTGTGAAAGCCTGGCCAGCTCGACCTCGCTCTTCGACGGAGTGTTGTCTGTCCAGACCGTGCGCGCTCAGACCGTGCGCGCGCGACGCACGTTCGCACCCAACTTCCTGCGGATGCCGCGCGCGGCGGCGCTGGAGTCGGCGCGTCGCTCGGGCACCAATGTGCTGTGCGAGGGTGAATCGGGCCGCGTGGTCGCCCAGATGCCCGCACCCGGAGCCGAGATGAGCCGCAACGGCGTCATTCGTCTCGTGGTGTCGGACGGCGCGAACGCGGACCTGTACCGGAACCAGCGTCTGCGCGAGATGTATCGCGCGGCTCCGCCGGAAAACGGCGGGAACGAATCGAACGACAAGGCCACGCTGGGCGCATCCACGCGCTTTCATCCGCCCGTCGCGATGGCCGGCGTGCGCGCGGGTCGCGACCGATGAATGGAACGATGACGACGAAACGCAACACGGGAACAACGATCACGCTGGGCCGGCTGGTGGATGCCGTGGGTCCGCTGGTCGTGACACCGCTGGAGGAGCCGGCGCGCACGCTCGAGATCACCGGCGTCACGGTGGATTCGCGCGCGGTCAGAGGCGGCGAGCTGTTCATCGCGGTGCGCGGCAGCGCCGTCGACGGGCACCGTTTCGTGCGCGACGCGCTCGAGCGCGGGGCGGCCGCGGTCATCATCGAGAGCGGCGCACCGCCGGTGGGCGCACCGTTCGTGGTGGTGGAGGATTCATCCAAGGCGCTGGCGCTCGTGGCCGCGCGTTACTACGGAAATCCGGCCGATGCGCTGCGTCTGTGCGGCGTCACCGGCACCAACGGCAAGACATCGACGACGCACCTGGTGCGCGCGATTCTCGCCCGCGAAGGAATGAAGACAGGTCTCATCGGCACGCTCGGTCACGGGATCGGCGACACGCTGGTGAAAGACCCGCACACGACTCCCGACGCCGTCACGCTGCACGCGTGGTTTCGCCGGATGCAGGATGAAGGGTGTGTCGGGGTGGTCATGGAGGTCAGCTCACATGCCGTGCGGCAACATCGTGTATGGGCGCTAGACTTTGAGGTTGGGATGCTTACAAACGTCACACATGACCACCTCGACTACCATTCAAGCATGGAAGATTACAAGGCGGCGAAAGCGGAGTTCTGCTATTCGCTGAACGCGGCCGGACGGAAAAAGCCCGCCGGCACGCTTGCATACTGGTGCGACGATCCCAACGCGCGCGAGATCGGATCGCGCTTCTCCGGGCGTCGCATTGCGGTCGGCACGTCGCAGGTTGCCGACTGGCGCGTGAGCAACGTCGAGGTTTCTCTCGACGGCACGCGCTTTACTCTCGAGCTCCCCGATGGCGAACGCGCCGCGATAGCGATGAAGCTCCGCGGCGCGTTCGTCCCCGCCAATGCAGCCCTGGCTGCCGCAGGCGCGAGCGCCATGGGCGCGTCGCTGGCCTCGGTGCGCGCCGGGCTCGAATCGGTCGACCGCATCCCCGGGCGCTTCGAAGCGCTGGGCGGCGGCGACCGTCCCGTGGTTGTGATCGATTACGCGCACACGCCGGACGGCTTCGAGCGCGTGCTGGGCACCTGCCAGTCGCTCAAGCCGAAGCGCATCATCACCGTCTTCGGTTGCGGCGGCGATCGCGACAAGACCAAGCGTCCCATCATGGGCGGCATCGCCCAGCGCGTGAGTGACCGCGTGTATCTCACCACCGACAATCCGCGCAGCGAGCGCGTGGAAGACATCATCGCCGACATTCGCGGCGGAATGAAAAACGAGAACGTCGTGGTCGAGCTCGACCGGACGCGGGCCATTCACGCCGCCATCAACGAGTGCCGCCCCGGTGAGCTGGTGGCGCTGCTCGGCAAAGGACACGAGGACTACCAGATCATCGGCGCCGAAAAGCTTCCCTGGAGCGACCGGCGCGCGGCCGAGGAGGGACTCGCGCAATGGAGTGCACGGTGAGCGTACGCACACTGTCGTGGATTCGTGACGCGCTGGCCGCGTCGGGCGAGCTCGTGCGCGCGGAGCTGCGCGGCGGCGACGCCACCATGTGGTCGGGTGCCGTCATCGACAATCGCCAGGAGTGCTCGGGGAAGATTTTCTTTGCGCTCGCGGGTGAAAACACCGACGGGCACCGCTACGCGTCCAGCGCGTTTCGCGCCGGCTGTGTCGCACTCGTGGTCTCCGATGCATCGGCGGTGGCGAATGACAAGACGGCCCCCTACTTCCTGGTGCCGGACACCCGTCGCGCACTGACCGTGCTGGGGCGTGCATACCGCTCGCGCCTGTCGGCGCGCTACAAGGGAGGACGAGCGCAGGGCGGCCTCTATCAGCTGAACGAGGCCGGCAGCGATGTCGCCCTCATCGCCCATGGTCCGA
>Ga0207674_10003996_pt1 | contig 17913 bp, 13 predicted proteins | sample KBSCornC72_FD_184303 | JGI IMG/M metagenome (GOLD analysis project Ga0207674, IMG submission 184303) | Corn rhizosphere microbial communities from Kellogg Biological Station, Michigan, USA - KBS Corn C7-2 (SPAdes) (version 2) | ecosystem: Host-associated > Plants > Roots > Rhizosphere > Soil ... | reverse complement strand
CCATATTCTGCTGACAGGCCCACCAGGCGTGGGCAAAACGACGCTCTCGAACATCGTTGCGAACGAAATGGGAGCGACGCTTAAATCGACCGCTGGGCCGATCATCGAAAAGGCCGGAGACCTGGCCGCCATCCTTACTAATCTCGAAGAAGGTGATGTTCTGTTCATCGATGAAATACACAGGCTGAACCCGGCGATCGAGGAAATTCTCTATCCAGCGATGGAAGATTACAGCCTCGACATAATGATCGGGCAAGGTACGGCGGCACGGTCGATAAAGCTGGAGCTGCCGAAATTTACGCTGGTCGGCGCGACAACGCGGCCGGGTCTGATCACCGCACCGCTTCGCGGACGCTTCGGAATAATTTTTCATCTTGATTTTTATTCGATGGAGGATCTGCAAACCATCGTCGAGCGATCGGCCGGCATTTTAAGCGCGCCGATCGACGATGGCGGAGCCCGTGAGATCGCCCGACGCGGCCGCGGAACACCGCGAATCGTCAACCGTCTGCTGCGTCGTGTGCGCGATTTTGCCGAAGTCGATTACGACGGGACGATCACCGAAGAGGTTGCCGTGAATGCCCTGAACCGCATGGAGGTTGACACCTACGGCCTGGACGAAATGGACCGAAAGCTGCTCACGACGATCATCGAAAAATTTGACGGCGGGCCGGTCGGTTTAGGCACCATCTCGGCGTCGATCCACGAAGAAAAAGACTCGATAGAAGAGATTATCGAGCCTTACCTGATGCAGATCGGTTTCCTGAACCGCACGCCCCGCGGCCGCATGGCAACGCGCCTGGCGTATGAACATTTTGGGTTGAATTTTCCGTCGGGCGTTTCGTCCGTGCCTGGTTTATTTGAATAAACGCCCTTTCCCCGAAAAATAATTTTTAATTGATCGCTAAAGACGTTTCAAGATGGAAAAAAGGCGGACCCAAGCCTAATGCCTCGGTCCGCCTTTTTTTTCATTTATTCTTCCTCTTCTTCGACAGCAAGAAGCGATGCGCTTGTTACGAGGTCGTCGTCGCCCGTTTTGATGAGCGTTACGCCTTGTGCGCTGCGGCCCGTTTCGCGGATCTTATCCACACCGAGGCGAATTAATTTGGCCTGCTGCGTGATTATCATGATCTCGGAATCGTCCTCCACAGGAAACGCCGCTACGACCTTACCGGTTTTCGCGGTCGTTTTCATATTGATAACGCCCTTGCCGCCGCGTTTGGTCAAACGATAGCTGTCGACGGTCGTCTGTTTGCCGAAACCGTTTTCGGAAACCGAAAGGATCTTTTCGTTTCCTTCCTTTGAAACGGCACAGACCGAAACAACGTAATCGTCCTTTCGCAAATTTACGCCGCGAACACCGCGGGTTGCACGGCCCATTGCGCGAACGTCAGATTCGTTAAAGCGAACGGCCATGCCGTCGTGCGTAGCGATGAAGATCTGGCAGGTTCCATCGGTGCGGATCACATCAAGAAGCTCATCACCCGAATCGATGTTGATCGCATTGATGCCGCTTGCTCGAATGTTTTGATAATCCGATAAAGCGGTTTTCTTGATTACGCCTTGTTTTGTGACCATCGTCAGATAGATCTCTTCGCTAAAATCGCGAACGGGCATTACCGCAACGAGTTTTCGCTCGCTCGAAAGCTGAACAAGGTTGACGACCGCCTTGCCGCGAGCGGCTGCTGCGGCCTCGGGAATCTCGTGCACCTTGATCTTGTACACCTGACCGTCGTCCGTAAAGATCATCAAATAAGCGTGCGTCGACGCGATGAAAAGATGTTCGACAAAATCGTCGTTCTTCGCGGTCGCACCGAGACGTCCCTTGCCGCCGCGTCCCTGCCGCGAGTAGGTCGAGACCGGCGTGCGCTTGATGTAGCCGGCTTTTGTGACCGTGATGGCAACGTCTTCGTCGGGGATCAGGTCTTCGATACTCAATTCGACGCCTGCATCGATAATTATCGTGCGACGGGCGTCGCCAAAGGTTTTTTTGATCTCCTGCAACTCGTCAATGATCACTTGCCGCAGCACGTTTTCGTTCGCCAGAATATTTTCGAGTTCGGCGATGTATTTGATGATCGCTTCGTACTCGTCGAGAATTTTTTGACGTTCCAGAGCCGATAGACGACGCAGTTGCAGATCGAGGATCGCCTGCGCCTGGACGTCTGAAAACGCGAGACCGCCGATGACCTTTTGCAGGTCCTTAAGAAACGCGTCCTGAGCCTTTCCGCCCGTGATGCCGCGCCAGTTCTTTACTTCTCCGAGCGTTGCAAAATTGCCGGTCAGCCAGCCTTTCGCCTCATCGACCGAACGCGAACTGCGAATAAGCGGAATTATGTAGTCGAGCGCGTCGATGGCTTTGTTCAAGCCCTCTAAAATGTGAGCACGGGCCTGTGCCTTGCGAAGGTCGAATTCGGTTCGCCGGCGGACGACTTCTCTCCGGAACTCAACGAAATACTCGAGCATCTCCTTGAGGTTCAGAACCCGGGGCTGACCATCGACAATGGCGATATTGATTATGCCGAACGACGACTGCATCGGCGTCAGCTTGTAAAGCTTGTTGAGGATAACCTGCGGAACCGCGTCGCGTTTTAGCTCGATAACGATACGCATTCCCTCGCGGTTCGATTCGTCACGGATCTCGGAAATGCCGTCAAGTCTCTTTTCGTTGACAAGCTCGGCGATCTTCTCGATCAGGCGCGCCTTGTTGACCTGGTAAGGAATCTCGGTCACGACAACGGCGTCGCGTTCGCGGTCGCCGCGTCCGATACGGTCGATCGCGGCCTTTGCACGCATCTGAATAACGCCGCGGCCTTCGCGATAGGCTCGGTGAATTTCCTCGCGGCCGTAAATAAAGCCGGCGGTCGGAAAATCGGGTCCGGGAACGATCTTGATAAGCTGATCGATCGTTATCTCAGGATTTTTGACGAGCGCGACGGTTGCGTCGAGGATCTCGGTCATATTGTGCGGCGGAATTTTCGTCGCCATGCCGACCGCGATGCCTTCGGAACCGTTTACGAGAAGGAGTGGAACTTTCGTCGGCAGAACCGTCGGCTCAGAAAGAGATTCGTCGTAGTTTGGCTGAAAATCGACTGTTTCTTTTTCAATGTCCGCGAGGACCTCGTTCGTAAGGCGTTGCAGACGAACTTCGGTATAACGCATCGCCGCCGGGTTGTCGCCGTCGATCGAACCGAAGTTTCCCTGTCCGTCAACAAGCGGGTAGCGCATCGAGAATTCCTGCGCGAGGCGAACAACGGTGTCGTAAACTGCTGTGTCGCCGTGCGGATGATATTTACCGATAGTGTCGCCCACCACGCGGGCCGATTTCTTGTAAGGTTTGTTGTAGGTATTGCCGAGCTCGTGCATTGCCCACAAAACGCGTCGATGAACGGGCTTTAGTCCGTCACGCACGTCGGGCAACGCCCGGCCGATAATTACCGACATTGCGTAGTCGAGATACGACCGCCGCATCTCGTCTTCTATGTTGACTTGATTGCGTTCTAAGATTGAATCCATTTTGTTAATTTATAAGTCTTTTCTGTTCGTTTTCTATTATTTCGTCCAAGGCTTGGCAAAGGCGCGGATACAAAAATAAATATGGAATTTTTGTCGATTTAATGCTATCTTTATTTTACAGGCAGAAGGCCTGTTAAGCAACTCGGCGGCACCTTTCATCACATCATTTTCAGCCGCCCGAAAAGCAAGTTTCAAGTCCGATTTTCAGCCTATTTTGCGATCCTGCCCAGCCCAAATATGTCCTCTGTTGTTGAAGAAAAAGAATCACGCCGCATTCAGCGAATCGCGCTTCCGCTGCCGACACGTGTCGAGGTAAATGTCAGCCCGAAAGTGTCCTGGAACGAGATCACGCGGTTGTCTGATATTTCTGCATTCGGTGCGGGTTTTAGCCTGAAACGGCCGGTAAAACGCGGGAGGCTTATCCTGTTAACGATACCGATGCCGCGTCAGCTTCGCGTTTATGATTTTACCGAGGAGCAGTACCGGATCTGGGGCTGCGTCCGACGCTGTCTGCCCATAAGCGTCGGTTCCGAAGAAAAAAAATACGTTATCGGAGCCGCATTTATCGGAAAGGCCCCGCCGGCCAGCTATCTTTCCGATCCGTCAACTCTATACGAGATTTCGCACCGAGAGAACAATGGGTTCTGGAGACTTGCTCCGGCCGACATGAAATCGGACGAAGCTAACCTGCCAAAGGACATAAGGCGTCAAACGCGGCTGCCAATTCCGGAACCTGTATCGCTTGAGGTAATGGATGATGCCGGAAACGTAACAGCTTCAGAGACGACCGTTACCGAAAATGTCAGCTTGGGTGGAGCGTCCGTTTTTACCACTCTTAACGCCGAACCGGGGACATTTGTCAAAGTTTCGAGCGAACGCACAAATATAAAGATCATTTCGGTCGTCCGCGGAAAACGCACGGGCCAGGACGGCATCCCACGCCTTCACCTTGAATTTATAGACGATTTCTTCCCACTGGAAGGGATTGAATAGGAAGCAATAATTATGTTGAGAACACCCTCACAGACAAGCACGAATGCCATCCATTCTCCGATCATTCCAATACTGTCCGAATCATTTGAAGAGCATAAACCGGCCCGCAGGCTGACCTCGCTGGTCGCAGTTGTAAAAGGCCGTGACGGCAACGAACAATCCTGGAAGGAAGAAGCCGATGTTGTCGGTTTTTCGGCAAGCGGAGCAAGTTTTCATGTTGCACGTTCGTGCGCGCCGGGCCAATTGCTATCGCTGTTGATGCCGCTGCCGATCCATATGCGTGCGTACGATCATGACAAAAAGCTTTACAAGGTCTGGGGCATCGTCCAGCATTGTCAACAGGTCGCCCGAGATGCCGAGGCATCGCATTTTGTGGGTGTTGCGTTTATCGGAAAAACGGCACCGGAAAGCTATCATGAGAACGCTCATACAAGCTACCGAATTTGCGGAATGAACGGCGACGGCCTTTGGATCGCAAAGGAGGCTGAAAAACCGTTCATCAACCGCAAAGAGCCGCGTTTTAGCTATTCGATGGACATTTCGCTTTATGTGCTCGACGCCGAGCAGAAGGTTTTGGCCGAAGACCGGACCGAGACCGAAAACATAAGCGAAAATGGTTCGTTGGTTATTTCCGACCTGGACGTTTTGGTCGGCGACCGCATAAGGTTTCACAGTGTCGAGTTCGAATTTACGGCGTTAGCGGTCGTCAGGAACAGACAAAAGGCGAGCGACGGAAGATCGAGAGTCTCTCTTGAGTTCGTGGACGATCTTTTTCCGGTATCCGAGCTAAATCCAAGCATTAGATAGCAATTCGAAATGTGGATCGCGAAAGGCGGAGTCATTAGTTATCTGGTTTTGCTTTTGCGCCTTTGGTTTTCGAAAAATGAACGGCAAATACTGAGGTGCGTCTTCTCAAAAGCCAAAAACCGGAAATCAAGGCTTGGTTTTCGGCGATCCGAAATCTGCAATTATCAAGGTTCCGGCGTTTCGTCGGGGACCGGCGGGCGCATATTTTGTCTTTTTAATAAGAGCCGCAGCTTTCGACGCTGTTCCGGTGTCATATAACGCCATTGATCGGCTGTCGGAGGCATGATCGGCGGTATTTTGGGGTTTTGGATCCGTCGCCAAACGCCATTTTCATCAAGATACCCGCCCGGTGTCTCAACCCGTCCGTTTCTCACGGTCATATTACCGACATGAACCGTGTCACCGTTGACGGTGATATCTCCAACGGAGACCTCGGACTGTTTTTGTCCCGAGTTCTTAGTATTTCTTGACGCCGGCTTTTCAACCGTTGGCTGCACAACCTGTTTATCAGCCGCAGCTTCCGTATTTGTAATGGACGAAACCGCGGCATTCGGATCGCTATCCGGTGATGGAATTTCAGGCGGCGCCTCATCGATCGTCTCGACGACAGGAACGGGAATCGGGTTAGCCCGGGTCCCGAACATCTGCGGATCTGTAAGATAAGCTGCCCCGGCGGCGAGACCGGCCAATACCAAAGTCGCAGCTGCCGCATTCTTGAAAAAACGTCCGCGACGAACGGGCCTGGCTGATCCGTTTGTCGCAGCTAAAGGTCTTATGGACGTCTCCTCGGAAATGAATTCGGGCAATATCTCGGTCTTGACATCCGTCGGACGCACCGCCGCCTGACGTGTCCCTTCGGGCATCAGTTTCGTTTTATGCGTTGTTATGTCGCCGTTACCGGAGGCTGTAACAGACGCAACTGGATGCAGCCGATCCGCAAAAGCTTCATGATGCGAAAGCATTTGCCGCATTTCATTTGCGGTAGCCGGTCGTACAGCGGCGTTGAGATCGAGAGACTGCTGCAGAATCGCAGCGACGCCCGCAGGAATTTTAGAACGAAGTGCGTTTGCCGGAACCAGCGGGTCTTGGCCGCCGCTCAGAACATTCATTGCACGCGTCAAAGCATCTTCGGGCGGAACGAGCGTTAGCAAATGATAAAGCGTCGCGGCGAGCGAATAGAGGTCGCTACGCGGATCGGTTCCCGTACCCTGAATTTGTTCGAGCGACGCGTAGTTTCGCGAGTACCCGAAAATGCTTTTCGCAGCTGTCTGATGGCCCGCGTCGGTCGGGTTCCCTTTTGCAAGCCCGAAATCGAGCAAAACGATCTGGCCGCGGCTGGTAATTTTAAGATTCTGCGGCTTTATATCACGATGAATGACCGGAATTTGCTGGTTGTGAAGAAAATCAAGAGCCTCAAGCAGTTGATCGGCCCAGACCAGAACCTGTTCGACTTCGAACGGTGTCTCGTCACGATCCATCATCACGCCGAGGTCCTCGCCCGGAATGTATTCCATAACGAGAAACTGGCGGTTTTCCTCTTCGAAATGATCGCTGACTCGCGGAAGAGCGTTGTGTTTCAGGCTGTTAAGCAGCCGCGCTTCGCGTTCGATCGCCTTGCGATAGCTGTCGTCCATGTAGAGCGTTTCCTTGATGGCGACCTTGCTGGCAAATCTTTCGTCGGTGGCGATATAGACCGCGCCCATTCCGCCCTGCCCGATCTGTTGCTCGATGCGGTAACGCTGCTGCAAGATTTTCCCTGTCTCTATCATTGCTCTCTTATTTCGGCTGACTGAGTATGCCTATTAATACTACACCACCGAACATGAATATATAAACAAAAAAGCAGACCGAAAGGCCTGCTTTTTGATACGGACTAAGTTCGACGAAAGTTCTAGCGGTATGCGGCTGCTCCGACTTTAGGTAGGTTGTAAACGTCCGCCAGAGTGTTCAGCTCAAACCTCACATTTCGCCAGTTGCGTTCGGTCACAGGCCGGAACCTGTAATTTCTAACGTTTCGGTCGATGTCCGAAGCAATATTCAAACATTGCCTCACTTCATCGCGACTGTCGTTCCACGCAGCACGGCGGTCAAAGTTTCGGGAAAGCTCATTTGTTGCATGTTCAAGATCGCGTGAGCGCTGGTTTAACCAATCTTCCCGATTGCTGTTATTTAAACGGCTTCGGTCCAGCGATTTGTCGTATGATCTGACAAAATTGTCGACGCGGTTTTCGACGCGGTTGACGATCGCCTGAACCTGCGCTTTGTTTACGCGCCGGCCACGGGCTTCGCGCCGCATCTGTGCGCTGCCTGTGTCCGCTAGCATTAAGACCATGATAACTGCCGACATTGCGATGACTGCTTTAAATATTCTTTGTTTCATTCTTACCCCCAATTTGCATAAGTCGTAATTTCGACGGATCGAAATTATGCTGATATTCTCTGCAAATTGAATGCCGCAACGGGAGAGGAAAGAACAATTCCAGGTAAGCTGCTGGCTTTACGGGATTTACCCGTTTAAGTTGTCTGTCGTCAAAGCTTGGTTAGCGGTAACCCATATCGTTGAGAAGCTCGGTCACGAAGCACGAAATGCGAATCAAATGGCTTCCCGGCCCTCTTCCTAACATCGAAAGGCGAAGAAAACATAATTGGCAGCCGGGCTAGGTGAATGTCTCACGCGAACCATCTCTCGGTCATGTCACACCACATTGCGAGGCCCTTCCATTCGCCGTATTTTTTGTAATGCCGTTCGATGGTCTTGTCCTTACATTTCTTGCCGCGCCTGTGTTTCTTGTAAAACTGGGCGCGAAGCCATGAGTCCAGTGCGAGCCCGTCGTAGCGCCCGAGCAGTTTGAGCATCGTCTCAGCCGCGTAATCACCGACGCCTTTTACCTTTTTCATTTCCTTTTTGAGTTCCGACGTTGGCCTGTCCGTCGTCAGCCAGTTTTCAAGATCAAGTGAGCCGCTTGCGACTTTTTCGGCAAGCTCGAAAAAATATGGCGAGCGGTAACCGGCACGGATCTCGTCTCGGTAAAAGTCGGCATCAACGCTCGCCATCGCCTCGGGTGTAGGAAACGCTCTCGTGCCCTGTTTTGAAGGCTCACCGAGTTTTTCAACAAGGTTCGTAACCATCTTTTTTGTCAGCGCCCACGAGCAGTTTGTCGTGCAGATGGTTTTTACAAGGTCTTCAAAGACGGTCGGCGATCGCAGCAATCGTCCCGCGTTGATCCCCGAAACCCAGGCAAGATTTTCATCTTTTTTAACAAGGTCGTAAAACGCGCCAAGGTCGTCGTCGATGCGCAGGATGTGACGGACATCTCGTAACAGACCTGCCTTGTCGATCTTTGCGCCGTCAAGATCGATGCGGATCTTGCCGTCCGAATCTGAAAGGCGCGCGGTTGCCGAGATTCCGGTCTGTTTGCACGTAAACACATAATCGAGCTTCCAATTTTCTTCATCGATCACGAACGGCGGCAGATCGCACCATCCGTGGCTGTAGATCGTGTGTCTGAAACTGAAATCGGCAGGCTTGTCGAGAAAAACTGTTTTTGTCATAAGGCTTTCTCGAAAATCTTAATTGAAGAGAACTTGAAAGTACAGATGTCGCGCACGGTCAAATTTCTTGACAGTATGCGCCGGCAAAACCTACACTTTCAGCATACGCGAATGATTCGCCGATTTTGTGAATTTACCCAATTATCTAACGCTTGCACGAATTTTTATTGTCCCGGTCCTCGTCGTTGTTTTACTGACTCCGGTCGCGGACCAGTGGCTCGGTGTAAGTGGGTATGCCCTAGCAATTGCGGTATTTTTGCTGGCGTCATTTACCGATATCCTGGACGGCCATCTCGCACGCAGGCGCAATCAGGTTTCGAATCTCGGCAAATTGCTTGATCCTATAGCCGATAAACTGCTCGTTTCAGCGGCGCTGATCGTCCTGGTCGAAAAACATCTCGCTCCGTCATGGGCCGTCGTTGTTATTTTAGGACGGGAATTTATTATCACTGGCCTGCGCTCAGTTGCGGCGGCGGACGGAATAATAATCCAGGCGCAAAGCATCGGCAAAATAAAAATGTGGGCGCAGTGCGTCGCGATCGTAGCGTTGCTTGTCGCAGGTGCCACGGGCAATCCGCCGGTATCCAATTTCGGGCTTGAGTATCCATCGTTCCGGTTTTGGGAAGTTGCCGAGGTCCAGACGGCGTTTTCGCATCTGACGACGCTGTCGCTGACTACGAACGACTGGAAGGTTTTTGGCTATCTGGTGGGACGGGGCGGGTTGTGGGTCGCGGTCATTACGGCGTGCTGGTCGATGTACGATTATTTTTATTATTTTTATAAGGAAAGACAGAAACCCGGCGGATCTACATCGTCGGTCGAGTTTTCCGTAGACGATAAATAAAAAGGCAAAGAGCGTTTGCAACGCGCTTTGCCTTTTTTACTATTTACTTCTTTGCCTCTACTGAACTTCCACCCAATCGCCCGTATTGATCTCTTGAGCGGTTTTGGTTATTACAGCGGTAGCGGTTCGCTCCTTGACATTCAGGATAACAGCTTCACCGACGATCTTGCGGATATCGGGACGGCCTTCTTTTGCTTTTTCAGTGGTTACGACGCGGCCTTCTGCGGTGTCGCCGGATTTGCGGGCCGCTTGATTTGAGAATTTGCCGCCGCGATTTGTCATACCCTGAAATCCTTCGTCACGGGCGCTGACCGATTCTTCGCCACGCGGTTTGAGCGGATTACCTTTTCCCAGGTCGCGATAGATCGTAAGCCGGTCACCCGTCTGAACGCTGTCTTCGCGTCCGAGATCCACGTAAATGATCTGGTCGCGAGTCAAAACTTCCTGATTATCGCGTCCCATGAAAATACGGCCCTTTGCCCTGCCCGCAACATCGGCAAAGCGGTCAATGATCGGTTCACGGCCCATGCTGGGGCTGACGCGCGGCTCGATCGGCTGGACGAGGTCGCCGAGCAGAAAATTGCCGCATGATGTCGCGACTCGGGCGACAGCATAATTCGTCTTAACGCGAACGACCTGGAGAGCTCCTACTTCCTGCACGTAAAAGCCGAGTTTGCCTTTGTGCGACCAGTGCGAGCTAACCTGTCCGCGAGGACGGATAACGGCAAACATATCGCCTTCGTGAACTCCGGCACCGGCACCCATGTTCAGATAAACGAGATCGTTTTGGGCGTAGTTAAATCCGTCTTGTTCTTCGACAGCCCCGATCAGCCTGTTCGCGGTGTTGACGGGTGCGGTCTGGACATAACCTGCACAATAAAGATTGGTGCGGCCCGCGACTGGGAAGCTGTCGGCGCGTTTATTTATTATCAACGTGGCGTTCGCCTGGCCGTAAGCGACGGTCCCTGCCGCCAGCGCCGCCGCCGCTAAAAACGTAGTTATTAAAAACTTTTGAAGATTCACGATTTTCTCCTTTTTGCTTGAGATAAGAGATTAGTACAGGAAGTAGTCCAAGAAGACCCGCCAGGATGTACGGTGTCAATCTGCGGGCACTAATAATTGTAGCTTTTTTAGAAAATCGGCGTCAACATCTTTTTTCAATATTAAACATTCAGTTTTCCCCTTTTAAGTAGGCCGCGATGAGAGCAAACTTGCGTACAAATTGGCTAATTTGCTACTATCGTCGTTTGCGGTTTTTCGCACAAAACTTCCTAAATGCCGGTGTAGCTCAGTTGGTAGAGCAGTTGATTTGTAATCATCAGGTCGGGGGTTCAAGTCCCTTCACCGGCTCCGTTCAGTACGACGCATACGATCTAGGACGCGATAAGGCCGCCTACCGCTTTCTCTTCTCCTCTCATTTCCCTTAGGACCTCGCCCGCTACGGCGACGGTTTCATCAATATCTGCCTGAGTATGGGCCGCCGAGATGTACCAGATACCGCGGCCTATCACTCTTACTCCCCGATCGAGCATTGCCTTGGCAAACACACCATATTTTGTCGAATCGCTTTGTAGACAATCGCGATAGTTGACAAGTTTACGACACTTGGTAAAGGCCATATGTGTCATTTGACCAGGGCCGCTTAATAGAACAGTATGACCGTTTTCGGCAGCTGCCTGTTTAAGCCCGTTCTGCAACAGCATACCCAGATCACGTATCCGCGTGTAAAAGTCTGCGTCGGCTTCAAGGACATCAATCGTCGCTGCCGCGGCCGCTATGGAGGGATTGTTGCTGTTGTAGGTTCCGGCATGCATAACCGTCCCGTTCGCAACAAGGTCCATTATGTGTCGCTTCCCGGCCAGAAGGCTTAGCGGGAACCCCGATGCAAGAGCTTTGCCGAACGTCGCAAGGTCGGGCGTCACGCCGTAAAATTCTTGAGCTCCGCCCAGGCCGAAACGGAAGCCGGTTATGATCTCATCAAAGATCAATACGGTCTCATATCTATCGCAGATTTCGCGCAGACCCTCCAGATAACCCTCTGATGGTTCAATACAGCCGTTATTGCACATGACCGGTTCGGTGATAACGGCAGCAATGTCAGCACCCATTTCTGCAAAGGTCTGCTCAAGAGCGCCCAGATCATTCCATGGCAGCACAACGACCTCGTCAAGCACCTCGGTGGACTGTCCCTGAGTTTCTAGTATTTTGTTGGGTATCTTGTCGTCACCGGCAACGTCAAGTGGAGGGTGCTGGCTGATCAAGACATTATCGAACCAGCCGTGATATTGTCCTTCAAACTTTATGTATTTCGTACGCCCCGTATACCCCCTTGCCAACCGCAACGCGGCCTGTACGGATTCGGAGCCGCTATTGCTGAATCGGATCAGTTCGGCGCACGGAATGAGTTTCTGGAGTTTTTCCGCAAGCTCAAGCTCAAGCTTGTGTTGCCCTGCATATAATTGTCCGAGACAGGTTTCCTGTCTAACGCGTTCCAAGACGTGCGGATGAGAATGTCCAAGTATCATCGGACCTTGGCTAAGCGTAAAATCAAGGTATTCGTTGTTGTCAACGTCATAGATCCTGGCCCCCTCAGCTTTGGTAAAAAAGAGAGGGTGCGGTGCCCCTCCCATCCTAAAATGGCTGCTTACGCCGCCGGCCATCGAGTTGCAGGCTCGCTCGTACATCTGGCGTGACCGTTCATAGCTTCGCATTGTATTTACTCCTTGAAAATGACTTGTGTTCTTGATTCAGTTTGGTTGAATTGGGGCTGAAATAAATGAGTACGCCAAAAGGCGATTGCTGCCATCAGGGCTTTGCAATCGCATCGGGCCTATATGTTATCGAATGGATAAAGTGGCCGCCGGATATTTTTATACTTAAATTGCGTTAGGTCCACAGCAGAAAGGCCCGGTGAATTGACATCAATGATCTTTCCGGCGATCGGACCGTAAGCGGCACGGAAAGCGATCGCGGATTTTAGCGCAATGATCTTTTCATTTTCCGGTGAGATTCCAACCGAGCGCAGTTGTTCGAGATTCCAGGGCGGCATTTTGATCGTGGTTAATATGATCTTGATGGAGCCGTATTCGACGACGGCCGTTCTCCCCATGTTTTCGATGATTCCATCCCGCATTTGTCCGCGATTGACAAATATGCCGTCTGAAATTAGTCGCACCCGACATTTCAATTTAACCGGATCTCCGTGATACTTGTCGCATTTTCCCCCTATGGACAGATCTGCGACATTTCCGACCCCGGCATCTATCGCCTTCGCAACCGATTCTTCATCGGCGATTATGACCACTGCCGATCCAGCTTGTTGATCAAGAAGTTCCTGTAATAAGAACGTACCATCTCCGGGGGTACCGGCACCGATGTTATCGCCAATGTCCGCCAATATGACCGGAAACGAGTTGCTTGCGATCGCGTCCTTCACAGCATTTTTAAGATCTAACAATTGCGGGTCGAATTTTTTTTTCAGTTCATGAAATCTTTGGGCTATTCGGCGTGCGTGTTTTTGTGCGGCCTCGCTGTCGTTGTCCGTTATTACGAGGACTGCCGGACCTATCTCCGGAACGTCAGAGTACGCGAAGCCACCGGCGATCGAGACCGATATCGCATTACCTTCCGATTCTGTTTCATGAGCCAGCGAGAGTAGCTCCTTCATGGGATAATCGTCCGTCACCAACATATTCGGAACGATGACCAGTGAGGGTTTTTCAAGAGCCATTGTAGGCCGTATTTCGCGCCTTATCGTTCTAACCAGAATTTCTGCCGCTTCAAGACCACGCTCGGCCTGGTCGATGTGCGGGTAGGTATCGTAACCTACTATGGCATCCGACTTTTCAACTATTAGATCAGAAATGTTGGCATGCAGGTCAAGCGTGATCACGATCGGGGTCTCGCCCGCGAACTCACGAAAGCGTGAAAGAACGTAGCCGTCACCGTCAAAAGTTTGCTCGGAGATCATTGCACCGTGCAATGCGAACAAGATGCCATCAACCTTCTCCGCTTTTTCAAACTCACGTCTTACGATCTCGATCAGATGGTCCAACGTCTCGCTTCGAACGGGTCCGGCGGACACTCCCCACGCCCAAACGGTCGGAATAACTTCATAACCAAATCTCTCTGCACCTGAGATAAACCCGGCCATCTCGCTTTCGGTTCCACGAAGTTGCTCAATGCACTCCTGTCCCGTCAGAAGGAGGACCCTCTTGAACGCTTCTAGATCCGTCGGAACGTTCGAAAACGAATGTGACTCGTGATAAATGCCGCCGACAAGAATTTTCATCTATTTCGAACTAATCGAACTGTATCAGGCTAGGGTTGATGTCTTTCAAAGTAATGTCCTTGATCTTGTTTCCACCTGAAGAACCCTTTGCAGCGACATCCTTCAGTCCATGCCCCGTCATAATACAAACCACTTTTTCGTTCTCCGTTATCTGTCCCAAGGAAATGGCCTTCAAATATCCGGCAACCGATGCGGCACCGGCCGGTTCCACATATACCCCTTCATAAAGACCGAGCTTTTCCTTTGCATCGCGGACATCATCGTCACTAACGAGATACCCCGAGCCACCGGAGTCCCTAACCGAGTTCAGGGCCAATGTCGCATCAATATCAACCTGGACGGCCAGCCCGCTGATCGTCGTTGTGGTGTGGACCTCGCGTGCGACTCGAGAGTTTTCCGTAAGCGCTGTAACTAAGGTGTCGTTGAGTTCCGGTTGGACCGCATTAATTCGCGGAAGCTTATCGATCAGTTTCAGCTCCTTCAGATCAAGAAAGCCGCGCCATATTCCTGACAAAAGGCCGCCCCCGCCAACGGGGACAAAGATTTGAGACGGTGTCGCTCCCTGAAGCTGCTCGACGATCTCATAGGCTATCGTTTTGACGCCGCGCATCCCCCCGGGCGAATACCGGAACGCCGAGATTACAAGGGGATTCCCATTTTCTTTCGCAAGCCTTTGAAGCCGGTCAAAGATCGGGGCGGAGAGATCGTTGGTAACGCCAAAATCCTTTACACGAAATATCTCTGCTCCATACGCAAGCATCTGTTCAAGCTTGCCGTTCGGAGTGATCTCATTGACAAAAAGCAAACATCTTATTCGATGCCTTGCGGAATAAGCGGCAAGGGCCGAACCGGTGTTTCCCGACGATGTAGCAATAAAGGTTTTAATCCCGGATCGTTCCATGAGCGCCGTTTCGACCGCCGCAAAACGGTCCTTGAAAGACCCGGTCGGATTAAGCTGCTCCATTTTCAGAAGAAGATGTCCCTTTTCGCCTACATTATTGCTATTTATAAGAGGGGTGTTTCCTTCACCTAAACTGTCGAGCCGTTCAATCCCGTCAAGCGATAATAAACTTTTGTACTTTTCTAAGATTGAGGTCATTTAAATACAAACTAATAGGACACCAGCCACGCTCTGTTGAAACGGGCCCAACGAATTTCCCGACCGCTCCTCTCGGGCAACTGCCTTTGCCATACAACCACAAAGTTCCCGTCGGATGATTGCGTAATTCCCGGATAGGAAATTTGCATTTTGTTATCTGATTTTGCGATATCTTTAGGTCGCGACCATGACTTTCCGCCATTTGCCGAAAGTGCCGCGCTTAAAGGAAACCGGTCCCGCGGCGAGTTATTCCACACAACGACGATTTCCTTAGGATTTTGGTCAACTCTCCATAAGGATGCGGGTGTGTTATGCGCCGTCAAAGGGCTTGGCTTGGGTGCGCTCCAGGTGATTCCCGAGTCCTTGCTTCGCGACTCGTACAAATTTTCAGTCCCGGTCCGCATCAGCATATAGAGCTCACCGTTACTCAATTCGACAATGGCGGGTTCGACAACTCCTCCCGTAGAATACGGTGTGACTTTTCGTGCAGAAATGTGCAGATCGATATGAGGTGACCACGTTACTCCCCCATCCGACGAGAGCAATACGCCAGATTTCAAATCCATCTCGCCTTCCGTCTTAGCCGGAGTTCCTTTTTCTGCCCATAAGTCGTATGATCCGGGCATTACCAGCACGCCGTTTTTTAACCTAAGGCCGATGTGTCGTTTTCCGACGAAATATTTGAACGGTATCCGGATCTTTTTTGGAATCGACCAACTTTCCCCGTCGTTTTCGCTGGTGGCCAGCCAAACTTCACTGTTGTCGATCTTGTTTGGTGGTATTACCGACGAGCTGTAAACGAGTATCCGCTTACCGTCGATGATGATACAGGGATCACCGTCGAACTCTTTCGGGACATCGATAACGGTAACCGGATCACTCCATGTTCGGCCATTATCGCGCGAGATCGCTCCCACGATCTTGCCGTCAGTATTGCCTGGACCGCTTAATGACCATGCGACAAAAAGGTTACCCGTAGATGTTCTGGACGTGACCGGATAAGCATTTATTTCACCTTTTATCGAAGGGGCACGAACTACGCCTTCTTCAAAAAAAGGCTTTTCCTGCGCCGCCGCAAAAAGCGGGTGCAAAATAACAAACAGGAATGCCAATAACGAAATCCGCGGCCAATTCTCCATCATCAAAAGATCCCTTTTATTCATTACTTACTTGTTTGCCCAAAAGAACTTCACGAAGATCCTTCAGAGTAAAACCGCCCGCCCGCACGCGTGCGATCAGTTGCTGTTCGTCTTGCCGCACCTTTGCGATCTTTTCCGGCAACTCCTCCAATCGTTCCTTCGGGACCTGAACGAGGCCGTTTATGTCGCCGTGAATTATGTCACCCGGTCGCACCGTCATCCCATGAACCTGAACGGGGATGCCCACGTGCGCGATACGACAATATGCATGGCTCGGCGAGACACCGGCGGCAAAAGTATGAAAGCCCAGAGCCCTCACCTCGTTGAAATCACGGACGTTGCAGTCTGTTACAAGCCCAATCGCGCCAAAGTTTTGCACAAGAGTGGTCATAACATCCCCAGTATGGGCTGCAAATTCCCTGAAGCCTCCAATTTCCTGTATAACGATCACAACCGGATTGGGGCTGGCCTCGATAGCTTCGTAGAACTTCATTGTGGTGTGCGGATCACGAGGCTCCATTTTCGTCATCGTTTCCATCTGAACAGTTACCGCATAACCGACCATCGGCCCAAGCTCAGGATACATGCATTTAACGGCATTTGATGTGAAACCTTCCGCTCCCGGTCGGACGTCGAGAAGCTCTATCGCGTTGGACACGGTCGGCGTATCAATGGTCTTCAAAAAAGAGATTATATCGTCCATATTTTTTTATTTTTTTATTTTAGAGTTGTCTTGATTGCCCTCAAACGCAGCTGCCCACCGTTTGCCACCGACAGGGCCACAAACGATAAGCCGAGGATCGTCGCTATTTCGATCTCAACGACGGGACCATTATTGATCCGTACCTTCGCCTTATTCCGAGCCGTCTGGCAATCCAGCGAAATATCCAGCACATCGTCACTCTTGAACGAAAGCGGATAAAGTGTCTCCTGGCCAATCCGATGAGAAAGGAACGTGTAGCTTGTCCTCAAACGGTCACTCCTGTCATTTTGGATACGTCCCTCCTTTCCGGCGCCGAGGAAGATCTGACCGTTCGCAAAACGAATGCGGACACACGCTTCATCCAGGTTCCCCGGTTCGAAAAGGCTGTCGCGAAACAACACATACGCTTCAGAACGCGGTGCTTGAATCGTCAAGTCGATTTTGCCATCAACGACCATCGGAATGCTTCTTGTTATCCCGGTTGGTCTTTTAGATTTTGGGTTTTGCAATATTTCGAGCCAAAGTGTTTTATCGTCCGGGCTTGCGTACCGCTCAACGGCGGCGGTCAGCTCTGGTCCTGGATTGATCGTATGCCAACCCGTACGCCCCTCAGAAAAATCCGCAATCTCCAACCGTTCCGTGACCCAGTCCGGCTTAACTAGCGCCACCACCTGATGATTGTGTCGTTCCCATCTGCCCTTGTTATACGAAACAATTATTCGGCCATCTTTCGTTTCCGCCAGATAAGGATAGGTAACATGTTTCGGCGGCTCAGCGGCATTGTCTGGAAAATCAGTGAAATCGATTTCCCGAAGACCTTCAAAGTTTTTTCCGTCACGGGTTATGCCAAGAACCAGGCTTTGTCTCGCATAGTTCGACTCAACATGATTGTTCCATGCAACCGCAATGTCCCCATTTCGCAGGCGACAGGCTGTAGCTGGAGCATTGCTCGAAGGCAAGAGGGACTGG
>Ga0207674_10003994_pt1 | contig 17924 bp, 17 predicted proteins | sample KBSCornC72_FD_184303 | JGI IMG/M metagenome (GOLD analysis project Ga0207674, IMG submission 184303) | Corn rhizosphere microbial communities from Kellogg Biological Station, Michigan, USA - KBS Corn C7-2 (SPAdes) (version 2) | ecosystem: Host-associated > Plants > Roots > Rhizosphere > Soil ... | reverse complement strand
CGTGCCGGGCGAAAGCCGCCGCGATCCCGGGGAACAGGTTGCCGGTGTGCGACGGCACGGTCGTGTCGACCGGATAGGACTCCAGGGCCGGGGCGCCTGCGGTAGCCGCCGTCGGCAGCGCGGCCTCGATGAGGGCGTCCATGACGCCCCGGCCGCGGTGCGACGACCGGACGTAGAAACACGGGACCGACCAGACCGGCAGGTCATCGACCGGGCCGAGGTACCGGGCCCGCGCCAGCCAGGCGAGGTCGGCTCGCGGGGCGAGCTCGCACCACCCGACGGCCCGGTCCCCGTCGAAGGCGAGCAGGCCCGGCGGCCGCCCGGACGCCGCGAGCTGCCGGAGGTCTTCCTTGTTGTCCGCGCGCGGCCGGTCGCGGTACCGCGGGCCGATGCGCCAGTACATGCACCAGCATCCGTTGGAGGCGCCGGACCGGCCGAACAGGTCCTCGAGCGCGGGCCACTGCACGGAGGTAGCGGGCCTGACCGTGAAGTCCATCGTGGACATCAACGATAGTGAGCCGGCGCGGTTACCGGTCCCGCAGGGCCTCGATGTCCGGTGAGGGCACGCCGAACCGGCGGCAGACGGCGGACGCGAGGATTCTCGTCGCGCTGGTCCGCCACAGGCTGAACAGCTCGCCGAAACACAGGTCGCGCAGGCTGCTGTCGTGCCACTGGCGCAAGGCGACGAGCGTGCCGTCCTGCTCGACGTGGTCCGGAAGGCTCTCGAAGATCTCCTGGCAGCTGATACTCGTCTCGCCGTGGGCCAGCAGCTCGGCGACGGCCCGCCGCGAGGCCGCGGTCGCGCTGGCCGCGCGCTGCGCTCCGTCTCCGCCGGCCAGCAGCGTGCGGTCGCCGTGGATGCGGAAGGGTGTACCGTCCGGCCCGGCCGCCACGACCAGTGATCGCTTGTTGAAGTATCCGTGCAGCAGGCTGGCGGCGAGCTGAGCCACGGTGCTGCCGAGCATGGCCAGGTAAGCGGCGTAGGCGTCACGACGCTCCTGGTCGCTGCTCCCGATGACCCCGCTGGCTTCGATGCGGGCCTCCAGAGTCGGAGCCTCGACCACGCCCTGCGGATCCCAGGGCGGAAGCGCCGGGACGCCGGGCCCGGCGGCTATCCGGTCGTAGTGGCCGGGACCGTGCAGGAACGGCTGCCTGCTCGTGGTCATGCCTGCGAGCACGTGCCGGTCGAGGCAGGGAATGCGGGCATCGGCCAGCCATTCGATGTACCACTGCATCACCAGGGTCTTGTTGACCAGGTGCCCGGCCGCGTACGAGTCCTGGAGGAAATGGTCGGCGTACCCCGCGTAGATCCGCGCCCTGGTTGTCAGCTTCTCCCGGTCCGGTCCGGCCGCCGTCCGCGAGCGTGCGATCAAGTCCCGTGCCATCAGGTGGTAGGACCGCCAGCGATACCAGGAGAACGGGGCGAAGTGCCCGGCGTTACGCCCGACGGCAGAGGAATACAGCTTCCACGGCGCGAACCCGCAGCGCCGCCCCAGCGCATCGACCTCCAGGACCTCGCCGATCTCGGCCAGCTGGCGCAGCCGCGGGTATTTCAGCGAGCCGGGTAGCCGGGGACTTGGGCCGGGCCGGAACCCTGATGAGCCTGATCCGGCCAGGCGGCGCAGTTCGGCGATGTTCAGGCTCCGGACCGACTGGATCAGCGGAAGCAGGAACGCCTCCGGCGCGTTCTCGATCTCCTCCGGGTGGGCCAGGTAGTCCGGCAGCACGTTCAGTTCCCCGAGCGTCACCACCAGCCCGCTGCCGGGCAGGCGCAGCGTCTGAGCGCCGGGGTGCTCGGCCCGCAGTCGTTCCTCGTCGACGTCGCGCGGATCCCGGCCGAGCCGCTCGAGCAGGGCGCACTGCGCGTCCAGGTGCTCCGCTCCGAGCCGCGCGGGGTCCAGGTCGCCGAGCATGCAGTGCTCCCAGGCCATGTACCGCTGGACCACGCACCGATCGGGGGCGGACGGCGCGGCCGGGAATCCGGCCGCGCCGAAATCGAAGCGGCGGCCGCGGAGCAGGGCGTCCGCGGCCGCGTCTGCCTCGCGCTCCTCGGCCGGTCCGGCGGTGACAGGCCTGCGGTGCTGCTGTACCACGTGCGCGACCTCGTGTGCCAGCAGCCGCAGGCCCTCGGGCGTGTGCGGCGCGAACGCCTCCCGGCGGAAGTAGATGTCCGTGCCGACGGTCAGCGCGGTGGCCCCGAACGCGCGGCAGATCTCATCGACGCCGCGGCAGTGCAGCCGGATCGCGGAGAACTCGACTCCGCTCCCGCCGGTCAGGTAGCACGTCTCGAACAGATCCGCCAGCGTGGGCATTGTGCCTCCACAGCCTGTCCCGGCGACTGCTCCTGCGGCAGCGAGTGCAAGGCCATTGTCAACCCCACACGATGGGGCGGTCGAAGTAGGGGGTCACCTCGTTGGCCGCGGCCGGCCCGTTGTCCCACTGGACCTTCTGGATCGAACCGCCGCCAGGGATCAGGTAGGCCAGGCAGCTCTCGTACGTCTTCCCGCTCACGAACTGCTTCGGCGGCATCGGGTCGTCGCAGCGGGAGAAGGTCCCCAGGAAGGTGATGCTCTGCTGTTTCTGCCCGCGGTCGTCGATCGCGGTGAAGGTGATGGCCGGGTCGCTGTCCTTGGGCGGCGGGGTGCTGCTCAGCGCGGTGACGCGCAGCTGCACGTAGTACGGGGTGGAGTTGCGCTCGTTCCCGTTGAGCTCGACGTTCCGGAAGTCGGCCATCGTGCCCTTCTGGATCGACACGACGGTGATCCGGAGCTTGATCCCATGATGGGCGCCCGTTCCGGTGTCCTGCGACGGCGGGACCCAGCCGACGGTGGCCGGCCCGCCGAAGGCGAGGTGGGCTCCCGGCCGGGTCAGGCGGCCGGGTCCGGCCGTCTGACCCTGACCGGCTGGCTGGCTGCTCGCCTGCTGGCCGCTTGCCTGCGACTGGGCCGGCGAGCTCGTGCCCGCGGCGGATGAGCTAGCGGAGCTGGCCGGACTGCTCCCGGAACTGGTCCCTGAGCAGGCGGCAAGGCCCGGTACGGCTACGGCGGCAATGGCCCAGGCGGCGATCCGGCCCGGTTTCATGGTGTCTCCTTAGGTTGCGCGGCTGCGCAGAGGATGCGCGACCGGCCTGGAGCCTGCCTGGAATGGTGCTGAAACGCGCAGGGCACGGGCGCTGACGGGATCATGTAGTCACAACCTGAGACACGGGTCCGCAGGGTCTGTCTAGCACCCTCAGGTACGGCCTATCGTCTTAGACATGACCACGAATGACATGCTGCGAGTAACCGACTCACGAACCGGCCGCAGCTACGAACTCCCTATCGTCGACGGCGCTATCCGCGCGATTGACCTGCGGCAGATCAAGACCTCCGATGACGACTTCGGGCTGCTCTCCTACGATCCGGCGTTCCAGAACACGGCCAGCTGCCGCAGCGCCATCACCTTCATCGACGGCGACAAGGGCATCTTGCGGTACCGCGGCTACCCGATCGACGAGCTGGCGAGCCGCGCGTCCTTCCTGGACGTGGCCTGGCTGCTGCTGCGCGGCGAGATGCCGGACAAGGAGGAGTCGGCGGGGTGGGTCCACCAGATATCCCACCACACCTTCGTGCACGAGAACATCAAGAAGTTCATCGACGGCTTCCACCACGACGCCCATCCCATGGGGATCCTGGTGAGCACGCTGGCCGGCCTGTCCACCTTCTATCCCGAGGCCAGCAACGTCCGCGACCCGGCCGTCCGGGAACAGCAGGTGGTGCGGCTCATCGCCAAGATGCCGACGCTGGCGGCCTTCGCCTACCGGCACGCCCGCGGGCTGCCCTACGCGTACCCGGACGACGACCTGTCCTACGCGGGCAACTTCCTGAACATGATGGCGAAGATGACCGAGCCCAAGTACGAGCCGAACCCGATCCTCGAGCACGCCCTTGACGTGCTGTTCATCCTGCACGCGGACCACGAGCAGAACTGCTCCACCAACGCGATGCGCAGCGTGTCCAGCTCCCAGGTCGACCCGTATTCGGCGGCCGCCGCGGCCGCGGCGGCGCTGTACGGTCCGCTGCACGGCGGAGCGAACGAGCAGGTGCTGAAGATGCTGCGGGAGATCGGCTCGGTCGACAAGGTGCCGGCCTACGTCAACCGGGTCAAGCAGGGCGAGGTACGGCTGATGGGCTTCGGCCACCGGGTGTACAAGAACTACGACCCGCGGGCCACGATCATCAAGGGCGTGGCCGACGAGGTGTTCGAGGTGACCGGGCGCAATCCGCTGCTCGACATCGCGCTCGAGCTGGAGCGGATCGCGCTGGAGGACGAGTACTTCATCAGCCACAAGCTGTACCCGAACGTCGACTTCTACTCGGGCATCATTTACCAGGCGATGGGCTTCCCGGTGGCCATGTTCCCGGTGCTGTTCGCGATCGGCCGGATGCCCGGCTGGCTGGCCCACTGGCAGGAGGGCTCCACCGACAAGGAGCAGAAGATCGCGCGGCCGCGCCAGATCTACGTGGGCGAGACCATCCGCCACCTCAACGGCGAAGACGGCAAAGGCGGGGAGGGCGCCTGACCACCGCCGGCTGGCCTGACCTCCCGGCCAGGACGCCGTACGGGCTGGCCAACCTGCCCTACGGCGTGTTCTCCGACGATGACGGCAGCAGCGCCAGGGTCGGGGTCCGGATCGGTGACTCGGTCCTGGACCTCGCCCGGGCGCTGGGCGACGAGGTGTTCGGCGAGCCGTCGCTGAACGCCTTCATGGCGCAGGGCCGGTCCCGGTGGACCGAGGTGCGGGCCAGGATCACCGAACTGCTCACCGCCAGCCAGCAGGGGGAGCGGCCCCGCGGCGCGACCGAGGCCGCGCTGCTCCCGCTGGCCGCGGTGCGGCTGCACCTGCCGTTCACGCCAGGGGACTACGTGGACTTCTTCGGCAACGAGTACCACGCGGCCAACGCCGGGCGGATATTCCGGCCGGACGGCGAGCCGCTCACGCCGAACTGGAAGCACATGCCGATCGGCTATCACGGCCGGTCGGGCACTATCGTGCCGTCCGGCACCCCGGTCACCCGCCCGTGCGGGCAGCGCCGGGGGGCGGATCAGGGTTCCGGCCCGGTGTTCGGGCCGTCCCGGCGGCTCGACTTCGAGGCCGAGGTCGGCTTCGTGGTCGGCGCCGGCTCAACCGGGCCGGTGCCGGTGGCCGACTTCGCCGAGCACGTGTTCGGCGTGTTCCTGCTCAACGACTGGTCCTCCCGCGACCTGCAGGCCTGGGAATCCCAGCCGCTCGGCCCGTTCCTGGCCAAGTCGTTCGCGACCTCGGTCTCGCCCTGGGTGGTGCCGCTCGACGCGCTGGAGCACGCCAGGGTCAGCCCGCCGCCGCGGGACCCGGAGCCGCTGCCCTACCTGGCCGACGCCGGCCCGTGGGGCCTGGACCTCGACCTCGAGGTGCGGCTGAACGGGCAGCTGGCGGCGCGCCCGCCGTACGCGACCACGTACTGGACGGCCGCGCAGATGCTGGCCCACATGACCGTGAACGGCGCCTCCACCCGCACCGGCGACCTGTTCGCCTCGGGCACGGTCAGCGGTCCGGACCGGGACCAGCGGGGCTGCCTGCTGGAGCTGAGCTGGGGCGGCGCCGAGCCGCTCACGCTGCCCGACGGGTCGGTCCGCAGCTTCCTCGAAGACGGCGACGAGGTGGCGATCAGCGCCACCGCGCCCGGCGACGGCGGCGCCAGGATCGGCTTCGGCGAAGTCACCGGCCAGATCCAGCCCGCTCTGGAGTAGCGGTTAAGTAACGTCAGCCGCTCTGACATCAGCAGAATCAGGCTCAACATAGGCGCCGGTTCCGGACGTCATGAAACCGGACATCCAGTGCGTTAAAACGCACTGGATCTGGGGTTTCATGGCGTTTCCGAAGGGGCGGTGACGGGTTAACCGGCGCTCTCGGGTGGGTGGCCTTCGGCCACCCACTGCCGCAGTATCTTGCGGTCGAGCTTGCCGACGCTGGTGAGCGGCACCGTAGGCACGATCGTGATCTCCCGCGGGTACTTGTTCGCGGCCAGGTGCTGCCGGGCGTGCTCGGTGAGCTCGGCGGCCGTGGCCTCCGCCCCCGGCCGCAGCGACACGAACGCGACGACCTCCTCGCCGAGCCGCGCGTCCGGCCGTCCCACCACCCCGGCCTGGGCTACCGCCGGGTGGGACAGCAGGACGTCTTCGATGTCGCGCGGGAAGACGTTGAAGCCGCCGCGCAGGATCAGGTCCTTCTTGCGGTCCACCACGTACAGGTAGCCGTCGCCGTCCACGTGCCCGATGTCGCCGGTGTGCAGCCAGCCGCCTTCCAGCGCCGAAGTGTCGTCGCTGTGCCAGTAGCCGGTCATCACGCCGGGGGACCGCACGCAGATCTCGCCGTCCTGGCCCGCCGGAAGCACCCGGCCCGCCTCGTCCTGGATGGTGAGCTCGACCCCGGGCACCGGCCGCCCGACGCTGCCGAGCCGGCGCGCGCCCCACGGATTGGCCGAGATGAACGTGGCCGCCTCGGTGCACCCGTAGCCCTCGTAGACGGTCGCGCTGGGGACCCGTGTCTCGAACTCGCGCCGGACATCGTCGGCCAGCGGCGCCGCCCCGGACGAGATCGCGACCAGGCTCGACAGGTCCGCGTCCTCCAGCGGCTGGCTGAGCAGCATCTGGATCATCGACGGCACCAGCGCGCCGCCCTGCACCTTGTGCTCCGCGGCCAGCTTCACCCACCCGGCCGGGTCGAACCAGCGCATCAAGATGGTCCTGGTGTGGTCGGTGCGGTGCATGCCGCCGCAGATGACCAGCAGGCCGTAGGCGTGCGCCAGCGGCAGCGGCAGCACCGAGCTGGACACGTTCGAGCGCACCGACTGCTCGTGCGCGGCCGACCCGCACCAGTACAGGCCCGCGTGGGTGAGCGGGACGCCCTTGGACCGGCCCGTGGTGCCGCCGGTGTAGAGCAGGGCGGCCAGGTCGGTACCGGACCGGTCGGCGATGGACCCGGGCTCGGCCGAGGCCACCTCGTCGAAGTCGAGCACCGGGACCCCGGGAGCCGCCGCGGCCGCCGAACCCGCCCCGGGAACCAGCACGAACCGGACGTCCGGAGTGCCCCCGAGAACAGCGGAGACCTTCGGCAGGAACTCGACCGTGGTGACCACGCCGACCGCGCCGGAGTCGTTCAGCGCGTGCCGCAGCTCGTCCTCGCTGGCCAGGAAGATCAACGGGGTGACCACCGCGCCGACGCGCCACGCGGCGGTGTAGGTGATCAGGACCTCCGGGCAGTTGGCCATCAGCACCAGCAGCCGGTCGCCGGGCCGCACCCCCAGGCCGGCCAGCCCCGTCCCGAGCCGGGACCCGCGGTCGGCCATCTGCCCGCTGGTGTGCCAGGCGCCCTCGTAGCACAGCGTGTCGTAGTCGCCCTGCTGTTCGAAGGCCAGCTCCGCCTGCCTGGCCAGGTTCTTTTCCAAGTGTCAGCCTCCCGAGAATCCTACTGGCCAGTATTTCCCAGGCGCGCCGCTCAGGCCAGCTTGATCTCGAAGTACGCGCCCTTGTCGTCGTGCAAGATCCGGGCCGAGCCCGACCAGCCGGCGAAGCCCCCGGTACCGGTGTTCGGCACGATGTGGCCGAACCAGACCTCGGGATCGGACTCGAGCCCGCCGTGCTGTATGGTCACCGAGCCCTCCTCTCCGCCGTCGGGGCGCCCGGTGATCTGTTCGGTGGCCACGTACGACCGGGATCCCTCCTGGCTGCCCGCGGCCATGAACAGCGTGGTGGCGTGCCCGGTGATCCCCGAGGTGAAGGTCTTCGCGAACGTCATCAGGCCGAACCAGTCCGCGTCGAGGCCGGTCACCTGCCGGGGCTCGTAGCCATCGACCTGGAAGCGCGCGATCAAGGTCATCATTCCTCCATAGGTCCCGAACGGGCCGGGCTACCAGCGCTCGGTCAGGTGCTCACGCCCGGATGGCGGTTCGTAGGGCTCGGGCCAGAAGTCCGTGACCCGGGTGATCAGCCCGTCGGCGAACTCGAAGAACGCCATGGCGTCATCGATGCGGCCGTCGAGGTCCCACTCGAACCACACCACCCCGTGCTGCTCGTCGGCGATGACCACTTTGGGCCGCAGATGCCAGTCGCCCGGATACTCCTGGTTGAATCGCAGGTAGCGGTCGCGCCCGCGGATCCGCTCCCGGGACTGCGGGATCTCGTAGACCACGTCCGGATGCAGCAGCGCGGTCCAGGCGTCCCAGTCGCGAGCCTCCAGGCTGGCGATAAAGCGCTCCGCGAGTTCCCGGTTGCCACCCACCCAGGCAACCTACCGCACCGGGCGGCCCGGCATTTGACGCAACCAGATGGTTGCCATACAGTGGCAACTGTTCGGTTGCTACTTGGTGGAGGCAGACATGGGATTTCCCGATCGGATCGAGCGGACCATGGAACTCGCTCACCCGCTCGCCAGCGTGTGGGCTGCGCTTACCACGGCCAAGGGCCTGGCCGCCTGGTTCGGCGAGGAGGCAGACATCGACCTGCGCCCGGGCGGGGCGGCCCGGATGACGTGGGCCAGCGGGTATTCGGTCGAGATGCGGGTGGAACGAGTGGAGGAGCCGACGGTGTTCGGCTTCACCTGGCAGATCGAGGAGCTTCCCGACGACGACCCGCGCCGTACCTACGTCGAGTTCACGCTCGAGCCGGCCGGTGCCGGCACGCGGCTCACGGTGGTCGAGACCGGGTTCGCGCAGCTGCCCGAGGACACCTACCGCAAGGTCTATGACGGCCATGTGCACGGCTGGGCGAGCGAGCTGGGCGAGCTGGCCGGCCACCTCGATGCCCCCTGATCTTCGGCGTGACCTCGAGCCTGACATCGAGGCGGTCGCCGAGCAGGTCTTCGCCGCGCTGGCCGACCCCAGCCGCCGGGCCATCCTGGCCGGGCTGGCCGCCGGCGGCCCGGCCACGGCCACGGACCTGGCCGCCCGGCTGCCGATCACGAGGCAGGCGATCGCCAAGCACCTGGCCCTGCTGACCGACGCGGGCCTGGTGACGGCCGAACCCGGTGAGCGGCGCCGGGTCCGCTACCGGCTGCGCTCCGCGCCGATGAAGGTCGCGCAGCAGTTCCTGGCCGCGCTGGCCCGCGACTGGGACAGCCCGCTGAACGCCCTGAAGGAGCACCTCGACCGAGGTGCCTGAACACGACAACGAAAGGCGGACATCACGATGGAGACCCCTCCGATCGTCACCCCGCAGGAGTGGAAGACCGCGCGCGAGCAGCTGCTGGTCCGGGAGAAGGAGGTGACCCGGGCCCGGGACGCGCTGGCGGCGCAACGCCGGCGGATGCCGTGGCTGCCGGTAGAGAAGGAGTATGCCTTTGACGGACCCAAGGGCCAGGCGAGCCTGCTCGACCTGTTCGAGGGCCGGCGCCAGCTGATTATCTACCGTGCCTTCTTCGAGCCGGGCGTGGTCGGCTGGCCCGACCACGCGTGCCACGGCTGCTCGATGATGGCCGATCAGGTCGCCGACCCCGTGCACCTGAACGCCCGTGACATCACCTTCGCCTACGCCTCGCGCGCCCCGCAGCCGGACATCGCCCGGCTGAAGGAGCGGATGGGCTGGAACTGGCCCTGGTACACGATCACCAGCGACTGGGACGTCGACTTCGGCGTGGACGAGTACCACGGCACCAACGCGTTCATCCGCGACGGCGACCGGGTGTTCCGCACCTACTTCGTCGACAACCGCGGCGATGAGGCGCTGGGCAGCACCTGGAGCTACCTCGACCTGGCCGCGCTCGGCCGCCAGGAGACGTGGGAGGACTCACCCGAGGGCTACCCGCAGAGCGCTCCGTACGTCTGGTGGAACTGGCACGACGAATACGACCACCCCGAGATGGCCCAGGGTCCGATGAAGGGCTGGTCATGATCCTCGGGATGTTACGTTCTGACTATCGAACGGGCGAGCAGGCCGGGAGCGGCGCGTGGACTTCACCGAGGACCCGGACCACGCCCTCGGCCTGCCCCGGTCGTGCTAGGCCGGCAGCCATGACGCAGCGACCCCGCCCGCAAACCAGGCCGCTGGACGGCCTGCGCGTGCTCGACCTGTCGCGGGCGGTATCCGGCCCGCTGGCCGGCCGGATCCTGGCCGACCTCGGCGCCGACGTGGTCCGGGCCGAACTGCCCGGCGCCGACGTCACGCAGGCGTTCGGCAAGGTGACCCGCGGCCGTTCCGGACTGTACTCGCACGTCAACGCGGGCAAGCGGTCGGTCCTGCTCGACCTGCACCGGCCCGGTGACGTGGCCCGGCTGCTCGACCTGGCCGCCGCCTGCGACGTGCTGGTGGAGAACTTCCGGCCGGGCGTGCTGGACCGGTTCGGGGCGGGCTGGCCCGCCCTGTCCGCCGTCAATCCCCGCCTGGTGATGCTGTCCATCTCCGGCTTCGGCCGGGAGGGAGACGATGCCGGGCGGGCCGCCTACGCGCCCGTCATTCACGCCGAGGCCGGCCTGATCGGACGCCAGGCCGATATCACCGGCGAACCGCCCGCCGACATCGCGTTCGCGCTCGCCGACGCGCTGGCCGGGCTGCACGGCACGATCGCGGTCCTGGCGGCGCTGCGGCTGCGCGACCGCACCGGGACCGGCCAGCACATCGACCTGAGCATGCTCGAGGCGATGCTCGCCACCGACGACTACACCCACTACAGCATCGACGAGCACCCGGTCCGGTCGGCGCGCGGCGAGGTGTGGCCCGCGCCCGGCGGCCCGATCCTCATCTCCGCCGACCGCCGGTACCTGTGGCGCCAGCTGAAGACCTGCTTCGGCGTGGCCGACCCGGACCCCGACGCCCCGCTCGAGGACAAGCTGCGCGTCCGGGCGGGCGTCATGGCCGACTGGTTCGCCGCCCACCCGGACCGCGACGCGCTCAAGCGCGACCTGGAATCCGCCGGGCTGGCCTGGGCGGACATCAGGCATGCCGGGGATGTCCTCGCCGCGCCGTCGGTGGCCGGGCGCGATACCGTGGTCGAGGTCACCGATGGTGACGGGGAGAAGCGGTCAGTGGCGCGGATGCCCTACCGGTTCAGCGACGCCGCCTCCGGCCCCGACCGTGGCGTCCCCGAACCCGGCGAGCACACCGACGCCGTGCTCCTCGACTGGACCCGCCGCACCGACTGACCGCCCGCGAACGCCATGAAACCCCGGATCCAGGGCACTGGAATCCCGGTTTCATGGCGTCCGGGGTCGTTGACACGATCTCGCCGCCCTCATAGGGTTGGAGCGCTCCAAACGTTGGCAGAAGGAGGGGCGCATGGCAACTCCAGGGCGAACCGCCCGGAAACCCACCCTGGAGACCGTCGCCGCCCGGGCCGGGGTGTCCAAGTCGCTGGTCTCGCTCGTCCTGCGCAACTCACCCAAGGTCAGCGCGACCAGCCGCGAGGCCGTCATGCGCGCCGTGGCCGAACTCGGCTACCGGCCCAACGCCGCGGCCCGGCTGCTCGCGGAGCGGCGGTCGCACACGATCGGCGTGCTGCTGAACGACCTGCGCCAGCCGTGGTTCGCCGACATGCTCGACGGCCTGACACCAGCCCTGCATGCGGGCGGCAAGCACATCCTGCTCGGCGACGGCCGCATCGACCGGATGCTGGACGAGACCCTGACCTGGTCGTTCATCGACCTCGGCGTGGACGGCCTGGTGCTGGCCGGGTCGATTCCCATGTCCCAGGCCATCATCGACGCGGCCAGCCAGATCCCCACCGTCGCGGTGGGCGGCCGTGGCCTGGACGTCGACCTGCCCCGTGCCGACATCCTCGCCAACGACAACCACCTCGGCGGCACCCTCGCGGTCCGGCACCTGATCGAGCTGGGGCACACCAGGATCGCGCACATCCACGGCCTGCCCAGCGTGGCCGGCCGCCTGCGCATGCAGGGTTACGAGGACACAATGCGGGCGGCCGGCCTCGGCGATTATGTCCATATCGAGGCCGGGGACATGAGCGAGGAAGGCGGCTACCGCGCCACGGTCCGGCTGCTGAGCGGCCAGGACCGGCCGACCGCCATCTTCGCCGCCAACGACCTGACCTGCGTCGGCGCGCTGTCCGCCGCCGCGGCCCTCGGCGTCAGGGTCCCCGAGGAGCTGTCCCTGGTCGGCTTCGACAACTCCGTCTTCGCCCGCTTGCGCGCGTTGTGGCTCACCAGCGTGGACGCCACCGCGTTCGAGATGGGCCAGCGGGCCGCCCGCATGCTGCTCGCGCGCATCGAGCGGCCCGCTATGCCCGGCGAGACCGTGCTGCTGCCCCCGCGACTTGAGGTGCGGGGGTCCAGCGGCCCCGCTCCCACCGGCCGCTAGCCCCAGGGTTAGCGCAGCTCCGCGAGCTGGCGCTCGAAGGCCTTGACGGGGCCGTTGCGCCAGCCGTCGGCCAGGGACTGGGCCACGGGATCGGGGAAGATGTCCTCCTCGCCGCGGTCTACCGCGTCGAAGATCGCGCGCGCGACGGATTCCGGGGAGGCCTTGGGGATATCGAGGTCCCGGGTCATGTCGGTATCGGTGGGCCCGATCAGGACGGCGTGGACCCGCACGCCGCGATCGGTCAGCGAGGCGCGCAGCGACTGGGTCAGGGAGAACGCGGCCGCCTTGGAGACCGAGTAGGCGGCCAGGACCGGCAGCGGTGCGAGCGAGTTCAGCGACAGGTTGTTGACGATCGCTCCGCCGGACCGCGTGAGGACGGGCAGGAACGCCTCGCTCATCGCGTAGGTGCCGAACAGGTTGACCGCCAGGTGGCGTTCGAGCGTGGCCCGGTCGCCGAGGCCCTCGTACAGCGCGAGGCCGGCGTTGTTGACCAGGATGTCGAGCGACCCGACCCGTTCGGCGGCCGCCCGGACCTGGGCCGCGTCGGTCACGTCCAGGGTGAGCGGCGTAACGCGCTCATCCGTAAAGGCCGCTGGCCGCCGCGCCGCGGCGTACACCCGCCTGGCGCCCCTGCGCAGCGCCTCGTCGGCCAGGGCTCGCCCGATGCCGCGGCTGGCGCCCGTGATCAGGATGGTCTTGTCTGCGATGCTCATGTCTTCTCCGGTGTGCTGGGGTTTCCACCGCCCGTTCGGCGGCCTAGACCTACAGACCAGCCGGATCCGCCGGAATCGCCGCGGGCAGGCCGAACGGGCCGAACAATCCCGGATCGAAGAAGGTGACGATGCGCGCGATCCCGGTCGCGGTGACCGTGGGCAGCGTCACCGCGTAGGCGCGGTACGTTCCGTCGGGTTCGCGCTGGTAGGCCGCGAACGCCGGCTGTCCGTTGGCCCCGACCGGAACGAGCTTGAGCCGCCCGGGCCCGGCGAACACGGGCGCTGCGGCGAAGAAGCGTGTCACGTCCGCCCGGCCGGCGAACCAGGTCAGCAGCGGCGGCATCTCCAGCGTGACGTCCTCCCGCAGCAGCTCCGCCAGACCGTTCACGTCGGCGTTCTCGAAGGCGGCGGCGAACCGGTCCAGCAGCGCCCGGCGGTCATGCTCGGCGGGCTCGGCGAGCTCGTCCTCGGCGGGCAGCGCCTCGGCGAGCTGGGCGCGGGCCCGGCGCAGGCCGCTGTTGACCGCGGTCGTGGTCATGCCGAGCAGCTCCGCCACCTCGGCGGCCGGCCACTGCAGCACGTCCCGCATGATCAGCACCGCCCGCTGCCGGGCCGACAGGTACTGCAGCGCGGCGACGAAGGCCAGCCGGATCCCCTCGCGCGACACCGCCACCGAAGCCGGGTCCTCGTAGTCCCCGGTCAGCAGCGCGTCGGGCAGTGGCCGCAGCCACGGCACCTCGGGCCCCGCGACCATCGGAGCCTCCGGGCCCCCGGCCGGCCCGCCGAGACCGGACGGCAGCGGCCGGCGGCCACGCCGCTCGAGCGCGGTCAGGCAAGCGTTGGTCGCGATCCGGTACAGCCAGGTCCGCACCGACGAACGGCCCTCGAACCCCTCGTAGGACCGCCAGGCCCGCAGGTACGTCTCCTGCACCAGGTCCTCGGCGTCGGCGGCCGAGCCCAGCATCCGGTAGCAGTGAGCCAGCAGCTCACCGCGGAACCCGCCGGTCAGGCTGGTGAAATCCTCGCTGACGGTCATCGGCTACCCCGCTCTCGCTGGTCCTTCCAAGTACAGACCAGGCGACCGGGCGAAAATCGCCGCGTTCAGGAATCGACGCGGACGGTTCGCCCGGTCTTCATGCTCTCGGTCGCGGCGTCCGCGAGGACCAGCGCCGCCCGGCCGTCGGCGAAGCCTGGGCTGGGGGTCAGCCCCTGCTCCATGCAGATGACCAGGTGGTCGAGTTCGGCGCGGTAGGCGGTCGCATAACGGTCGAGGAAGAAGTGCAGGTACGGGGCGGCGGTCTCGGTGCCGGCCGCGCCGGACCGGCGCACGCTGGTGGCCGTCTGATTCCCCGCGCTCAGCATCCCGTCGGCGCCGAAAGCCTCCACCCGCTGGTCATAGCCGAACGCGCAGCGGCGGCTGTTGGTGATCTGGCACAGCTCGCCGCCGGCCCCGCGCATCGACACGACGGCGGAATCCACGTCGCCCGCCTCGGCGATGTACGGCTCGATCAGGTTCGCCCCGATGGCCTGGACCTCTACTACCTCACCCAGGAAGAACCTGGCCATGTCGAGGTCGTGGATGGTCATGTCGCGGAACAGGCCGCCGGACGAGGCGATGTACGCGGCGGGCGCGGGCGCCGGGTCCCGGCTGGTGATCAGGAGCTGCTCCAGCCGGCCGATCTCGCCGCCGGTCACCCGTTCCCGCATCTCGGTGAAGGTCGGGTCGAACCGCCGGTTGAAGCCGACCATGACGGTGGCGTTCAGCCCCTTGATGTCCTCCCAGCAGGCATCGACCCGGGCCAGGTCGAGGTCGATCGGCTTCTCGCAGAGCACCGCCTTGCCCGCCTGGGCGCACGCGGTCAGCAGCTCGACGTGGGTCGGTGTCGGCGAGGCGATGATCACGGCATCGATGCCGGGGTCGCCGAGGATCGCGTCGGCATCCCCGGTGGGGGTCCCGCCGTAGAGCGCGGCGATCTCGTGCGCGGCGACCTCGACGGGATCGTGCACGACGGCCAGCTCCGTCCGCGGGTGCGCGGCCAGCGAGGCCGCGTGGACGCGGCCGATCCTCCCGGCGCCGAACAGACCGAAACGCAACATCAGGCCCCTCCTCAGGTTTGCCTACCGGGATGCTAGTGGGTGTCAGCCGGCCACGGGGGAGCGGAGGACGGACTTCAGCGCCACGCCGGGGTCGGCCAGGGCGGCGGGGTCCGGGGCCGCGCGCCGTGCGATCAGCATCTCGGCCAGCTTGATGTCCCTGGCCACCGAGTTGCCCGGGCCGGCCGCGGCGGCGGCGACCAGCCTCCCGCCGTCCGCCAGGCCGAACCAGATCTCGGTCCCGTCCGGGCGCACCCGGACGACCTCGCAGGACGCCGTGTCGGCTAGGCCTGCGACCTGCAGCGTGTAGTCGTGCTGGTCGGTCCAGAACCACGGGACACCCGCGTAGGGTTCGGTGCCGCCGAGCATCGCGCGGGCCGCGGCGGTGCCGTGTTCCTGCGCCGCCCGCCACGACTCGAGCCGCAGCGGGCGGTCGTCGTACAGCGGGTGCGGATAGCGGCAGCAGTCGCCGGCCGCGAAGACGTCCGGGGCCGAGGTGGCGAAGCGCGCGTCGACCACGATGCCGTCGGCGACCTCGATGCCCGCCGCCTCGGCCAGCGAGGTCTCCGGGGCCGCGCCGACGCCGGCCACCACCACGTCGGCCTCGACGGTGCCGCCCTCGGCCAGCGTGATCATCACGCCGGAGGCGGTCCGCGCCAGCCCGGTCACGCCGGTCCCGCAGCGGATGTCCACCCCGGCGGCGACGTGCCGCTGGGCCATGACCGCCGCCACGCGGGCCGGGACGGCCCGGCCCATCAGCCGGGGGCCGAGCTCGATCACGGTCACCGCGCAGCCCAGCGCGGCGGCCGAGCTCGCCAGCTCCAGCCCGATGAACCCGCCGCCGATCACCGCGACCCGGCGGCCCGGCCGCAGCTGCTCACGCAGCAGGGCCGAGTCCGCGCGGGTGCGCAGGACGTGAACCGGGGCGCCGCCGAACGGAAGGCGCCGGGCCCGCGCGCCGGTGGCGAGCAGCAGCGAGCGGTACGGCAGGCGCCGGCCGCCGGCCAGCTCGAGGACGTGCGCCGCGGTGTCCAGGCCGGCCGCCTCGGCGCCGGGCAGGAAGGTGATGTCCGCCTCCCGCAGTGTGGCGGGGTCGCAGATCGGCTTGAGTTCACCGGTCTTGGACAGCGGTGGCCGCTCGTACGGCGGCGACGGTTCGGCTCCGGCCAGGATGACCGGGCCGTCCCAGCCCTGCTCGCGCAGGGCGAAGGCGGCCCGGGTGCCGCACTCGCCCGCGCCCGCGATGACCATGGCTGCCGCTGTGCCGGCTGATTCTGGCACTAGCCGACCTCGATGTAGACCGTGCCGTCGATGACCTTGGCGGGGTAGGTGCGCACGTCGACCAGCACCGGCGCGCCGAGCGCCTTGCCGCTGGTGTAGTCGAACCGCCCGTTGTGCTTGGGGCACTCGATCACGCCGCCCATGACCAGGCCGTCGCACAGCAGCGTCTTCTCGTGCGTGCAGTGCCCGTCGGTGGCGTAGTAGACGTCATCGGGCGAGCGGTAGATCGCGTAGTCGCTGCCGTCGTGCTCGAACGGGATGACGTCCTCGGGGTCGATGTCGTCCGCCGCGCAGGCGGCGATCCACTGGGGCATCGGAGGTCTCCTCAGGCTGCGGTCTCGGCGGGCAGCGGCAGCGCCCGGCCGTCGTTCAGGGGCGTCGGCTCGTTGAACGGGGCGGCGCCGGGCAGCAGTTCGCGGCGCACGTAGTACTCCTGGTCCCGCAGCTGGCGCAGGACCGCCGGGATGATCTCCTTGTACGCCGCCCACAGCGACGGGTAGACCGGCGCGCAGTCATGCTTGATCTCCTCGTGCAGCTCCGGCAGCCGGTAGTACGGGACCATCGGGAACATGTGGTGCTCGACGTGGTAGTTCATGTTCCAGTACAGGAACCGGTTAACCACGCACATCTTCACCGTGCGGGTGTTCAGCCGGTGGTCGAGCACGTTCTCGCCCATGCCGGCGTGCTGGGTGAACCCGTAGACCTGGAGCATGTACCGGCCGTAGAAGGCCGGCCCGCCGATCAGCACCACCGGCAGCCAGGTTCCGAACCCGATCGCCAGGCCGATGGTCACGGCGTAGATAGCAAGGTGAACCCGGGCCGTCCGGTAGACCCGGTGCCGTTCGGATTCGGGCACGTAGTCGGCCTCGTCGGCGGTGAGCCGACCGGACGCGTGCCGGAACATCAGCCAGAACGCCGTCGGCACGTCGACCAGGCCGAAGTAGTTGACCAGCAGCTTGGCCAGCCGCGCCGGGCGCATGACCGCGATCTCCGGGTCCCGCCCGACGACCAGCGTGTCGGTGTGGTGCCTGGTGTGGCTCCACCGCCAGGTGGTCGGGTCCCGCATGATCATGAACGAGGCGAGCTGGTACAGCCCCTCGTCGATCCAGCGGGTCTTGAACGCCGTACCGTGCCCGGACTCGTGCCAGCGGGAATCCGACGTCGAGCCGTACAGGACGCCGTAGGCAAGGAAGAACGGGACCGCCCACCAGCTGTGCCAGACCAGCCAGAACGTGGTACCCAGGGCGCCGAAGAGCAGGATCAGGCCGAGCCAGATGGCCGTGTCGCGGACGGCGGGGTAGTCGGAGCGCTTCATCAGCTCCTTCATCCGCTTGCGCGGCACCGCGCTGCGGAACCACGCCCCGCCCGCCAGCCCGGCGTTCACCGCCGCCTGGTTCTCCCGACCCGTCAGGCTATACCGCGCCAGCCGCTCCCGCCCCGCGTTTGTGCTGTCCGCATCAACGCTGCCCGCGTTGTGACTGCCCGCGTTGTGACTGCCCGCGTCAATGCTGC
>Ga0207674_10003991_pt1 | contig 17939 bp, 29 predicted proteins | sample KBSCornC72_FD_184303 | JGI IMG/M metagenome (GOLD analysis project Ga0207674, IMG submission 184303) | Corn rhizosphere microbial communities from Kellogg Biological Station, Michigan, USA - KBS Corn C7-2 (SPAdes) (version 2) | ecosystem: Host-associated > Plants > Roots > Rhizosphere > Soil ... | reverse complement strand
GCTGGCGAACCGAATACTTCACTTACCGATCCCAATTCTGTTGTGATAACCGAGGCCCTTGCAAAAAAGTATTTTGGTAAACAAGACCCCATTGGAAAAGTCCTTAAAATTAACAAATCTGACCTGGCTGTAAAAGGGGTAATTGCAAATGTCCCATCTCACTTCCATCTCGACGTTTCACTTCTTATCCCACTGGCGGCAATGGAATTACCCGCAGAACGAATGCAAAGCTGGCAGTGGAACCAGTTTTTTACCTATGTTAAACTAAAGCCGCATTCAAACATTGATCTTCTGCAAAAGAAATTTTACGCAGCCCTGATAAAACAACAAAGTGATGAATGGAAAATTTGTACGCTCCCTTATCAATGGTGGTTTGCAATCTCTACATCTGCAAAATGCGTCATGGATAGTCATTGGTTAATTCCTTTCTCCATCTGCAAGATCAGGATGCATTCTATTCTTTCCCGGCACATCAATAACAATGTCAGGAAAAAGTTTCTTTACTTGTTCGATGGAAGTAATAGTTGTGAGTTCTTCCGTAACGTCAAGTAATGCAAACTGCATATTATTGATTGTATTCGGGAGTGCTGCAACTATAGCTCGGATTTCTTCTGGCATCATATCGCCAAGTAAAACAATTGGCGACCAAGTATTACTCTTGTCTATTTTCAATTGCCCAATGATATATTTTTTCATATCAATAGCCTTTCTATTCCTCGTGATGTAACGATTACTCTTGCAAGTCTAATACAACGATATTTCGTCTCAAAGCGTTTTACTGTTGCCTTGATATTAAAGGTATCTCCCATTGCTACGCCAAGGGATACACCACTGTAAACATACAATTGATTATGACTATCGCGCATAAGGTAGCGATGATAGGTGCGGTTTTCCTCATTGTGTATAATCCTTTCGTGCGTAGAATAGCGAGTGCATATTACTTGATGCAGTTCTATGCGCTCGCCTTCTTTCATTTCCATTGATCCATGTCACCAATATATGCAACTTTCCATTCAATATCACGCGATGATTTGGCTTTATCTCTTTCAATATTTGCTTTCTCGCGATCATCATAAATGCGTGGCATTGAGCGCCAGCTACCTTTTAGCTTTTCACGGTAGACGATAATATACATAACACACTCCTTACTGTGCGAGATAATCTATAAATTAAAACGCCCTCTGTGTCAAACACAAAGGGCGTTAAAATTCATAGTGGTTAGAATTTTACCCAGCTACGGACCATGTACCTAATGTTCCCGTATCCTCTCCTGTGCCCGAACGAATAGGCATTTGCATAGTATCAGGGTCGTAATAGATTGCAGATGTTCCCGTCATACAAACTTGCTTATCTTCGCCACCTTCAAATGTGACATCAGCAATCCACGTTTTAGCAGTGTTGCTTGTTGTAAGCAACTCCATAGCTGATGCTATCGTGCGGGGTTGTCCAATATAGCATCCTGCATAGAGATTGCGCGTTGTGTCAATGTCAACACAATTCCTATTGAGTGGCAGATTATAACGCCCGTTGTCGCGATGTATGCAAGAGCCTTCATGCGACGTTGTGCTATTGTCGCTAGTGCCAACGTATCCGCTAGTGCTAGTGTAGCAATGGCTTTCTCTACCAAATGGCACGCCGTTGCTATCGCCATGGTAGTTAAGCGCATCGCGGCGCGCTCTGGCGCTACCGATATTGTAGGAGAAAATATCAATACCACCAAGGATGTTGTAATTATTTGCGCTAGCAGAATGTGAGGATTGAATTTTCGCATTCATGTAAGTAAACTTAGGACGGTTAGTATTCGCGCTAGTAAACTGTACAGGAATACCTCCAATCGCATCAAGTCCATCTACCCAAAAGTTAAGGGCTGATGATGGAATGCGAATGTTGTTAGTCTGAGGCGATACTATCATATTCTGATCGCCGATAAGGTTGCGGCTATCAAGCGCCCAGCAATAAAGCGTAGTAGTGCCGCTGTCATAAAAGATAGTGCCAGCGGTCATAGCGCCAAGCGAGGCGGCAATAAGCTGTAGATGAAAGAAGCCGTCACTATCAGTAATGGACAGGTCTGTAGCTGAGTATCCGCTGTTAAGGTTGGCAGTCATCTTAAAGATGCTACCGCTTTCAAGTGTCCATGCAGGATATGATGTAGTGCTTCCGGGTGTGCAGAGAGACATAGCGCGACCAGCACCAATCTTTTGCACAGACATAGACACGGTAGGCTGTACGTTATTCCAGCCCCATGACCCTAGCATTTTATAATCACCATCGCGCGTGTCGATAATGATTTGATTGCTGTCTGTTTTAGCCAGTGCGACGGACAGGCTTTTTAGGGGTGCTGTTTCGGTTCCCGCTGCAACGTCGCTACCAGTTGACTTGACGTAATATATTTTGTTGCTTGTTGGTTTGTACTGGTTCCAATTAAAATCATCTGTCCAAATACCAAAAGCATTGCGGTAGTAATTCCAATTAATAGGATTACGCAATAGTAACTCATTAGGAAGTCTTACAAGTGCTCCATTCGCATAACTGTTAGAGTAACGTAGAGTATCTAGTTTACTCCATACAGCACAGGCTATTTCTAGATTTTCAATTTCTTCGATATAGGAGTTAGCTACACCTAGACAATATGTATAAGGTGTTCCATATTTTTCAGAAGCGTAACGAGCAAATTCAGCAGCAGTGCGAAATCTCGTTAGTGGAAACGTAGCCATTTAATTATCATCCTTTTCAATAATTTCCCCTTCAATAATGGGGCTTTTGTTACCGTGCGGGTTAGGATCATTTTCAATTGGCATTGCCACCACAACGAAGCGTCCCTTGCGTAACAGGTGGATGATTTCGTCAAGTGCGACTAGAACGCACAGGGCAATGATAAGCAGCGTCATTTCGAAGCTGTGACGATTAAGAAAGTCTTTCAATTTACCTTCTCCTGTTCGGTAAAGAATGGCTCGTTAGCTTCGTGGTGCATTTTAATATCAGCATGTAGCTGTTCTACATAGTGCGCCATAGCGCCGTATTTGCTCGCATTGGTTATTGCGAGAATGCGCGCTGATGCTTTGGCGCGCGTGACGTTATCGAGAAAGAGGCTCAATTCGTCAAACTCGCGCTGTGTCATGACAGGTTCAATAGATGCAGGAGGGGCGGGAATTTCTTGTTTCATGATGCGGTCCTTTTGATACGTCTAGTTACGAAACGTGCTTCCCCGTCCAATCCAAACTTGGGAACGGGGTTGGCGTATTCTATCACTTCACCTTCACAAACTCTACGGATTTGGTCTGCTGTCAGTTTGACGCCCTTGCTTGCTTTTTTGATTGTTTCGCCATTGTTAAAGACAGCGTATAGTTTTTTTCCAGCGATGCAGACAGTATCCCCGGAAGCCTCAGTTTTCCATGCTCCAAGTTCTTTTTCATGGAAGCGGATATTGTCGGACGGTTCCATACTTTCACATATGATACTATCTGTATCACAGTATAAAGGGCGGGTGGCTGCATTAATTCCATAGAGTAATGAGGCGCGGGCGGCGCTAGTAATGCTTGCCGCTGTTGCCACGTTATAAAATCCGGATGAACGTATTCGTTGTGGGGAAGAAAAAATCTGTCTCCCGTTATGTGTTGTATGCAAGCGCCATCCCCATGCGCTGTATTCGCCGCTTTCACAAGCGGGGCAAGTCTCCACAAGTATTCCATCTTTCACCTTTCTAGCGCAAGGTTCGCAGTAAAATGGCGTCGGTATCTTATCGGGATCAAACAGCCAATTCTCATACTTACGAGGGTCTTGAGCGAATTTCCCATAGCTACTATTCATTACTAGCTTGTAGAATAGCTTGCGTATTTCATCGCCACCGGATGCGGCCTGCATTCTTAGATCATAGAATGTATCAATAAATTCTGCAAAGTCTGCATCTTCGTCAAACTCTACAGCATGATATACCTTATGTATCTTCAAAGTTCCTGTAGCAATCCCTGCATTGATCTCATGTATGCACGCATAGAAATCATTAGTTCCAATGGGGAAAGCGAGCGATCCGTTTTTCTGTCTGATAGGTAAAGCGCCCAAGCTCCAAGCGCGTATATGAGCGAAGTATGTCTTTTCTGTAATAGCTTTGGTATAATTGGGCATGGCCGAAATGGGATGCTTATAACGACGCATAACGTCGGGGTAGCTGCTATTAATATCATATACTTCAAAATCCCCATGCATGACGCCAGTAGCGAAGCATTGATTACGTCCGCCGAAATAAAACGGGCGCAAGTCCTCGTCTATCTTCTCCCACATAGTTTCAAAGCCGTGATAACTTCTAAGCATAGGGAGCGCCACGGACGCCATAGTAAGACGATTGCCAAACATTTCGTACCAGCTAGTCACTAGTTCGCCAAGTGATGTACAATCGCGCTTTTGGTATGTCCTGATTTCCTCTTTAAAGAAATCGCGTACCATCATTGTTTCTCGCGTGCGTATGTCCGTGACTAACCATCGCTGCAACTTATCATAGTCGATTTTCAACTTATCATATTCACCTAGTGCAACAGGCATCATAGAATAACTGTCTCTAAATTCATGACCGTGCGCCATTACTTTAACAAGGCGTCCATTGATAATGAATGGTTTATGTCCACTATCAAAATGATGTACCATGAAATAGAAATCGAAGTTGCCGCCATTGTGGACTAGGATAAGTAATTCCTCGTCCATATAGTTTTCGTCAAGCCAACGAAAGTATTGCTCTATACAATCGTCACCCCAAAAATCTATATACTCGTCCGTATCCGTAAAGTAATGACCGCATGTAAACGGCTCGACTACTAGACCGGGTGCAAAAGGGTCGGTTTCGGTATCGAATATGCATATACGTTTTTCTATTGCGCGTATGTCGAAATCTTCCGGCTCAATGTCCGGCGTCATAGGCAATATGATTTTGTTGCGCTTAGGGGCGCTTGGGTCGCGTCTGATTATCTGCATGACTTAACCTAAGCGGTCTAGGTCATGATAACCAAGCGTTTCCAGTTCGCCTATAAATTCCTGTGCGTCATGATATGACGGGAAGCCTTGCCAGTCTCCTGTAAAGTTTACTATCCAGCGTTCGGATACTTTACGAAGTCTGTAGGTTAGTAATTCTAATTGCTGTTCCTGTTGCATATCATTGCGTCCTTACTCACCATGATAATATTTATGCGCGCGTTTGCGTGCGGCTTCCTTGTAGGCTTTATATCCTACAGGGTCTTTAGTCCGCATTTCTTCACGCTGTAAGCGTGCTTTCTCAGCGCGTTTCTTACGAATGCGGTTAGCTTCTGCGGGGTGGATTTGCGCCAGCTTTTCAGCAAGGGAGCGGCGATTGCTTCCGCTTCTACCTGTAGCGTTCGGGCGTCCGCGCCTTTGCTTTTTACGCAAGTCCTTTGATGGAATAAGGCGGCGCGTATCATTTCTATGCAAGCGTAGTATTACTAGGTTTTCAAATTCTTCTGTTAAATCTTCTGCTTTCATACTCCCGCCAACGTCAAACATTGACTTATACGAGCGCAAATAGTTTAACAGTTGTTCGGTATTCATGAATGCTCGATAGCTTTCATGTCCATAGAACTTGAACGCGAATTGCTCGTTATCTAACTTGAGAGTATCTATACCTTCTTCAAGTTGTGCGACAAGCGAACGCATATCGAATACTGTATGAGGAAGTACGACTTCTTCCATATAGCCGCCCTTTACAGGTTTGACGCCTGTAAGCTGTCCTTCCTGTAGGCGCTTCTTAAATGTGCGCTCGTTAGGGCCGATGATATAATTTCCCCTAACGACTTCAAAGCCGCGCTCTTTAGCAGCCTTGGCAACTTTACGGGAAACCTTTATAGCCTTGTAATTAAGATTAGCCATATGTTGTTTCTCAATTACTTTCTTGAGAACGCCACGACTAACAAAACGTCCGCTATGTAGATTAGCAGATTTGGAAAGAATGCCTTGTTTCTTTAATTTCTTCGCAACTTCTATTACGGATTTATCCCGTTGCGATGAACTTATTCTTCGCTTATTCTTTGCCACGCCTAGCCCCTATTTGATGCGGGTAGGGTGCAAAGTGGGATCGGGGGAGCATTGGAAGGCTTCCCCGGTTTCACGCACAGAAATAGGAATGAAGAAATCATAGACCGCTCCCGACACTTACCCATGTTACCAAAGGTCGGGCCGGGGTGCAATTGGAAAATGTTCCATCTAGGAGTTTGAAAAATGGTCGATGCGGTTAGGGTCCAAGACGTTAGCGTGGTGGGGCGTCTTGTTGCGCCCGATCCCAAGCTAGAGCGTATCTTTTTCAGTTTCAACGCCGACTTCTCAGCACAAGCAGAAGTCATTTTCGATATGAACAGTATTAACCAGAAAGACATTTTTGGTGGCGCTGTACGCGCGCTGTTCATGGATAATAGTAGCAATCCAAGTGAAGTAGAAGTTTATGTACAGGGAACGGATCAGTTCTTTACCGTACCAGCTTTTGCGGAAGGCGTATTCGGCGTTGACGCCAATTTGAATACGATTATCACATTTGCTACCGATGGCGGCGCAACTGACAAAGTAACGATTACTTTATACAATTATGAAAAAGCGCCCAGCGTTTGGTATCGCTATGGCTCGCTTAATAATCAGATACCATTTTCTGTGCAGGGTACTCAGCCAGCCGGTACGGATATGGATAATCCTACAACATTTAATTATCCTGTACTTAATGCGGGTGTGGACAACACTGGTGCCATGCGGAGACTGCTTACCGATGCTACGGGGCGTCTTATCATTGTCGGTAGTGGTGCTGGCGGTCAAGTATTCGGTCCCGATGCTGATGGCGTTCCGCCAACTCAGCCGCCAGTTCTTACAGCCGGTTTCGATGGTACTAACGTACAATCCATTAGTACTGACACTAGCGGGCGTCCGCGTGTACGAATTGAAGATGGACAGGACATTGCATTAGGCGCAACTACCGATGCAGCGATTACTAATCCTGCAACAAACGGTAGTCTTATTGCTTTTGTGCGCGGTATTCTTACAGGTATCAATTCTCTTGTTACTCTGTTTACGCGCCCGCCTTCCTCTATCATTACAAGCGTTGCTGATAGCGCATCCAATCAAGTAATTCTCGCAAGCAACGCAGCACGCAAGGGCGCTACTGTTTTCAATAACAGCACAGAAATTCTATATCTTGCTGTTGACAATACAGCGGCAAGTCTCACGTCCTTTACTACCGCGATACAGGCACAGGGATATTACGAAGTACCCTTTGGCTATACCGGGGAAATTAACGGCATATGGGCTGCTAACGCTGCTGGTGCGGCACTGGTAACGGAGATTTCGTAATGCTATTCAATCCTCAATTGATCCTCACTGGTAAAGGATGGCCGATTGCATCGCGGGCGCTCGCCGTTACTTTGAATGTTCCCGCTATTATCTTGGCTATTAGCACAGCGGGATATGCAGCATCTGGCGATGGTGGCGGCGGTTTGTATAACCGCGTTGCTGTACAGCCTAGTCATGCTGGCAAGTTTCAATCCAACGATGGCGCATGGTGGGAGCTTGTCAACACTGACAATAATGTTAAACAATTTGCAGCGGTTGGCGACAATACAGCGGATGATACTACAGCATTTAATAATGCTTCCGCTTACAGCACTGCCAAGCGTTCGCCTATAGCTATCCCCGCTGGTACTTATAAAATTACGGGGACTATTACCCGTAGCGATTACAGTAGCTTTATCGGTACTGATAAATGGGGAAGCATAATTGCTCCTGTAGGAAACTTTGTCTTATGGAACTTTATTGGTAACTATTGTGCTACTAATAATTTCTATACAGACAATGCTAACAAAACGGGTGGCGTTGACATTCGATTTGATCTTACTACGGCGGGTAAGTCTCTAATTGAATTGTACTTTGATAATCTGTTTTCGGATCAGGCTTATGGTGCTGTAGATGACGCCTATACTAGTGGCGGATGGATACATTATCGTATTTATTTTACTGACTGTAAGTGGGCACGTATTCGCGGTGCGGGATTTAATATAACGCGCGGCTTTGCTTATTGGTATGTTGATGAAAAGTGCTTGGTCGAGCGTGTAGGCGCTACAGCATCAAACTTCACAGGCTTTAGCTTCAATGGTACGGGTTTACCGGGTGCTGCTGGCGGCTTGCATCTTGGTATTACTGTAGCTGGCAATGCTGCTGTAGTCGGTACGAATACCAGTCAAAAGGGTATTATCATTACAGCTTGCGCGGCGGTTTTCTTCCGCCATGCTTATGTTGATAGTAATGGTGGAGAGGGTGTACTTTGCGATACCTGCAACAACCTTTACTTTGAAGGCTTAACGTCCGCACTTAATGACGGTTATCAGTTACGCTTGTTGAATTGTCAGTATATCTATGGCACGCAAACAATTGTACTGCGCGGGCGTAATACTGTTACTTTCACAGCTACAGTACAGAATATGTTGATTGATGGCGCAAGCTCATTCATTCAGCAATATGTAGCCATCAACAGTAATGAGCCTACAGCAGATGGCGTTTACGTAAACCTTGGCACTCAAATTATATTCAATAATATATTGAGTAATGCGCCCGCTGCTACTTACCGTAGCTACGTCTGTACAGCAGCAGCCGGTTTCGTAACATGCTTTAGTGCTAGCTTTGCAGCTAATAGTAATCTGAATTATACTATTCAGAATGCAAGTGGGCAGCAAAGACTGATTAATACTATAATAAATTCGGGAGCATTAACTGCACTGGCGACAAGTCCCGCCACTGCTTAACACGAAGGAGACTACCGCATCATGTCTTTAATGAATGATATGCTAGGAGATATGCTAAAGAAAGCTATCCCTGCTGAAGTATTAGCAATGATGACGCCTGAAAATATGGCCGCGTTCAAAGCTAATGCTGAAAGTCTTGTAGTAGAATTACGCGAGGGTATCGCCAAAGTTCAACTACAGAATATAGAAATATTAGAGCGTTTAGAAAGGATTGAAAATGTCGGACGTGACGATAGTTCAAGCGCCAGAAAACCCCGCGCCGGTAACGCTGGACAGCGTAACGGGGTTGCCAGTGGAAAGCCCGACGAATGAAAATGACGTTGCTATTGCAGCTATAGAAGCTGAGGCACGTATTCAAACAGAAGAAAGCTACAACGAAGCTCGCGTAGAGATTGCCGCAAGTGAAGCGGAAGCCGCTGTAGCTATTGCAGAGAATAGGAATGAAGCATGGACACAGGATATATCCCTTTTGCAGAGCGAATTGGCGGAGACGCGGGCGCGCTTGGCAGTATTGGAAGCGCAGCAGTTGACGCCAGTTTCCTTACCGGAACCGGAGATACTGATACCAGCGAGCGAGGAAATATTGGAGACGATAGCGGAGAACGATTTGACCCCGCAATCCATATCAGCCCCGACAAGCGAAACGCTGATGGAAGCTATAGAAGAAAGCGTAACAGAGGGGCCGGAGCTTCCAGCCCTAATAAGCGTGGGCCGAAAGCCGATAGTTCGGCTAGTATAGAAAGCCTCACGCGAATACTTGCTATTGTGCATGTCGGTATTGCCAGCGCAACTAAATGTCCTGAAATTGCATTACAGGATGACGAAGCTAAAGCGTTGTCGGCTGCAACGGCTGATGTATTGAAACAGTTCGATATTAGACCGGACCCTAAAATAGAAGCGGTCATTGGGTTGTGTATGGTAGCTGGCGGCATCTATGCGCCGCGCGTCTATCTAATTCGCGAGCGCCTAAAAGAAGAAAAGGCGAGTAGGGAACAGTAATGGTACGCGGTCCTACCGATCAGCAACGAACTATCGTAATAGGCCGCACAGGTAGCGGGAAGTCGCAGTTTGCGATTTCCCTGCTATCTACTCGCAACTTTGACGAAATACCTTGGGTATTCATCGACTATAAAGGCGAGGATTTATTTGATGATATTCGTAAAGCAACGGGCGGTTATAAGTGGGGAGCTATTAAAGTCCTAGACGTTGACGATGATCCGCCAACTACTCCCGGCCTTTATTACATGCGTCCGCGCGTTGTTATTGATGACGTATCAGTTAATAACTTCCTTCGTAAATGCTATGACCAAAAACGCGGCCCTATAGGTTCGCGCCATCGCGGGCATATTGGTATCATGGTAGATGAAGGTTATGCTTTGCCACAAAAGCATGGTTCCGCTTTCGATGTAATTCTTACACAAGGTCGGACCTTATACATTCCTGTTATTGTGCTTTATCAGCGTTCGGTATGGATGAGCCGATTTGCTGTAGCACAAGCCGATTTTGTCGCAGTATTCGCGCAAATGGACGAGCGCGATATTAAGACAAGCGCAAGTTTTGTTAAGCCAGCCAAAGGAGAAAACGGAGAAAGTATATCAGTATTTACTGCCTTGCCGCCTTATTATTGCTTATGGTATGACGTTGGGGCTGGTTCCTCGTCTGTGCTTCGTCCCGCACCCGACGCCAAGACAATAATAGGCACCTTCAAACGGCGCTTGTCGCCACGAACGAAAAGGGCGTTAGTCTAAATGGATGCAGTCTTGCTAACTTGGCGTTGGCAAAACCTATTCGCTATTGGCGTCATGTTGCTGTTCTGGATGCTGCTCTTTACTGTAGGAGCCCAAGTATCCATGCGCCGCAATCAAGGCACTCAACAGTGAGCGGTTTGCTACCCAATTTCGGTATTCTACGAGTACCCGCAAATTGGTTTCTCGTAGGATTTGTTTTGGCAATCATGTGCATTGGCGCACATGCTATATTTAAGGAAAAGGAATAATGGCCGTTAAGCAAAATAACATGCCGCCTCAGCCGGGTTCGCCTCAGTATGATGCGGCTGCTCGTGCTGGTATTCTACGCTATGGCGTGGATCGTTTGCAGCCGATTTTCAATCAGGCATTCACGCCAGCCAATCAGAATATTGTGAATGTACCGCCTCAGAATGTCGGATTGCTTCGCGGCTTTCTTGTCAAGGTTAGCGGTACGCTTCGTAATACCGATGGCGTTACCGGCGCTACCCGTACCGAATTTGGCGCGTCAAATCTGCTGACTAATATCCAGTTCACGGATATTAACAATCAGGTTCGCCATCAGACACAGGGTTGGCATGTTGGCCTTGTCAACAGTGCAAAGCAGCCAATGGTATTTGGTGGCGCGTATGCTCCAAATGTTCCCGTCAATTACGGTAACAATTTTGACGTACAAACCTGTCCTTCTACTTTGGCAGATGCAACGGACGCCGCTGTACAGTTCTTCTATTACATTCCGATTTCATACGGTAAGTATGATTTCCGGGGCGCAATGTGGGCTGGCGTTACGAATGCTGTTGCTCAGTTGCAGTTGACGATTAATCCTAATCCGTTTGCTGATACTGGCAGCGATCCCGGCCTTGCTGTTTTTCAGGGCGCATCAGGTGTATGGAAATCCGGCACTACCGTAAATATTCAGGTATGGCAGGACTACATTGACCAAATCCCGCTGATGGCAGACAATAATCCTATTCTGCCTATTTCGGATATTCAGCTTCTTTATCAGTTGAATAACACAACCTTTAGCGGACTGGTACAGTCTCAGGACTTTAACGTACCTTTCGCTAACTTCCGTTCCTACCTTTCCACTTGCCTTGTTTATGATAATGGCGGCTCGTTTAACGCGGGTACTGACATTAATCATTTCATGCTACAGACTGCTAACCAGTCTCAGATTTGGAAGTACGGACCAGAAGAGGCGGCGCTGCTTGCGCGTACTACCTTCCTTGCTGATCCTCCCAAGGGCGTTTATTATTTCGACCATCGCGCCCGACCGATCAGTACTCAGCAGTTCGGCAACATGCAGATTACTTTGAACCCGTCCACGGTGAATAGTAACGCTGCTATTTGGGCCGGTTGGGAATACTTGGCACAGGCAAGTCAGGTTGTTTACGCTTCCTCGCTTGGCGGTTCCGGCAACTAATATTGGCGCGGGGCTTAATGCCCCGCTCCTTTTAGTAGGAGCATCCCATGTTTGAGGAAATGGCGTACACAATCGGGAAGCCCTTTCGCGAGGAAATCCCAATGTCTCAATTGCTGATCTATGCAGTTGCTTACGCTATACTTGCCTACATCGCTTTCGATGCAGTTCGTATAGTTGGCTCCTACATGAAATCGGCTGTAGAATAAGAAAGGTCAATCAATGCGTATTCTCGGCGTTTCACTCGGAACAATCATTCTCGTTATTGCAGTAGCCATCATTGTAAAGAAGTGGGGTAGCTCTATCCCATTGCTTGACAAGGTAGGCTAATGCGCCAGTCAACAGTCATATTCGCAAGCATTGTTTTTGCCTTCATAGTGTACATCACTATGCGGGGGCAGTTGCCAGCGTATATTGATTTGTTCAAGCCCAATAAAAGCGCGCCATCTTCGGGACAGGTTAACAATTCCCAAGGTGGCGCGTCGGGTAGCAGTATAACAATTCCGATCAATAGCGTTGTTAGCAAGGCTAAGAATTTGATAGGAGGGCTGATCTAATGCCTATCTTTTTCTTACTTGTCGGGATTATGCTTATTGTTACAGCCATCAACAATAAGCTACCACAACTGCGTGATTTACTTGCTGAGGACTTTGCACCTAGCAACGGTGCTGCTGGTTTTCATGTATGGATACTTGCACTATTCGTTGCCGGATCACTTGGTTACATCAAGTCTTTTCGCCCCGTAGCAAATGCTTTTATTGTACTTATACTAGTTGGACTGGTATTATCTAACGGTGGATTTTTTGATAACTTCCGGTCTGCTTTAGGAGGCAAGACAAAATGAACAATGTAACCGGCCAAATCGTTACGGTGCTTACTGCAATCATCGGCGTGGCAATTCTTGCAGTTCTAGTTTCAAAGCGCGCTCAAACGCCCGCTGTACTAGATAGTTTTTGGGATGGTTTCAGCCGTTCTATCAACGCTGCTACTTCTCCCGTTACTGGCGGAAGCGGCTTCCAGCTTTAAGGAAATCGTCATGCGTAAAGTAATGGACTTCGTAAAGCGTCCTTTTATCGGTGACGATACTACGGGCCGATTGGCATATAAAAAGCAATGGGGCTATACGTTTGCTTCATTACTTGGCAATGGTGGCTGGGCACCGCAACGCTCGCTTGCGGCAACTACTCCCATGAACATTACAGTCGGTCCTACGCATCGCGTCATCGATCCTACACAAACTGGCGTTGTACCCGGAAACTTTGACATCGAACCGCTGTCAACTATTCAGGGCGCTACGCCGCAAATCTAAGGGCTGTACTATGCAGATAGTTCAATATGCAAAGGAACACCCTTGGATGACTGGTATTGTCGTCATCATCGGCGGCATTATCTTTCTTTCGATTACGGGTGTTATGGGCGGGGGCAGCGGTAGTGCCACTGCTGTTGACAATGGCCCGTCTGATGCTGAGATTGCCGCCGCTGCTACATTGCAAGCCGCAACTATTCAGGCGAACGCCGCTATTACGCAAGCACAGATTGGCGCTGGCACAGAACAAAACCAAGATAACTTGGCCGCTGCTGTAGCTATGAAGCAAATCGATGCTGCTAAGGAAGTACAGGTTAATACAGTCAATCAACAAGCGAACCTGTACAATAATCAGATTATGGCTGATCTAACAAAGTTTGGTGCGGTACAAAATATTGTAGGCACTACACTTAAAGGAAAGGATAGGGCCGCTGCAACGCAAGCCCTTATTACTGGACAGCCATATTACTACCCCGCTAAAGGCGGTCCATCTGGTAACGATGCCGGTTCCATTCTTAATGGTATCGCAAATGTTACCAAGGGTGTATCCGGCTTGGTTCCTTTCCTGTAATGGGAACGGCTCTATCAAGCCTCAGCGATAGCGGACGCCAGCTTTATAATAGGCTGGCGTCCCTATTCGGCGCTGAGAACATAACCGTTACAAGTGCGGGTAGGCCGGGCGATCCTAGACAGCATGGATCAGGAGACGCCATTGACTTCAAAGTCAAAGGCTACACAAATGCACAAGCTCAAGCAATAATCGCACATTCTGACATAAGCTATAATCAGCTTATCAATGAAATAAGCGGTCCTGCAAGTAGCGGTCCCCATTTACATATAGGCGCTGGTACAGGAAACGAAAACTTGGTTTATCAAGGTGGCAAGTATCGTCCTATTACTTCTGGCGCTTTAGCAAACCAATTGCCCGATTTTAATATTTCAGATGCACTAAAAGGCAACATACTAACCGCACCATTTGGAATAGGTGCGGATATTGGAGCCGCTATTGCAGATGGAAGTATAGCTGATATGGACCCTACAGGAATAGTTGGGGGCATTCAGGATTTGTTGAACGGTAAGACAGCGGCTAGGTTTGCCGCTGGTATTATCGGCATCATTCTTATCACTGTTGCTTTAGTCGCGTTCATCATGACTACAGACACAGGGAAAGAAGCGGCGAAAGCCATCGTAACCAAAGGAGCATAATATGTCTTTCAAGTCATTTCTAAGTAAGTACGCAATCGAGCTTGGCAAAGTTGGCGATGCACTTTCGTCTATTTCTTCTGGTATTGCGCTCCCGACTTCTGAGAAGAATGTCGTTAGTGACACTATCGAGACGTTGCAGAATGCCGTTACTTCTATTCTTGATGGCGTTGATAAGATCAAGGATACCTCTGTCAAAATCAATAAAACTGATCTTGACAACGCTGTTAAAGAGTTCATCTTGGACAGCGAAGTATTCAAAGCGGCTGTTGCTGAGGCAGTGGCGGCTGAACTTGCCAAGGGGGCACCAGCTAATGAGACCGTGGGCTAAGATCGAGCGTAGAATTAGGACAGTATTACTTGTGGCCATCCCTTTTGGATTATTGGCTGCTTGTGCTACAAAGTCCTATGAACTTTGCGACACTCCTAATTGTGGCGATAACGTCACGATTATTCTCGATAACGGGGCTTAATACTTATGTGGATATGGGACCAATCGGCGGGTACGCTGTCACGTAATGGGAAAGTAATTCATAGCGGTTATTCCGGTAAAGGAAATGGTCGCAACAATCCCACTATGCAAGGCGTGCGCGGGATTGGCCCCATTCCTCGTGGTACTTGGCGTATTCATGCTCCTTACAATAGCAAGAATACCGGACCCTATACCTTGCCAGTTTATGCAAATGACAAGACGCCAAACAACGACACTCACGACGATACAGGGCGCAGCGCATTTCGCATTCATGGCGACAATAAAACAGGGACCGCCTCGCAAGGCTGCATCATTCTACCGCCTACAGTAAGGCGCATGATATGGCAGTCGGGCGATAGAGATTTAACAGTTGTGGAGTAACTACCGATGATTAAGGCGGGGGCGCAAAAGAAAATCATTCCGTTCAATCAAAGGAACATTGCAATGGCAATGGAAACACTGAGAGAACATGAAACCCGCATTCAACAGTTAGAACAAACTGATATTGATTTGCAGGAGATAACCATTCTCCTGAAAAAAGTTATCAAGTATGTCAAAGTTGGGCTTCCTATGGTAGCAAGCGCCGCTGTCACTAGTGGCATTGTATCAGGTAAATGGGGAGCCTTTTTCGCGGCGCTGTTTAGTCAATAAGCAGAGCTAGGGCGCGAAGAAAAGGGGGCAGGGAAGTTATTCCCCGCCCCCTTCATTTTGTCCGCTGCTTACGAAGCGGGGAGCGCCTTAGGTGGCATCGGAAGCGCGGCAATAGATGCCTTCACTTCGTCAACGCCCTGTGACGATACATTGATAAGGTCGAATACGTCAAAGACATAAGACGTAGCAGCCGCTTCGTCATAACGTGCGTACACGTCATAAGCAACGCGGACGCCCGCAACATCCTCACTCGATTGCAGCACAGCAGCAATCATTTCATTGACGTAACCGGGGAGATAAAGAACAGCGCCGTGGCGGCTTTCACCATCGGCGCTAGTGCCTTCAAATTCCCCTACAAGACCATAAGCAATTTCGCCGTTTCGCTCGCCCTCAGCCTTGATACGATAAGGCTTAAGCGCAGAAGCAACGCCGACAAAACGCGCAAGGAAATGACGGGAAGCTTGATCCGACAATACCAGCTTTTGAAGCGTGGGCTTGTCAAAACCAAATTCCTTAATCGTCAACTTGCGCGGAAGTTGACGGCCTACAGTAGTCTGTGTTTCGGCTTTAGCCATGATGCAGTTCCTTACCAGAAAAAGCGCCCTGTTAACGGACAGGGCGCATAACCGTTTCTAGGATTAGGCTTCCGCCGCTTCCTCAGTTTCAGGAGTAAGAGCAGCAGCGAAGCTGAAACCCTTCTTCTCCTGTGCAGCCGCGCCGGGGGCAAACAAGCCCTGCAACGTGGTCAACTCGGTTTCCAGCGCCGTAAACATAACGCCAACCTGCTGTGCGTTATAGCTGTACGTGTTACGATTTGCGAGACCACGCAAACCGGCCATTGCGTCAAGCGCCTTGGTCAAGCGTGCCTCAGCCAAACGAATGAAATTAGAAGCCTTTGCAGCTTCGCGTTCAGCCTTCTTTGCGGCCTTCTGTTCCTCAGTCAACGGGGCTTTCTTAGCAGCCATGATGCAGTTCCTTTCGAAGTGTTGCCACGATTGGCGAAAATCACTTTATACAACGTCCATTCTGTTGCAAGTTTTTTCTGCATCGCAGTCATGCTTTTCAAGCGTGAAACGATCGGGCAAAAGCGCGACAGTGCGACCGCATCCGCCACATTGTGCAAACCCAAAATGTTGATTGGGATTTTCAGCGTCTCGCAGTGCTTCCTTATACTGTTCCATTTCATCTTTAGTCATGATGCGTATTCCTTGCTTTATTAAACGACATCAAAATATAGTTGAGAATTTTTACTTTGGCAACGAAGTTAACCTATAGTAAAAAGGGTTTGCGCGACCGGCCCCGCGCCCGACACACTCGCTTTGCCGGTCGAAAGCAACGATCCGTCCTTACCGGATCGCAACGAAAGCCCCGCCGCTCCCGACACAGGACAGGCGGGGCTTTCCATTTGTGCCACGCGCGCAACGCACAAAGCGTTACAAAGTTCCAGCAAATTTTAATAAAAATATAACCACGAATAAATTTGACAGATGGCATTTTATTATATAGGTATGTGTGCATAGCAGTAAGGAGCTAACCACATGAGCAATATTTATTCCATCCGCTTTCGTGAAGATTTGGCTACTCGCCTACAGGCTGAGAAGTGGGAACGCGAGCGCAACAATAAAACATATGAAGAATGGCAGGCTGAACAAGCCGCCGCACGCTCACAGAAAATGTGTGATGCTATCTTAGGTAGCGTTCGTGGATAGCCTGATAGCTATAGTCATCGGCCTTGTGCTGATTACTATAGGACTTGTCCCGCTGGCGCTTCGTGCGTTCGTGGTATTCATCAAATGGATAGTGACGGGCAAATCAATATGAATTACTTTCCACCTAATCGCTTATTCAGATGCATTCCAAATCAATACGAGTTTGTTATTTGGGGCGGTCAAGTATTCTTCGGACTTACATTTATTTATGTTGACAGGGGCAAGCCTAACTGATACTCCATAGATCAGGAAGCGGGTTTCCTCCCCTGTTACCGCTTCTCAGACGCGAACGCCGCCAGCAGGTTTGCGCGTCCCTCGGTCGACTCCACCTGGTCGTAGTAGTTCGCGCGGAAGCGCACCTTCGCGTCCGCGAGCTCCTTCTTCGTCACGCCGTGCTCCTGCACGTCCTTCATCACCGCGTCGACCTCTTTGAGGATCTCGTCGCCGTTGTGCCCCGCCTTGTACGTGGAGCGCGCGGCGAGCAGCATCGGGCCGTCGTAGTCGAACTCGTTGCCGAGCTCGAAGTTGATGCCGCCGGACCAGTCGAGCGCGATCTCCTTCTCCTTGACCAATCGCTGGTACAGCCGGGAGCTGTCGTCGCCCTGCAGGATCAGGTTGAGCAGCACCATCGGCGCAAAGTCGGCCGACTCCTGGTCGGG
>Ga0207674_10003990_pt1 | contig 17944 bp, 17 predicted proteins | sample KBSCornC72_FD_184303 | JGI IMG/M metagenome (GOLD analysis project Ga0207674, IMG submission 184303) | Corn rhizosphere microbial communities from Kellogg Biological Station, Michigan, USA - KBS Corn C7-2 (SPAdes) (version 2) | ecosystem: Host-associated > Plants > Roots > Rhizosphere > Soil ... | reverse complement strand
CGGAGTCGGTTTCATCGGCGGCGCCAGCCTCACCGTGAATCATGAAGTGCACCCGATTGCGGCCTCTGCGATGCCCACCTTTGGACGCGCGCCGCAGTGGGGTTCCAAGTGGAAGAAGTTCGTCAGTGAAAACGCCGGGCGCTGGCTGGGGGTCTACGCGCAATGCAATTCCCTGCCCTACGAAAACACTTGGCTGGATCTCGATCCTGAAGTGAAGGACCCGCTCGGCGACCCGGTCTGCCGCATCACCAGCGGTCCCAAAGTGAACGAGCCGCGCGCCAGTGCCTACGCCGCGAAAAAGGCTGAAGAGTGGTTCCGCGCCGCCGGAGCGATTGATGTCATCACCGTCCCCAACACCCAGGGCCCCAATCTTTCGACGCATGCCACGGGTGGCACTCGCATGGGCCAGAAGGCTGAATCAAGCGTGGTCGATCCCTACGGCTTCGCGCACGAATCGCCGAATCTCGGTATTCTGGGCGGATCTACGCTTGTGACGCACGGCGCGCGCAACCCGACGCTCACGATTCAGGCCTTGGCGTGGCGTACCGCCGAGCACCTGGTCAAGAACTGGAAGTCGATCGGAGGGTGAGGCCGCTAAAGCAGCGGCGTGGCCCTGCAGTCATGAAAAAAAATGGAAGTGCGCACCAAAGAGCCGCCGAAGAACGTACCGGGGGTGGGCTACTAGTGCGAGCCGTCATCAAGGCTAAGAATCGCCATCGCCTTCCGCGCCGAGCGAGTACAAACGCCCTTCCTTGCATCGCCCCTGCCTGCATGATTTAAACTTTTGCGCCACATTCCTTACGGACGAATTACGGACGGCGTGCGTGGCGAAGCCAGGCAGACAGCGTTACGATATGATAAAGAGCGTGGATCTTTTTACCCGGGGGGACGGATTGCCGGGGTCCTGTGAGCGACTGAGGGGATCTTTCCATGGAAAAACAAGCGCAAAACATACAAGAAGCATTTCTAAACAACGCGCGCAAAGACAAGACGTTTCTGACAATTTACCTGATGAGCGGCGTGAAGCTTTCCGGGCGAATTAAGAGCTTCGACAAGTATTCAGTGGTGCTTGAAACCAACAGTCAAGAGCAACTGATTTTTAAGCACGCGATTTCTACCGTCGTCGTCTCGAGGCCCTACCATTCCGCGCCGCAAAGCAATGCCGCGACGGTGGGAACACATGTCGCCCCGGGCGCGCCGGGTGGCGACGAGCATCACTAGACACGCCCTTGCCAGCTTCCCAAGAAGTTGCGATCCTGGTCGGTCTGAATCTCACGGGCCGGGGCACGCAGCGGAAGCTGGCGGGCGGCGAGTCCGCGCAAGCGAGCGCGGAAGACTCCCTGAGCGAGCTCGCATCCTTGGCGGCGACGGCAGGCGCACAGGTGGCGGAGAGCCAGATCCAATCGCGCTCTAGAGTGGACTCGGCCACCCAGATCGGCTCCGGCAAAGTCGACGAACTGAAGGCGCTGGTTCACCTGCATGAGGCTGACGTGGTTATCTTCGACCGCGAATTGACGCCCACGCAGCAGCGTAATTTAGAGCGGGCCTTGGACGTAAAGGTGCTCGACCGTACGCAGCTGATCCTGGACATTTTTGCGCGGCGCGCGCGAACCCGCGAAGGGCAGTTGCAGGTGGAACTCGCGCAGCTGAACTACTTGTTGCCGCGTTTGACGGGACACGGAGCGACCATGTCGCGATTGGGCGCCGGCATCGGCTCACGCGGCCCGGGCGAAACCAAACTCGAAACCGACCGCCGCCGCATTCACCAGCGCATCCATGCCATCGAGCGCGGGTTGGAGCGAGTGCGCGGTGGGCGCGCCACGCAACGCCAGCAGCGCCAGGCGGTGCCGCTCGCGACCATTGCACTGGTGGGCTATACTAACGCCGGCAAATCATCGCTATTCAACCGGCTCACCGGCGCCGAGGTGCTTGCTGACGCCAAGATGTTCGCCACGCTCGATCCCACAGTGCGGCACATTACGCTGCCGTCGCGCCGCCGGGTTCTGGTCAGCGACACGGTCGGCTTTATCCGCAATCTGCCGACCACGCTTGTCAAGGCGTTTCGCGCGACCCTCGAGGAAGTGGTGGAAGCGGAGCTGCTGCTGCATGTAGTGGACGCCAGTTCGCCGCACGCATCCGAGCACACCGCGCATGTGATGGCCACGCTGCAGGAAATTGGCGCGGACACAACGCCGCAGATTTTGGTGCTAAACAAAGTGGACCAGGTCGCCGGTGAGCCGGACGCGTCGGCGCTGGCGCGGCGCATACTTGAAGATCCCGAGCATCAGCCTGCCGGAGCGGTGGCGATCTCGGCCCTGACGGGCGCGGGCTTCAGGGCGCTCCTCACGAAGATCGACGAGGCGCTGCCGCTGGATACGGTCAGCGACTGCACCTTCCGCATTCCCGCCGGCGACGGCGGACCTATTCATACGCTGCACGAACACGCGCGCGTTATTTCGACGCGTTACGCCGATGAAATGTGCGTGATCCGCGCGGAGACACCCGAGTCCATCCGGCGCCGGCTGGCGAAGTACTTGGTGGCGTAAGCCCGGGTGGCATAAGCTATGATGAAGAGCAACTGATGAACGGGCCGAATCTGCTCACACTCCTGCGGATCTTCTTCGTCCCGCTGCTGGTGGCAGCGCTGCTCGGAGGCGGGTTCGTCGAACCCTATCTCGAGGCGGTACTGGGACCCCTGGCGATCACCCGGCAAACTTTTGCGCTGCTGATCTTCTTAGTGGCGGCCGCCACCGACCTTCTCGACGGATATCTTGCGCGGCGCTGGGGGCAGATCACCACGGTAGGCACGCTGCTCGATCCCATCGCCGACAAATTGCTCATTTCCGCTGCACTGGTTTCTCTGGTGGACATCCACCGCGTACCGGCGTGGATGGTGATTCTGATCATCGGCCGCGAATTTGCAGTTTCGGGATTGCGTTCGATTGCGGCGGCCGGCGGCTATACCATCGAGGCCAGCGACCTGGGGAAAACGAAAATGGTGGCGCAGGTGGCCGCCATCGCACTGGTGATCGCGGGCATCCGCTGGCCGCAACTGGATCAGTTAGCATTGTTTGCCATGTGGGCCGTGGTGCTGTTCGCGCTGCTGTCGGCCGCCGACTATTTCCGCAAGTTCTGGGGCACGGTGGACAGCCAGGTGAAATCCCGGCGGCGGCGGGAATTGCTGGCTTGGCAGCGACAGCAGCGCAAGCTCAGGCACTCCGAAGTGACTGCTTCCGCGAAAGCGGTCGGTAAAAGCTAGACGCTCACGGCCAGGCCCGTGGCTTGCCACGCATCCAATCCGCCGATAAGGTTGGTCACGTTTTCAAACCCCGCGCGCTGGATTAGACTGCACGCGATGGCGCTGCGGGCGCCTCCCTTACAGTTGACCACCACGGGCTTATTGGGGTCCAGATCATCCAGCATTTTGGAGACGCGGTCGAGCGGCTTGTGCATTGCGCCGGGGATGTGGCCCTGCTCCCACTCGGTTTTGCGCCGGACATCGACGATTTGAATCGATCCCGGCTCGTCTGCCAACTCGCGATTCAGCTCCGCCGCGGTAATCTGCATGATCTGCGCCGCAGGCTTCTGCTCGGCTGCCCACCGCGTCATGCCGCCTTCGAGGTATCCGGCTACGCGCTCGAAGCCCACCCGCGCCAGACGGGTGCGCGACTCCTCCACGGCAGCCTGATCTTCGGCCACCACAATCAGGTCATGATCCAGGCCGAGCAGCGCGCCCGCCGATCCCGCAAACTGCCCGGCCAGCGGAATGTTCACAGCGCCGGGAACGTGCCCGCCCGCAAAATCCATCGGCGGCCGGGTATCCAGTACGATATCGCCGGCTCGCTGCCGCTCCAGAACCTGATCCGGCGTGAGCGCCTCCATGGGCAGCAGGAACTCGAGCGGAATCGCGCCGGTGCGGTTGATTTCGGCATCCTGCGCGAAGTACTCCGGCCGGTCGGGCAGCTCGGCCGTTAGCAACTGCACGAATTGTTCCTTACTCGAAGCACGCAGCGCATAGTTCAGTTCGCGTTCCTTGCCGATGGTTGACTGGCGCTCCGGCCGCATCTGTTTGCCGCACAAGGAACCTGCGCCGTGGGCGGGATAGATCTCGACCTCATCGCCCAGCGGGACCAATTTTTGGTGCAGGCTGTCATAGAGCATCGCCGCCAGTTGCTGCGGGGTTTTATCCTTCGACAGATCGGGCCGCCCCACATCGCCGATGAACAGCGTGTCGCCCGTGAGTACAGCCCAGGGCTTTTCACCGCGATCCAGATCCGTCACCGTCACCGAAACACTCTCCACCGTATGTCCCGGAGTTTCGAGGAAGCGGAGGATCACGCGGCCGAAGCGGATTTCGTCGCCGTCATGCACGGCCACGTGCGGAATGGGTGAATCGGCCGCCGCGCCCAGGTAGATCTTTGCACCGGTTCGCGCGGCCAGTTCCACGTGCCCACTGACGAAGTCGGCGTGCAGGTGCGTTTCAATGATGTGTTCGATCTTGAGCCCGCGCGCCTGGGCTTCGTCAAGGTAAATGGACACGTCGCGCTGCGGGTCGACCACACACGCTATCCCCTCGGACCCCAGCATGTAGGACGCGTGAGACAGACAGGTGAGATAAAACTGCTGGAAATACATTTCTCTTAGGGCGGCTACGCCGGCAGATACTGGCGGAGGGTCCCATAGAACGACCGGACAAAGTCAGCGGCGGATTTGTCGGCGGCCGCTTGATCGCGATTCACAATCGGAACCACCACCCGCACCAATGCCGTGTCGGTGCGATTCAAACGCATGGCGTCCACCACCACCCAAAATTTTGCCGTATATTCGCTGGCGATGGCGCGATCGCGCGATTGATACCAATACAGCACCAGGCTGCGCTCATCTCCGTGCGCCACCACATAGCGGTTCACTTGGATGGGCGCCTCTCCACCCACATCGATCGAGGCATAACTCGATTCAAGTGGCGTCCAGCCGCTGCCCGGAAGGCAGTTCTTAGGCGAATGAGGGGCTTTGCCGTTGCGCTGCGACCGGAACGCCGCTACGAACAGGTTCGCGCCAGCGCCATTGGCGGTGTAATACCGGTTTAGAAGATCGTCCGCTTTGAGAACGGCTTGCGTGTCGGCGTCGATCACGCCTTCCTGCAGCAACTTCCAGGAACCAAGCGTCACCGGAAATTGCGCCAAAGCCCGGCCGCTGGGCGGGGATTCCGGACGCACCGCGCTATAGATCAGCACACCCTGCAAAACAATCAGCAGGGTAGCCGCCAGCGCCGCGCGGGAACTCAAAAACTTAAACAATGTCAGCCTCCGCCGGGCGTTTCCCGACAAAACGGTTAATGAGTACGTGGAGGCCGCCCAACATGATGAGGGCAATCACAAAAATGATCCAACCTTCCAGGCTATGGAAGAAGCCGCGCGCCAGTTCCGGATTGATTTCACTCAGGACGCCGGTGATGGTGACGCGGCCGGAATTCGACAGAATAGCGATTGGGATGGTCGCGGCCAATAGAACCCAGCGCATCCAAACCTTCTTGTCGAAGAAGTAGGCGTAAACCAGGGAGAGGAAGGAAAGCGAAAGCAGACTGCGAATTCCGCTGCATGCTTCCACCACGGAAAGTTTCTGGCTCGCCAGTTCTAGAATGTTGCCGTCGCGCAGTACCGGGATCCCCATTAACCCTAAGCTGAACTCGGCTACTTGACTGGCGAACACTTGGAGCGGAAACGTGATCTGGTTGTAAATCACCGACGGGATCGGGATCATAAAAGGCAACAGCAGCAGAGGAAACGCGAGTTCACGCACCAGGCGCGTCCCGCCCATTACCAGCAGCAATCCCAGGAGCGCGATCAGGAACGAGGTCCGCTGCATGAACAACTCCGCGCCCAGCGTACCCACATACCCTTGGAGAGCCGCCCACGCCATCACGCCCAAGCCCCACCAGGCGGGATGGAAATCTAGAGCGAGAATCCGGTCACGGCGCTGCCAGGCTATGAACGCGGCGACCGGGGGCACGAAAAAGCCGTGGCTGACGTCCTCATCGGTGCTCCATTGCTCCACCAAGTGCCGTAATATTGGGAGATAAGCAATGATGAGGAGCGCACTAAACCACGCTAAAGGAACCCACGGAATCGACCGGCGCAGCACGGCAGGCTGCTGTCCGGACAGATGGTCGATAGCCGAAGCCATAGGCTGCCTTTAGTATATGTGATAAAGTGGCGCTCCAAATAGACTAGGAGTACTGTGCTCAAGAAATTCATTCTTACCGTTTTGTGCACGTCCGCCGCGTTCCCCCAAACGCCGGCCATCGACTGGGACCAGCAAAAGGCCGAAATTCTGCGGCATTACCGAGCGCTGGTTCAGCTCGACACCAGCAATCCGCCCGGCAACGAGACCCGAGCCGTCGAATATCTGAAGAAAGTACTCGAGGACGAAGGCATCCCGACCAAAACCTTCGCTCTAGATCCCAAGCGGGCCAATCTCGTCGCCCGGTTGAAGGGCAACGGCAGTAAGCGCCCATTGCTGATTCTGGCGCACACCGATGTGGTGGGCGTGCAGCGCGAAAAGTGGCCGGTGGATCCCTTTGGCGCTGTATTGAAGGACGGTTACATCTGGGGCCGCGGCACCCGCGACGACAAACCCATCCTGGCGGCCGACCTGATGGTGATGCTGCTGTTGAAGCGCGGAAGCGTGCCCCTGGACCGCGATGTCATCTTCCTGGCCGAAGCCAGCGAGGAGGCCGATACTACCGGCGTCGGCATCAATTTCATGCTGGCCCAGCACTTCGATGAAGTGAACGCGGAGTTCTCGCTCACCGAAGGCGGCGGAGCCACGCTCGAAGGCAACAAGGTCACGATTGTGAACATCGGGACAGCGGAGAAAGTGCCGGCCCGCATCCGCCTGATTGCCAACGGAACCTCCGGGCACGGTTCGATTCCACGCCTGGATAACGCCGTGACGCATCTGACCGCGGCCGTCGAGAAGGTTGGGACCTGGGAGACTCCCATGCGCCTGAACGATACGACGCGAAGTTACTTCGAGAAACTGGCCACCATCAGTTCGCCCGCAGACGCCGCGCGCTATAACAGCCTGCTAAATCCGAAGACCGCGCCCGCCGCCGAGCGCTATCTGGCCGAACACGATCCCAGCCGCTATTCCATGCTACGAACGTCGATCGTGCCCACCATGCTGAAAGCCGGGATCGGCCCTAACGTAATTCCGTCGGAAGCCGAAGCCACCATCGATATCCGCGCCCTTCCGGACGAAAACATCGCCCAGTTTTTCGCGGAATTGCAGAAGATCATCGGCGATCCGGCGGTAAAGATCGCGCCGCTTCCTATCGCGCACCCGCCGTCGCCGCCCTCCAGTGTGAACACCGAAATGTACCGGATACTGGAGCAGGTGAGCAAGAAGATGTATCCCGGCGTCACGGTTTTGCCCACCATGACCACCGGGTCGAGCGACAAGGCGCAGTTGCGCGCCAAGGGCATGCTGAGCTATGGGATCGGCCCGTATGCGAGTGAGGCTGACACAGCCCAGTACGGGGCGCATGGCGACGTCGAGCGGTTGCTCGAATCATCGCTTTACAATTTCGTTGAGTTCGATTGGAATGTGGTGACCGAGGTGGCGGCCAAGAAATGAGAATGCTTGGGTTCCTCTTACTGTCCGCCGCTGTTCTCACGGCACAACCGAAAGCAATCGACTGGGGGCAGCAGCAGGCAGAGATCTTGCGGCACTTCCGGGCGCTGGTGCAAATCGATACCACCAACCCGCCAGGGAACGAGACCAAAGCCGTCGAATACTTGAAAAAGGTTCTGGAGGACGAAGGCATTTCGACGCAGACCTTCGCGCTCGACCCCAATCGCACGAATCTGGTGGCTCGCCTGAAGGGCAACGGCAGCAAACGGCCGCTGCTGATCATGGCGCATACCGACACCGTCGGAGTGCAGCGCGAAAAGTGGCCGGTAGATCCGTTCGGCGCCGTGTTAAGAGACGGCTATGTCTGGGGGCGCGGCGCCACCGACGACAAAGACAAACTGGTCGCTGTGCTGATGTCGATGCTGCTGATCAAGCGCTCCGGCGCGATCCTGGACCGGGATCTTATTTTTCTGGCGGAGTCCGGTGAGGAAGCCGACCCCACGGGAGTCGGTATCCGCTTCCTGGTGGACAAGCACTTTGATCAGATCGACGCCGAGTTTGCCCTTAGTGAGGGTCCCGGCGCGACCATGGAGAACGGCCGAGTCGCAACGGTGCAGATTACGACCACGGAAAAGATTCCGCGCAGGGTGCGTCTGGTGGCTAACGGCACTTCCGGCCATGGGTCGATTCCACGCCTGGACGATGCGGTGACGCACCTGAGCGGCGCGGTACAAAGAGTGGGCACGTGGCAGACTCCCATGCGGCTGAATGACACTACTCGGACCTACTTCGAAAAGCTAGCGACTATTAGTTCGCCCGAGAAAGCCGCTCGCTATAAAGATCTGGTGAATCCGCAGCGTACGGCGGCAGCCCAGCGATATCTGGCCGAATTCGAGCCGATACACAATTCTATGCTCCGCACTTCGGTGGTGCCCACCATGCTCAAAGCCGGCATCGGACCGAACGTCATCCCCTCGGAGGCGGAAGCGAGCATCGACATCCGGACGCTCCCGGACGAGGACATACCGCAGTTCATGGCGCAAATGACCAAGATTATCGGCGACCCGGCGGTGAAGATTGAACCCTTGTATGCAACCCGCCCGCCAGCGCCGCCGTCGCGGTTGGACACGGAGATGTACCACGCGCTGGAGCACGCGGCCAATCGGGTTTACCCGGGATCGACGACGCTGCCGACGATGCTTACGGCATCGACCGACATGGCTCAACTGCGGGCCAAAGGCATTCAGTCCTACGGGATTGGTCCGGCGTTATCCCCGGATGACTTCGCGAACCACGCCTGGCACAGCGACGTGGAGCGCATTCCGGAAGTTTCGCTATACAAGTTTGTCGAGTTCACCTGGAATGCGGTGACTGAGGTGGTAATCAAGAAATGACCGGGTTCCGCCGACACTTCAGGGGCGAAACCTAAGCCGCCGGCTCGGGCGCGACTTTGTCTTTTAGCCTGTCTGCTGTTAATCTATCCGCGGTCCGGTTGACCAGGTGGCGCGGATCGAGTAAATGCTGCGGCCGGAAATCGTTGCGCGACCAGCGGCTGCCAGCCTCGAATTCGATCCCCAGAAAGTAGCCGATTTCGCGAAATACGCAGTACTTTACTTTGCCGACCAGCACCCCTTTAGGGTACGTAATGCGGTACGGCGTTCCCAGAGGCACGGGGCGGTCTACCTGAAGACAGGCCCCCGAAAGCGAGATATCTTCAAGGTTGGCGACGCTGCGACGAACGCGGCCAGCCTGATCCTTCCACTGCACATCCACCAAGTCGGCACAAAGCAAACGGGGCTCAATACGCCTGTCCATCATATCTGAACTGTTTATCGTCGTTTCCTGCATATTTGTTTAGCAAATGGACCCTAGGCAATTTGTACCTAGTCAGGGGTTAGGGCTGGTGCTTGACGCCCGCCGAAACTCTCATGCGCACATTCCGTTGGTACCATGTGGGACGGAGCCTCGTCTGCGGACCGTCATCCTTCATCTCGTCCTGATCGCTATTTTCGGCGTCTTTTTGCCCCTTCGCAAGGGGCTCGGCTTTCTGGAGCCCATCATGATTACGGCCTATTCCTGTCTGGGGGTCCTATTCGCCGCACCCGCGGCGGCCAAAGCGTTCTCTATGGGCCGGCCTCAAACCATGCGGGAAGCCGGAGTGCGGACGGCCAAAGCCGTAGGCTACGGCGAAGGCATGGCGCTGGTGATGCTGATCAGCGGACTGGTTAGTGTGAGCGTTGCAAATGGGCGGGCATTGTATCCGGAGTTGGATGTGCTGGGTCTAAGCGCCGCGCTGGGCCTGGCCGCCGCCACAGCGCTGGCGCTATTTTCCGGCTGGATGACGCTGCGTTTTTCGGGGGCCTGGGCGCGAGCGGGCATGCGTGTGGTTTTCATGGGGCTTCTGATCCTGTTTGTGCTCCAAGGCTCACGGCTACCCGAAATTCCGCTGCGCGGGATCGAGCTTTCCGTGGCGCTCTCCGCGTTGATGGTCATCCTGCTGCGCCGGCAAGTGCATCCGAAATGAACGCGGGAACCCAAACTACGCCGGCCAGATTCGATCCGGATAAACTGCGTCTACTGGTTCGCGTGGGAGTTTTTGTATTGTTGGTCATCCTGGGGAGAATGGTTTTCCCGGTGCTGATGCAGCCCTTCGGAGGACTGCTGGTGGTTTCGGCACTTTCCGCTTTCGCCACGGGCGCGCTGGCGAATGCCCTGGTAGCTCGCGGATGGGAGCGCGGCCAGCTTTCCGATTTTGGCCTCGGCTGGGCGCCAACGTCAGGCCGCGAACTGGCGACAGGAATTGCCGGTGGCGCGGGCGGCGCGGTGCTAATTGTGGTGGCTGCGGTGGTTTCGGGGCTGGCTACCTTCGACGCGGTCCCGCTTGCGGAACGAGCGTGGGGAGAAATTCCGGTTTTAGTGGTAGTGCTGCTCTTCGGTTCCGTGGGCGAGGAATTGGTGTTCCATGGCTACGCCTTCCAGCACCTGGTGCGTCATATGGGCGAGTTCGCTACGGTTCTGCCGGTCGGGATTCTGTTCGGGCTGATGCATCTGGGAAACCAAAACGTGACGTTGCTGGCAGTGGTCAACACCATCGCGTGGGGCGTGCTGCTGGGATGCGCCTACTTACGCACGCGCACCCTGTGGCTGCCCATTGGAATGCACTTCGGATGGAATGTGGCCATGCCCTTCCTGGGAGTGAATCTCAGCGGGTTTACAATAGCAGTGACGGGATATGAGCTGCACTGGAGAACCGGCGTTCTCTGGGGCGGCGGCGCGTACGGCCTGGAAGGCGGCTTGCTTACGACGGTGGTCGTGGCAGGGCTGTTCATAATGTTGTATCGTGTGATCCCGCAGCGAGGTTAATGATGCGAAGACTCGCGCTGGTGGTGATTGTTTCAATGGCGTCCGCCCGCCTGCACGCCGACTCCAAGAAATTAACGCAGGACCAGCGCATCGAAATTTTGCGCGGTTTAAGCTCTGAATACGCCAAGATCAAAGTACTGCTGCCGCGCTCAAAAAAGGCTCTGGAATTCTCGAACGACGGCACCTGGGATCACGATGTCTGGCAAGCCGCATTCAAAGAGTTTGGCCCTGCCGGCCGCATAGGCGACTTGATTCAAGTGACCCATGTGGAAATCGACAAAGACCGCATTGTCCTGGATCTTAACGGTGGGATGAAGGGCAAGCGGAAATTCCTGGACCACCTTGAGATCGGCATGGGCGCGCAGACTACTCCGATCAATGGGCCCGCGACGAATGCGCCGAGCGGTACCACCGTCGCACTGACGTTCGGCGGCCCGATAGGAGAAGTCACATCGGCGGAAATCAAGAAGATGCTCCAGCCGATTCTGGATTTCGAGGGAGAAACCGTGACGGCAAACTACGTCGAAACGTTGCCGGAGCCCATTAAGCAAGCGGTTAAGGCCAAGAAAGCCATTGAGGGAATGAACCGGGATCAAGTCCTTCTGGCGGTAGGCAAACCGGTGCGCAAGAGCCGCGAGTCCAAGGAAGGCACCGACTATGAAGATTGGATTTACGGCGAGCCTCCCGGGCGGGTGACCTTCGTTACCTTTACCGGCGACAAAGTCGTAAAAGTGAAGGAAACCTACGCCGGACTCGGCGGTTCGGTGGCGGAAACGCCGCAGCAGCCGTAGCGACCAGTATCAGTACTCCCCTCGTACCATTACTCGCCGAACCTGAGTACCTTGTGGCTTCTGCGTTCCTCGGGCCAAACTAAATCCAAGGATTTCTGTCTCTTAATGGAGCGCACCGACTTCGAATCATGGAACGGGAAGGAGGTCGCCAGGCTGCTGGCGCTGGTGGAGAACCAGCGGCGCTATTACCAGGAAATGGTGGCCAGCCTGCCGGTTGGGCTAGTGGTGCTCTCGGCGAACCGGACGGTAGTGTCCGCCAACCGGGCATTCCGGCAGGCGTTCGGACTTCGCATCGAGGACCTCCGCGGGAAGAGCATTGAGCGGATCCTGCCCTCCGACCGGCTGATCGAAAAGATCCGCGAGATGGCGGTCGAGGGAATCCCACAGCCCGGATTTTTGTTGCATCAAGCCGGGAAGGTGCTGCGCATCTCCGTTCTTCCTCTTCGTAGCTGGGACGAAGAGACGGAAATGGAAACGCTACTTATGATCGCCGACGTCAGCGATGTGCGCTCGGGCGCGGCGCCGGTTGCCGATGCTCCGCGCGCTGTGCGCACCTCACCCGCGGTTCCCGTCCCTGCCGAAAGCTTGGGGGCGATCCTGTGGCGGGCGGATGCGGGCAGGCTCCAGTTCACCGACGTCAATGGCCGGATCGAGCAGATGCTGGGATATCCGGCGTCCTACTGGCTTCAATCGCCGGCGTTCTTCGCGCAACGGATTCACAAAGAAGACCGCGAGGCGGTGCTTGCACTCTACCGGACTGCGGTTCAGCACGGCCGCGAAGTGAATGCCGAATTCCGGGCCATGACGGCGTCGGGCGAAACGATCTGGTGCCGGGAGACGGTGCGCCAGGCCGAGCCTGGTGTTCTGGCTGGAGTGCTTACGGCGATCGGACAGCGCAAGGATCTGGAACAGCTTCGAATTACGGCTGAACGCAATTCGGCTCTGCACAGCCTCTCCGCGCGTCTGGCGCATGACCTCAATAATCCTTTGATGATTATCTCGGGGTATGCGGAGGAGATGCTCAATCCGCTGGAAGCGAGCGACCCGCGCCGCGCGGAAATCGAACAGATTCTCGCGGCTACCGAACGTATCGGTAGCCTGACGGCGCAACTGCTCGAATTCACCCGCAGGCAGGCGAGCCCGGCGGAGCGCGTGGACCTCGCGGCGCTAGTCTCCGGCCTGGGCGGGAAGATTGAAACGCGAGCCGCCAAGCCGGTATGGGCCATGGCGAACCGGCAACAGCTCGAAGAGATCCTGCCGGTGTTGGTTTCCACTTTGCGAGAGGACCGCGCACCCATTGTCGTCACCTGCGATACCGCCGTCATCACGGACCACATCGCGGGCGCTTTACTCGCTCCCGCGACCTACGCGCGAGTGACCGTGGCGGCAGCCGGCTTCGTAATGGAAGCCGAAAAGCGTATGGTGATTTTCGAATCGTTCCTGCACAAGACCCCCGGCAAGTCGACAGGCGCGGCGCTCGCGCGGGCTTACGCCGCGGTGAGGGAGTGGGGTGGCGAACTGGGCTTTGCGAGCGAGACGCCGCAAGGGTCCGTCTTCACGATGTATTTGCCTCTGGCGGAACCGGATGAGGAGCCGAAAACAGAGCCAACGAGTGGGGCGGCACGGCCCACGGATGCCCCGCGCGAAACCATACTGGTGGTGGATGATGAAGCCGGGATTCGCAGCTTGATCGCCAAAATCCTGCGGCGGGAGCACTACCGCGTGCTGGAAGCTGGCACTGCCGCCGAGGCGGCGACGGTGGCGGCAACGCATGGAGCCGCGATCCAGCTCCTGGTCACGGACGTGATGTTGCCGGACCGCAACGGGCGGCAACTTGCCGAAAAATTAGTCGAGACTTTGCCGAAACTGAAGGTGATGTACATCTCCGGCTTCACCGACGATGAATCGATACGCGCCGGCACGTTTCCCCCAGGCGCTCGCTTCCTGCAGAAGCCCTTCACGCTAGGCGCGCTGCTGGGGACGGTGCGCGAGACGCTGGATCAATAGCCGTGGCGCGCCGGCCTTCCTTGAATTGAACCTGTTGAAGGAATCTGTTGGATACAACCTGTTGGATAGAACTTATTGGATTGAAACTATTGGATTGAACCAGGCTGCTTGGGTTCGAGCTTGATCTCTCCAAAGGTCGATTCGTACTGCGTAACATTCTGATTGAGCACGTTGGCCAGCGCCTTGGCCTGCTGCGGACTCAAATAAACCCCTTCGAAATTATGAATCGTCACGGCGTCGGGCGCGGACTGGTTCATGGTTCCGAACAGCAAAAAGAAATCCCACAGGCTCACGCGCACCTGAACGCTGTTGGCATAGTGCTCACGATAGTCGGAGGTGTTGGTGAGCTGGATCTTGGTTTGCGGCGGCTGCGGAGTCATATACGTTCAGCATAAAACGTCCAGCAGGAACGCGTACTCGACAGCGGTTTCCTTCAGGTACTCGTAGCGGCCGGATGCTCCGAAGTGGCCGCTTCCGAGGTTGGTCTTAAGCAATAACGGGCGATCGTTCGTCTTCAGCGCTCTGAGCTTCGCCACCCATTTAGCGGGTTCCCAGTAGGAGACGCGGGGATCATTCAAGCCGGCGGTGACGAGCATCGCCGGATAGTCTTGAGTCGTTACGTTTTCGTACGGCGCGTAAGACCTCATGTATTCGTAGAACTCGCGCTTGCTGGGATCGCCGAATTCTTCGTACTCTCCGACAGTAAGCGGCAAAGAGGCGTCAAGTGCTGTATTCAGCGAATCGACAAACGGAACGCCGGCGACCACGGCGGCGAATAAATCCGGGCGAAGGTTTGACACCGCACCCATCAGGAGCCCGCCGGCGCTGCGTCCCATAATGGCGAGTCTGGCGGGGGACGTGTACTTTTCGGCGATCAGTTTTTCGGCGCAGGCGATGAAGTCGGTAAATGTGTTTCTTTTCTTGAGCAGGCGGCCGGCTTCGTGCCACGACTTGCCGAGGTCCATGCCGCCGCGGATGTGTGCGATGGCGTACACGAAGCCGCGATCCAGCAGGCTCAGACGGTCCGAACTGAAGGACGGGTCGATGCTGATGCCGTAGGAACCATAGCCATAGAGCAGCATGGGGGCCCGGCCGTCGCGCACCAGACCCTTCTTGTAGACTAGCGAGATCGGCACTTCGACGCCGTCCGGCGCGACCGCGTAAATTCGCTCGGATTGATAGAGCCGGGGATCGTAGCCGCCGAGCACTGCCTGCTGCTTTTTCAACTCGCGTTCGCGGGTTTCCATGTTGTAGTCATAGACCGACGCGGGTGTCACTAGCGAGGTGTATTGGAAGCGCAGCAGTTTGGTCTTAAATTCGGCATTCGGACCCAGCTTGGCGGTATAGACTGGCTCGGGGAACGCGATCGAGTGCTGCGCGCCGGTGCGCATGCCGCGAATGCAAAGCTGAGTCAGCCCGCGGTGGCGCTCTTCGGTAACCAGGTAATCCTCAAATGCAGTGACGCTCTCAATCGTGATGCCCTCCCGGCCGGGAATCACTTCCTTCCAATTCGCCTTCGCGGGGTCTGTGATCGGCGCTTCCACTACACGGAAACCCTTGGCTCCATCGTTGGTGCGGATAAAAAACGAGTCGCCGTGATGGGTCGCGTCGTACTCGGTTTCGTAAACCCGCGGCAGCAGTATACGGAAGTCGCCGGTGGGTTGGTCCTTGCGCAAGTAGCGGACTTCGGAAGTCAGCGAGCTGTTGATGTTGATGAAGATGTAGGCCCGACTGCGGGTCGACGAGAGATCTAGAGTGAAGCGCTCGTCCGGCTCGTGATAAACCAGCGGGTCTTCTTTGATTCCCAGTGTGTGACGGAAGACTTTATAGGGCCGCAGCGCTTCATCCAGTACCGTGTAGAAGAAAGTCGCATTATCGGCGGCCCATTCGAGCGTGTACGACGTATTCGGAATCTCATCCGCCAGCAACGCCCCGCTGTCCAGATTCTTCACGCGAACGGTGTACTTTTCATCGCCCTCGAAATCCACCGAGTAGGCCAGCAGGTGGTGGTTGGGGCTGGCGATGAAAGCGCCGAGGCGGAAGTATTTATGGCCTTCTGCGAGTTGGTTGCAGTCGAGCAGTACTTCTTCAGGCCCCGAACTTTTTTTGCGGCACTGAATAGCGTACTGCTTCCCTTCCTCCGTGCGCGTGTAGTAGAAGTATTCGTCGCGCTTCACCGGCACGCTCAAATCGGTCTGCTGGATGCGGCCGAGCATTTCGGCATAAAGGACGTTCTGTAAGTCTTCCGTGTGTTGCAGCTTCTCTTTGGTGTAAGCGTTCTCCGCTTCCAGATACGCGATTGTGTCGGAGTCCTTACGGTCGCGCAGCCAGAAATAGTTGTCGATACGGGTATCGCCGTGGACGGTCATCGAGTGCGGAACGATTTTCGCGACGGGCGGCATGGGAAACTATATTCTAGCGATGACTCGCCGGACGCTGCGCCTGACTGTAGCTTTTCTGCTGACCGCACTACTGCTGGCAGCCTCCGGTCCAGGATTCCGTTCTCGACGGCTATTCGAGGAGCATTACGCCAAGCACGGCCGCGAATTCGGCAACATTTCGCGTCAGGAATACTTAGAGCGTGCACAAGCACTGCGCGACGCTCCCGCCGCTGGATCAATTCTGCAAGCCATAACTCCCGACGGGATCATTTCGCGGTTCGACCGCAGGAGCGGAGCATTTGGCGCGTACAACCCCGACCGCACCATCCGCACCTTCTTCATCCCCAACGCGGGCGAGCGTTATTTCCACCGCCAGGCCTCGAAGCGAGGGGCGAATTGAGCGGAATGAAAATGACCGACGCCCAGGTGCGACACTATCTCAGCGAGAACGGCTATCCGGAGCATATCGTGCGCGAAGGACGCGCCGGACTCCTGCGGCGCTGGCGCGACTTTGTCGAACAGGTGGAGCGCGGTTATTCGCTGGGCATCGAAGACTACCGCAATGATCTGGACGTGCGCGGCATCATTGCGCTGGCCCAAGCCGACGATGCGGAAGTTCATGCCCTGGACCAGCGGCTGCGCAAGCTGCTGACGGCCACCGGCCTGCGCGTTTGGGAGAGCGGGCCGGACGATGCCTTTTGGGATTTCGGTTATCCGCGCAACGCAGGTCCGGATCTTATTGAGGATCTCCGAAACGAGAAGCTACTGCTCTAGGTAGGTGTACCCGTTTAGACCGTCTTCATAGAAGCGCAGCAGCACGCCGGATTCCTCATATCCGATGCGGCCTTCACGCACCGCGGTTTCGACGTCGCGGCGGAACTGCTCGGCGAGGGTAGTGGACTTGAACTGCACGTAATCCAGCACTTCGCGTACCGTGTCGCCGCGGATCAGGGCGTCGATCACTACCGCGCCCTTTTCATCTAACTGCACATGCACGGCATTAGTGTCGCCGAACAGGTTGTGCAAGTCGCCCAGGATCTCCTGATACGCGCCCACCAGAAACGTACCGAGAATGTACGGTTCCCCGTTGAAAGTATGCAGCGGCAGAGTCTTCTTCACGTCCCGGCGGTCGATGAACTGGTCCACTTTGCCGTCGGAGTCGCAGGAAATATCGCCCAAAATGCCGTGATGCGATGGCTCCTCGTTCAGCCGATGGATCGGCATAATGGGGAACAACTGCTTCACCGCCCAGCTGTCGGGCATGCTTTGGAACAACGAAAAGTTGCAGAAGTAGGTGTCGGAGAGCAGCGAATCCAGGCCTTCCAGCTCTTCCGGAAAATCGTCCAGCTCCTTGGCCATCTTCTGAATGCGCCGGCAGATTACCCAATAGATGCTCTCGGCCCAGCTTCGCTGTTGCAGCGGCAGGTACCCCAGACTGAATAGATTGAGGGCGGAATCGAGCGCCTGCTGGGCATCGTGAAAACTCTCCAGCAAGTTCTTGGAGCTCAGCCCGCGCAGCGTGTCCTTCAAGTCCAGCAGCGGCTGCTCAACGTCGTCCGTAAATTCGGGCAGCGTCTCTTCTTCGCCGAATCCGGTTACGCCCAGGACATTGAACACCAGCACGCTGTGATATGCCACCACCGCGCGTCCGCTCTCGGACACGATGGTCGGATGCGGTACCTCGGCTTCGTCGCACACACTTTGGATGTGATACACGATGTCGTTGGCGTATTCCTGCAGCGTGTAGTTGACGCTGGATTCAAAATCCGT
>Ga0207674_10003987_pt1 | contig 17945 bp, 17 predicted proteins | sample KBSCornC72_FD_184303 | JGI IMG/M metagenome (GOLD analysis project Ga0207674, IMG submission 184303) | Corn rhizosphere microbial communities from Kellogg Biological Station, Michigan, USA - KBS Corn C7-2 (SPAdes) (version 2) | ecosystem: Host-associated > Plants > Roots > Rhizosphere > Soil ... | reverse complement strand
TCGGGCACGAGATCGCTGGCGTGGAGGAAGCCGGCCTTGTCGTAGCCGATGTCGACGAACGCCGCCTGGATGCCGGGAAGAATGGCGTTCACACGCCCGAGGTAGACGTCGCCGACCAGGCGGCGCGTCGATGAACGCTCCACCATGAACTCGACGAGCTCGCCTTCTTCGACAATGGCGGCGCGGACTTCCAGTGAGGTTGAGTTGATGAGAATTTCTTTCATGATGTGCTTTGCACGACTCCTTGATCGACCGGAGAAACGTGCCGCCCGTCGCGCGAAACGTATTGCGCGAGACGCGTGACCTTGACAGGCACGCGGAACGTGGCGGGATCTCCGATCGTTGCTGCCACGAGCGAATCCGGTGACACGATGCGACCGTTGTCCATCGTGGTCTTGTAGCGGAGACGGATCGCATCCTCATTTTGGACGACGTCCACTCCGAGCAAACCGGGTTCACTGCCGGCAGCGCCGGGGGTTGGAAGAATCCTGTCCGTGAGAGCGCGCGAAACCGCCGCGATATCGGCGGACATCACGTCCGACGACTCCATGACCGCCTCGAGCTCCACCGCGACGATGTCGACCGCCAGCTTGGGCGTGCGGTCGTCGATGGGGACCACCTGTGTCACACGAAGCCCGTCGGGCAATTTCGTGTTCACGGCGGCCGCCATCCCGTCCATCGGTGTCTCGAGCTGGACGTCCATGTACTCCTCGAGGCTCTCCCAGCCCGTCTTCAAAGGCGGACCGAAAGACATCCGCATGTGCGGATGAAAACCCTCGCTGAACGACACGGGAACCCCGGCCGCCGCAAAGGCGCGCTCGAAGATGCGCACCACGTCCTTGTGGGACGTGAAGCGGATCGCACCACGCTTCTCGAACTGGATCCGAACTTTCACAATGACGCGTTTCAGCGCGCTACGAAATAGAACGAACCTGACTCCGGCGCGGTGAATATCACCGCACGGTAGCCGCGCGTACGGGGAAAACGTGAGCCGCTAGTTGCGGACCGCGGAATCCTCGAACACGGACTTGCTCAGGTCCGATGTAAGCGGAATCGGGTACATGCCGGTGAAGCACGCGTTGCAGAAATTGCCCGGATCGTCGACGACCGAATTGAGATCTTCAATCGTCAGATACTCGAGGCTTGTGACCCCGAGATACTGGCGGATCTCATCGACCGATTTCGACGAAGCGATCAACTCGCCGCGCGAGGGCATGTCGATCCCATAGAAGCAGGGAAACTGGATCGGGGGGGAACAGATGCGAAGGTGTACTTCCTTTGCGCCTGCCTTCTTCAACATCACTACCAACTTCTTCATGGTGGAACCACGGACGATCGAGTCGTCGACCACCACCACACGCTTGCCTTTGAGCACACCGTCCACCGTGTTGAATTTCAACCGCACCGTGCCATCGCGTAGCGACTGGCTGGGCTGGATGAACGTACGCCCGACGTAGTGGTTCCGAATCAACCCAAGCTCGAAGCGAATGCCCGACTCCTGGGCGAATCCCAAACTTGACGTGTTACTCGAGTCCGGTACGGCAATGCAGATATCGGCGTCGACAGGGTGGTTCCGGGCGAGCACAACGCCCAGCTTCCGACGAATCTTGTCGACGTTTTCCCCGAACACCTTGCTGTCCGGACGCGAGAAGTAGATGAACTCGAAAATACACTTGGCCTGCGGCTGCTTTTCGAACGCCTTCCGTGACCGAATCCCCCGATCGTCGACAACGACGAGTTCCCCTGGCTCAATGTCACGAACGTATTCGGCGCCGATGATGTCCAACGCACAGGATTCGCTGGTGATGATGGTGGCATCACCCAGCCGGCCAAGACATAGCGGGCGGAAGGACTGCGGGTCGCGAACGGCGATGAGCGCATTCTTGGTCAACATGAGAACCGAGAATGCACCCCGCAGCTGCCGGACCGCGTCGACGATCATGGATTCGAGAGATGGTTCCTTGCTCTTCGCAATCAAGTGGAGGATAACCTCGCTGTCCATCGTCGTGTTGAAGATGGACCCTTCCGCCTCCATCTGCGTTCGCAGCTCGCGGGCGTTGATGAGGTTACCGTTGTGAGCGAGGGCAAGCTTCCCGACCCTGCAGTCCACGAGCAGCGGCTGAATATTGGCTACGCGTGGCTGACCTGTCGTCGAATAGCGGTTGTGACCGATGGCAGCGCGCCCCTCGAGCCGGCCGATGGAGTCTTCGTCGAAAACTTGAGCGACGAGGCCCATCCCTTTGTGCTCGAACATCCGCTCGCCATCTGTCGAGACGATACCAGCGCTCTCCTGACCGCGGTGCTGAAGGGCGTACAGGCCGAGGAACGTATTCTGAGACGCACTCTCGGACCCGTAGATTCCGAACACACCGCACTCTTCATGGAGCGACTCGATCATGAGCGCACCGTATCGACCCTTCCTGCGGACACGAACTCGGCGCTCTGGTAGTTGGGGTTCATGAGAAGCCCCTCATCGCGCCGGCGCGTGACCGTGATCTGTCTGGCCGTTGCCATCGCTGCGTCCTCATCCTGTGCCCTTACTGCGAGCCACCAGACGGTAGCCCGGCTTGGGGCCTGGACCTTCACCGATCCACGCCCTACCGATGCAGTGAGCTCACGGGTGAGTTTGGCTGCGATGGCATCCCGGCCCGCCCTGTCATCGTCCTGGACGAAAACCTCAATCAGGAAGGCCGGGGACCCATTCACAATACTGACTTTACTCTCCGTCTTTCCATCGAAATCTATGCCAGTCTGGCGGTTGGCGCGAATCCCCATCGTCTTCGCAAATCCTGACGCCATCGCCTGATGGGTCGGCCCTTCCACCCGCTCCCCACCCCGCCAGCGGCACTCCAGTGAGTACATGTGTTTGTTGCGGTTATAGAACGTGCTCTGGCGCGCGAGGGTGGCGGTCAGGGCCTCGATGGTCTTTTCTGCCGTGGCCTCGGACTCGATCACGAGGTGGAAGAAATCATACCGCTTCAAGCCAACCAACCGGTCGCCGAAGCCCATCTTATGGACCAGGGCGAGGTAGGCCGTGCTGGCGGCAAGGTCGGCACCGCGAGGGCCGACGAAAAGGCGGGCATCGATCCGGGCCATGATTCCCTTCCTACGTTTCTCGCGGGTGGTTTCGCAAACCCCGCGTCAGGATGACTGTTTCGTTCGAAGACACGCGCTGCACCAAACCGCAAGAATAACGTGAAGCAGGACGACCGGCCAGAACCCGATGCCGTGCAGTCCCGCGAGCACCAGGACGGCCGCGACGACCGCATTGTACAGCAACATCGCCGCAATCAACCCTCTGCCAGCGCGACCCTGTGCTTCCGTGCGGGCCAGCCAGCACGCCACCCCCAATGCGACCAGCGCCGCCCCGGCGATACGTGCCACCACGAGCGCGACGGGAGGGTCGAGTGTCGCGCCCAGTAGCATCGTGGACACCACGGACGGAATGGTCACGAGCGCGAGCCCGGTGCACGCCTCGAGCACCGCCGTGACCATGAGCAAAGACGCGGGTTTCGACATGGTTAGAACCAACGCAACTGCCAACCGATCCCAAAGGTTTGAAAGCTTGACCCCACGCGCGTCGACACTCCCTGCGCCCAGGTCAGTCGCAGGGACTGGGTCTTCCCACAGGGCAACGAGATCGTGATCCCGCCGCGAGTGTTGTTCTGCCTGTCGTCTTTGGACACACCACCGACAGTCGTCGACCCGCCGTTGTAGTACGTGAAGTTGGCGGCCACCCACGAAGCCGGGTTGATGCTGTAAACCACATGCGTCTGAATTGTCGCGAGCGGATCCTGCTCCCGGACCAGCCCGCCAAAAAAATCATCGTTGTTCTCGAACAACCACACGCCGGCGTAGAGCTCCAGTATCCAATCCCCGAACACCGGTTGCGTGAGACCCAACTCCGGCTTGAATGCCCAGCGGTTCGTGCCGAGGTTGATGAGCTTCGCGCCATCGTACTCGCCGATGGGAGCGCTGATGCTGACGCTGGCACCCACGGTCGTGCTCCGCCTGCGCATCGCCAGTTCCTGCGGTGTCAACGCCGGACAGCCCAGGAGATTCACACCGAAACGAAACGACGCATCAGTAAGCCCGGAACGATCCACGCTCTGGCTCACGTCCTGGACATCACCCGTCACATGGGCCCATGCGTACGGGACTGTCAGCGTTACGGTGCTCAAACGTCCGAAGAGCCCGAACGTCCGCCCGTAGTAGGGCGGCACCGCGTACACGCGCGCATGAACGTTGTCGATGGGCAGCGACGGATCGGTGACGACTCCCCCGGTCGAGTACAAGAGCCCCACACCCACAAAATTGAGACCCACCGGCGCCGGCGCGTACGCGCGCGGTTCGAGCTGCTGCGCGTGCGCGGCGCCTGCGCAGCACAGAAGCACCGCGAGAATGGCAGTTGCGGTGCGGCCCTGCCGGGCACGTGGACTCTCGATCACATCAACGCTCTGCGCAGCGATTCGAAGAACCCGCGGCCGGGTCCGGCACTGAAAAGATCCTTGGTTCCCACGCCGTCGCGACTTCTCCCCCACGTTCCGCCCACGCGGCGTGGCACCTGGTGCGCCCACGCGCCGCGCTCGGGATGCGGCATGAGTGCCAATGCATTGCCCTGCGGGTTGCACAAACCGGCGATGGCGAACTGTGCTCCGTTGGGATTTTCGGGGAAGCGGGTGGCGGTGTCGCCGCTCGCGGTGCAGTACACCACGGCGACGCCGTCACCTTTTTCGAGATGTGCACGCACAGTTTCGTTGGATGTGATGAAGCGGCCTTCGCCGTGCGCGAGCGGAATCGGCAGCGGATCGGCGGGACGCTCTTCCATGAAATCGGTGAAGACGCACTTGGCGGGGCCCTTCTTCACGTAGACCCAGTTGCAGTAGTAGCCGCTGCGCCCCGTCATCTGGTTGGGTGCCAGCGCCACATCGATGCGCCCGTGATCGAACCCGGGCACGATGCCGGTTTCCACCAGCACCTGCGCGCCGTTGCAGATGCCGATCACCGGAGTTCCTTTGTCGGCGGCGTGCATCACGTCGTCGAGCACGGCATCTTTCGCAGCCACCACTCCCGCGCGTATTCGGTCCTGGTACGACCAGCCGCCCGGCAGAATGATGGCGGGCGCGTCCTTCACGGCGCGCGCCGCGTCATTCCAGCGCCGGATCTCGCCCCGGAGACCCACGGCTTCGACGGCACGCAGGCTCTCGTATTCGCAGTTCACGCCTGGAAACTGAATGATGAGCACTTTGGAACGCATTCAAACTCCCGAATGAGAAGGTCGCATGATAATCGAATGTCGCCGCGCGCGCATCACGCGGCTTTTGGATCCAGCATCTTGAAAATCTCGGGCTCGCGCGCGAGAAGCGTGGCACCCGCGTTCTTGATTCCGAAATGGAACACGGTGGCCGCGTACACCACACCGGCCAGGGACGCCGCCAGCGCCAGCACGGGCCGGTCCTTCACGATCCCGATCGCCGCCGGAATCCAGAACGGCGCCAGCAGGAAGGCGATGAGCGTGGGCTGCAGGAGCGAGATCGCCCAACCCGCCGCCGAAGCGGTGCGAATCGGTCCCGTCCGTCGATCTTCGGGAACCGGAATCGCAAAGCGCGCCGAAATGCCGGATGAAATCGCCGCCACGATCAGGAACGTGGCGCTGGCGAGGAGGATCGCGGCCAGTCCGAGTGCCACCGACGTGCGCAGCGCGGCCAGAACCGAAAGCAGCAACAACGGCCCCACCACGATGGCCGCGAAGGCGACCACCTTCCCGCGGAAAATGTCGCGGCGGTCCAGCGGCGACATGAATACAGTCGCCACCGCGAGCCCGTCCGTCGCCAGCACGTTTTGAAACGTGAACAGCGAGACGAACGTTACGAAAATGGCGGGGGTCAGGGCGAGGACGCTCCCACCCAATCGTTCGCGGCCGAACCAGAGCACCGACAGCACGATGGGCATGATCAGGCCCTGAATCGTCTGCATGCGCCGGCGCGGGTTGCGCCACATCTGGCGCAGGTCGAGCGCGGCGATGGCGATCACACCCGGGCGCAGGAACGGAATCTTCCCGCGTTCTTCGCGTCTGGTCTTGCGCGCTTCCTTGTGTGCGCGCCGTGCCGGTGCGCCGAAAATGAATTCACCCTGGGTGGCAATGCGCTCCTGCGCCCACCACCACACCGCGGAGATGGCGGCCAGCACGCACGCCGAGGCCGAGAGCCACACCAGCGCTTCTCCCACGTGACCATTCGCGGCGCGTTCGATGGCGCGCGCGCACGCACCCGTCGGCGTCCACTGCAGGATGTTCATGGGATGAACGTCGTTCTCGGCCAATCTCTTGAAAAAATCCGCGAACGGTGGCTCGTCGTGACTGATCTGCATGCTCCGCATGTGCCACCACCAGTACACGAGCATCGTCAAGCTGCCGACGACGGCGACGAAATCCTGGTAGCGACGGCTGCGTATGAGTCCGCTGGTCACGGTGGTGACGAGCTGCCCCGCAGCGATGAAGTGAAGAGCGGCGACAAGTACCGCGAACACCGCAATGATGGTTGCCGCGCTTCCCCAGCCGCCGAACAGAATGGCGAGCAGGAACGGCAACGTGAAGTACGTCGAGTAATCGAACACCGAGCCCGCGAACGTGGCGATGATCATGACGCGGCGGCGGATCGGCAGCGCGAGAAAGCGCGACATGTCGGGTGCCTCGTTGAGCTGCGCGCCCATGATGGGTGCCAGGAGCCACGCCACCCAGAGCAAGACCAGCACGCCGTCGAGAATTTCGATATTCCACGGAGCGGGCAGCTTGCGATACGCCACATTACTGAACGTCGCCAGCATGATGGGAATCGGAAGCGCGAAGACGAGAAAGACGATGGTGAAAATCAATTCCTGCGGGCGCCCTTTGAAACGCCGGAACGAGATCAGGCGCCGGATCTTCAAGAGCGCGCGCAGCTGCGCGGTTTCGTGCGCGTTCAATCCAACCATGACAGAGCGTCCCGGTGTTGGCCTTCCGCGCCCACGGCACGCAGGAACACGTCCTCGAGGGTGGCGTTGGTGCCGGCTTTTTCCTGGGCGCGCAGCTCGTCCATCGTCCCCGCCGCCACGATCTTCCCTTCCGAGATGACCGCCATGCGCGTGCACAGACGCTCCACCACTTCCAGGATGTGGGACGAAAAAAAGATGGTGGTGCCGCGCGCGCGCAACCGCTGCAGCACATCGTGAATGGAGCGGCGCGCGATGGCATCGATGCCCTCGAAGGGCTCGTCGAGAAAGAGCACGCGCGGCGCGTGCACGACCGCCGCGGCGAGCGCAGTCTTCTTCTGCATGCCGTGCGAGTAGTCGACGATCATGCGGTCGGCGTCATCGCCCATGTCGAGCAGCTGCATCAGGTCGTCCGCGCGCTTGGCGGATTCTTCCGCCGCGAGACCGTAGATGGTCGCGACAAAGCGAACGTATTCGCGGCCGGTGAGACGCTGGAACAACGCGAGTCCTTCCGGTACCACACCGCGCAGTTGCTTGGCCGCGAGCGGTTCTTTCCACACGTCGACGCCGTGAATGGTCGCGCTGCCGCCATCCGGACGGAGCAGTCCCACGAGCATGTTGATGGTGGTGGATTTGCCCGCGCCGTTGGGTCCGAGGAATCCGAAGAATTCGCCTTCGTCGACGCGCAGATCGATACCGGCCACGGCGACTTTTTCGCCGAAGGCCTTGGAGAGGCCGCTGACTTGAATGGCGGGGCTTGTCGACATGTTCAATGCTGCCGGTTCGGCAGCCTTCCCTTACCCGTACAGAACCGCGGCAACGCTTCCGGTGTGTTTTTCGCGCAGCGCATCCAGGGTCACGTTGAACGAGCCGTCGGCGAGATCCACCGTGAGCTCGGGTGCTTCGCGGGTGACGCCGATCTCCGTCCACGGTACGCTGTGATTGTCGAGGAGTGCTGTGAGCTCGCTCCACGACGCGTCGCCCACTTCGATGAGCACGCCGCCCATTTCCGCGAAGCACGTGTTTGTCTTTGTCACTCCGCCCAGCGACAGCTCGAGTCCGACGTCGAACGGCGCGCTCGCCATCGCCATCTCGGCTGCGGTCACGAGCAGTCCACCGAGTGCAATGTCGTGCGCGGAGAGAACCAGCCCGCGACCGGACGCGGTGACGAGCACACGCACGAGATTGGCTTCGAACGCCATGTCGGGCCGCGGCGGCTTGCCGGGCGCCGCGCTGTTTCCAAACAGACGCTCGTACTCCGAGCCGCCCATGTGATCGTGAAGAATTCCCAGCAACACCAGCTTCGATCCCACCTGCTTGAGGCCGAAGTTGCGCGCGCGCGATGCGTCGTCGAGACGTCCCGCGCACGCCACGATGGGCGTGGGTGCGATGGGCTGCCCGGTGCCGCTCTGGTTGTAGAGCGACACGTTGCCGGAAATCACCGGGAGTGCCACGTCGCCGCCAAAGAGCTTCATCGCCTTGCACGCATCGCCGATGCCGCGCACGGACTCGACGAATTCGTGGAACACGCCCGGATCTTCGGGATCGCCGAAGTTCAAACAATCGGTGATGCACAACGGCAGCGCACCCACGCATGCCACACCGCGCGTGGCTTCGAACACCGACCATGCGCCGCCGAGGTACGGATCCACCGCGCCCAGCCGTGAATGACTGCCGAGCGAGGTCGCGAGTGCCACCGGTGAGCCCGGAACGAACATTTCCACGCACGCGTCGGCTTCGCCGGGGCGCAGCACCGCGCGTCCCTGCACTTCGCTGTCGTAGTGCTGGAAAACGGGTGACTTGTCGCTGATGTTGATGGAGCCGAGCAGCGTGAGCAGGGCTTCGCGCACACCTTCCACACCGGATGCGTGCTGCATACCCGCGGTGGGCAGTGAGCGCTTGCGCTCTTTCGCTTCGCGGCGGTACGCAATTCCCGACGTGATGGCGGCCATGTCGGCGTCGCACACAAGACGTCCGCCGTGCTTCATGCGGAAGCGTTTGTCCATCGTCACGCGCCCGACTATCACCGCACCCGCGCCGCTGTAGAGCCGCGGCATCTCGAATTTCTGATTGAAGATAGCGACGATGTCCTTGGACACGCGCGTGGGGACCGCGATCGCGAAGCGTTCCTGCGTCTCCGAGCACGAGATCACTTCGGGCAAAAGATCGGAGAAGGCCTTGTTGACCTTGTCGAGGTCGAGGTCGGCGCCGAAACCGCTCGCTTCCGGCATCTCGGAGAACGCGCACGAGATGCCGCCCGCGCCCAGGTCCTTGAAGCCGATGGGCACCTTGTTCTCGCGCGCGAAACGCAGCATCTCCTTGATGGCTTCGGCGAGCACGCGCTTCACGAACGGATCCGGCACCTGCACCGCACCCTGCTTCTCCACCGCGGCCGCACCATCGAGGCGTTCGCTCGCGAAGGCCGCCCCGCCAAAACCGCTCGCGTCGGTCGGTTTGCCGACAAGAATCAAATCGTAGGGCACGTGGCGCGCTTCTTCGGGCACGCGGCTGCGGATGATACCGCTCTCTTCCACGATGCCGAAGGCAACCACGTTGACCAGGCAGTTGTCATCGAAGCTGGAATCGAAGTAGGTCTCGCCGCCATAGGTGGGAACGCCGAGCGCATTTCCGTACTGTGCGATGCCGTCGACCACGCCCAGCGCGATGTCGCGCACGCGCGCCGCGTTGGGTCCGGTGGGATCGCCAAAACGAAGCGGATCCATCACGCCGGTGACATCCGCGCCCATGCAGTAAACGTCGCGCACGATGCCGCCGATGCCGGTGGCCGCGCCTTCGACGGGAAGCACCTGCGAGGGATGGTTGTGACTCTCGTGCGCCATCACCAGGCACCAGCTCTTGCCGTTGATCTCGGCGAAGCGAATGATGCCGGCGTCTTCGCCGGGGCCGAGCACCACGTGCGGCGCGGTGGTGGGAAGATATTCTTTGAGCACCCAGCGCGACGATTTGTACGAGCAGTGCTCGCTCCACATCACATTGAAAATGTGAAGCTCGACGATGGTGGGTTTGCGGCCCAACAGCTCGCACACACGCGCGTACTCGGACGCGGTGAGCGAAACGCCGTTTTTCTTGAGGAAGTCTTTGGCCGCGCCCGCGTCGGCAGGGTCGACGGGAACCAGGTCTTGGCGGTCGATCATTTTTCGGGATACCCGGAAAAAGAAAGGGCGCCGGTGCCGCACGGCACCGGCGTCAAAGGCGGACTATACGATAGAGCTTCCGGCAGGGCAAGCGTCAGGCGCCGTGCTCCTCCCAGGCGATGCGGTCGCCCCGGGCGATGCCCGCGGCCCGGATGGTGCCGGCGGGCAGCTCGAGTGTGGAGTGCGCGCGCCAGAAGATCTTGCCGATCCAGCCCGGCCTGAGCGTCTCCTGCACGCCGACAACGACGTTGTTCTTGTCGAGCACCACGATGTCGATGGCGAACTTCATGCCGAACATGTGGACCCATTCGCACGGCACCAGCCACAGGCCGGTGCCGGGCTCGAGGCCGGTCCGGCCCAGCAGACCACGCTTGCGTGTCTCCGACGTATCCGCGATCTCGACACGCTCGGCGATGATGGTTTCACGCGTGACGTTGCGCGCGCGGACGATGTCCATCTACTTCTGCAGCTTCGAAATCGTCTCCAGGATGGCCTTGCTGTCCTCGGCGGCGTGCACCTCGGTGTTCTTGGAGGCGATCTTGCCCTTCTTGTCGATCACGAACGTCCAGCGGTCGATGGTCACATTGCGGTAGATCGGCTCTTTCTGGTCGCCGTTGGTTGCCATCACCGTGTCCGCGCCCGCTTCCGTGGGAACTCCGAACGCTTCCGCAACCTTGCCGTCGGTGTCGGCCAGCAGGGTGAAGTTGAGCTCGTGGGCTTTCTTGAAGAGCTCGTGGCCGTGGACGCTGTCGCCGCTCACACCCACCACGTCGACGCCCTTCTCCGTGAGCGCGCTATAATCATCGCGGTAGCCGCACGCTTCCTTGGTGCAGCCGCCGGTGAAGTCGGCCGGGTAGAAGTACACGACCATGATCTTCTTGCCGACGTGGTCGGTGGACTTCCACAGCTTGCCGGTATCGTCCATCGCCTCGAATTTGGGCGCCTTGTCGCCGACCTTGAGGTCGACGGGAGTGCCGGAGCGGATCGCGGTTACCGCCAGAAGAAGAATTGTGATCAGGAGTGAGGAAATTCGAAGCGTCTTCATGCTGCATCACCTCGTGGTTTCAATCATCGAACCGGATCAGTGGATATTCAGTGCTTCGAGCACAGGATCGATCATGTGCGAAGCAACGACGTGGTTGCCTTCTTCGGCCATGTGACAGAAGTCAAAGTACACGGGCCCGGTTTCCTCCGCAAAGATCGTGCTGAGATCGTGGAAGTGCCCGTCGCTGGCCGCTTCGACCCCGGCCGCCCGCACGGCGTCGTAGGTCTTCCGGAAGAATACACCTTCCGTCTTCATGATGTCAGCCTGCACCTGTTCGCGCGGGCTGTACGCCTTCTTCTCGAACAGATTCGGTTGCCAGAAAAAGACATAATTGAAGTCGTAGCGATCGGCCAGCGAGCGCACCAGCTCCATGTGACCGCGGTACGTTTCGACCACGTTCTGCGCCAGGATGTCGTCGGGGATGGCTTCAACTGCCGGGGGCGCCGCGCCACGCTTGGGCAGTTTGTTCACGATCGCCTTCGCGAAACGCCGCAGCGCCAGGTTCGACGCGTACTCCTTGACGAGGAGTTGCGTTCTCTCCGCGCGCCGCTTCGGGTTGGTCATGTTGAACTCGCGCACGCGCGCGGCTTCGTTCTGCGGAATGCCGGCGCGGTTCTGCTGCCATGCGGCATAGGTGTCGTTGACACCGTCGTAGCACACGACCAGATCGGGGATGTTGCCCTTGCGCAGCTGGAGCTCCAACGTGATGAGCTCCTGCATGCTCACATAGCCGCTCTCACCGAAGTTGGTGACGCGCGCTTTGACTCCGCGCTCGTGGAGCAGGCGCGAGAGCTCGGACGGAACCGTGTGCAGATCGCGCGAGCCGTTGCCCCACGTGGTCGAGCCACCCAGAATGAACACGTTGAAGGCGTCCGCGGCGGCGCTGTCGGGAGACTGCCAGGTGCGGCGAATCCCGTCGTTGTCGACGTTGACATACCTGCCGTGATACGGACGCAGGCGCCAGTACACGTATGAGTGCCACTCGAGGATGGCGGCCTGGTGGTCTTCGTGAAAATAGTCGGCGACCCACGGCGAGTTCTTGAAGCAGTCCGCGCTGGTCTTGTACGCGAACAGATCTATTTTTTCATCGCGGAAGTGGTAGACGATGCGCAGCGCGAGCTCGGCCACGATCACGAGCGCGAGCGTGATGCCGAGCATCAACCAGAAGCTGCGTATTCCCCTCCCCAGCGCGGACAGAGACTTCACGAACTCGTTCTTCTCCTAGCCCTTGGGCCACATCGCGCCGAATATGCCGCCGGTGAAGAGGCCGTAGATCAATCCGTCGAACACGTTCTTCATGGTGGTGGTCCACTTGCGCTTGTACCAGATGGAGTCCTGAAACTGCGCCATCGCGTAGCACAGAAACGCGGTGCAGCCGGCGAAGCGGAACACGGCCAGGTAGGGCGAACCCGCGGGCAGCGCCGCGGCCGCGATATACCCGGCGATGAGGCTCACGACGAGACAATAGATGAACCACTGCACGAGCTGTTTCCCCATCGACATGTTGCCCGCGGGCATGACTGTCATGACCACGACCGGCCCCTGCTTGAACTTCTCCAGGAAGGCGGGATCCTTCATCGATTCGGGTCCGGTGCCGCACGGCATCATGTAATCGCCGGGCGGAATCTTGAATGAACGCAGCGACGACATGACGGCGTCCTCGTTCGACAATTTGACGAAGTCGGTGGTGTGATAGCGCAGCACCATGTGAAAGAGAAAGCTCAGGAAGAACACCGCGACGGCGGCGATGAGAATGGGCAGGAGAAGCGCTGAGAGTGCAACCATGACAACCTCCCGGGTTCGGAATGATCGCCGGGGGCATCTCCCGGCAGGCGCGGCCGGCTACTTCAGGACGCGCGCGAAGATGGTGTCCACTTCGCGCAGGTAATCGTCAAGTAAAAAGACCGCCGAAAGGCGGTCCGGATCGACACGCGATGTGATCGCAGCGCGAGCGCGCACCGTCTGTTCGAACTGCTTCCCGGTTTGCCACGTCTCCATCGCAGCCTCCTGGACGAGCGCGTAGGCTTCCTCCCGCGACAATCCTGCGCGCGCCAATTCGAGGAGCAGCTTCTGCGAGAAAATGATGCCGTTGCTCTTCTCGAGATTGCGTTTCATGTTCTCCGGATACACCACGAGGTCCTTGACCACGGCCGTGAACTTGACCAGCGCGTAATCGAGCGCGATGGTCGCATCGGGAAGAATCACGCGCTCGACAGACGAGTGCGAGATGTCGCGCTCGTGCCAGAGCGCCACGTTCTCCATCGCCGCCACCGCGTAGCCGCGGATCAGTCGCGCCAGTCCCACCACACGCTCGCACACGATGGGGTTGCGTTTGTGAGGCATCGACGAGCTCCCCTTCTGTCCTTTCTTGAAGGGTTCCTCGGCTTCCAGGGTCTCGGTCTTTTGCAGCGCGCGCACTTCGGTTGCGAACTGCTCCAGCGATGCAGCGCAGAGCGCGAGAGCGCTCACGAACTCGGCATGAACGTCGCGCTGGACGACCTGGGTTGAAATCGGCGCCGCCTTCAAGCCCAGCTTGCGGCAGACGTATTCCTCGACCCTGGGACTCGCATGAGCAAAGGTTCCGACCGAGCCCGAGACCTTGCCGAGGGAGACCGCTTCGATCGCTGCTTTCAGCATCGCTTCGCGACGCGTGAGCTCGTCGTACCACACCAGCAGTTTCAGCCCGAAGGTGATGGGCTCGGCGTGCACACCGTGGCTGCGCCCGATCATCACGGTGCGCTTGTGCTCGAGCGCGCGCGTCTTGATCACGTCGAGGAGCGTCGCGACGCGCGTGAGCAACAGCTCGCCCGCTTCCTTGATCTGGACCGCGAGCGTGGTGTCGAGCAGGTCGGACGAGGTGAGGCCAAGGTGGACGTAGCGCGAATCGTTTCCGATGTGATCGGCAAGGTTGGTCAGAAACGCGATCACGTCGTGGTGAACGACCTCCTCGATTTCGAGGATGCGCTTCACCTCGAAGCGCGCGTTCTGTTTGATGCGAGCGAGCGCCTCGGCGGGAACGTCGCCCGCTTCGGCCATGGCCTCGCAGGCGAGGATTTCAAACTGGAGCCACTTGGAAAACTTGTTCTCGTCGGACCAGATGCGGCCCATGTCGGGGAGCGTGTAACGTTCGATCATATCTCTCCGGGTCGTTCTGCGAGCGTCACCTTGAGCTTGATCAGCTGATCCTTGCGGTTCACGGTCATCTCGAGCGTGCTTCCCACCGCCGAGCCGAAGATCACGCGATTGGCCTGCTCGCGGCTGTCGATGGTGGTTCCATTGATGGCGATGATCTGATCGCCGGGTTTGAGACCGCCCTTGGCGGCGGGACCGCCTTCGTCGATGCCCTGCACGAGGACGCCGTTCGCCGTGGGCAGCTTGAGCGCGGCCTGCAGCTCGGGTGTAATGGTGGCGGCCGTCATGCCCAACCACACGTCGCGCACGTGACCGTGCTCGACGATTTCCTTGAACACGAAGCGCGCACGATTGATGGGTATCGCGAAGCCGAGGCCGATGTTGGTTTCGGATCCGCCGCCGCCGGTGAAGATCAGCGTGTTGATGCCGATCACTTCGCCGTGCGCGTTCACCAGCGGTCCGCCCGAATTGCCGGGGTTGATGGCGGCGTCGGTCTGAATCATGTCGTTGAAGACGGCTTCGCTCTGCGAATCCTGTTTGATGTCGCGGTGCATGGCGCTGATCACACCGACGGTGACTGTCGGCTGCACATCGGCGAGTTGATATCCAAAGGGCGAGCCGATCGCGATGGCCCACTCACCCACGAGCAGCTGGTCGGAATCTCCCAGCGGCGCGGCGTCGAACTTGTCGCCTTCCAGCTTGATCAGCGCGAGGTCGTAACTGGGCGCCGTGCCCACCAGCTTGGCGGTGTAGTTCTCGCCCTTGCTCGTCGTCACCTGGATGCGTTCCGCGTCCTCCACCACGTGATAGTTGGTGAAGGCGTAGCCCTGCTTGTCCACGATCACGCCCGAACCGAGCTTGGCCTGCGGAATGGTGCGGCCCGGGTACCACCGGTTGAACCAGATGTCGTACACGGGGCGTGTGCGCACCGTATAGAACGCGTTGATGCTTATCACCGCGGGCGCGACCTGTTCGGTCGCCCGCACGATCGCGTTGCGACGATCGTCGGAAATGGTGTCGATGGTGTTCTGCTTGTTGTCGCCATCGGCCGACGCGGCGTACTGCGTGGAATGCTGCGAGGTCGGCGCAAAGCCGACGCTCTGACCGCGCTTGAGCATGATCAGCGAGATGACGGCGAGAGCCACCGCCACGCCGGTCAGGGTTCCGAATACGTAGGGGAAATAGCGCGCGCGGGAGCGCGGCGCCACAATACTATCGTCGTGCATTCGCTTTGCGCCGCTCCATGACCTTCGCCCAGTCTCGATTGAATGCCTCGATCCCGAGATCGGTGAGCGGGTGTTTGAAAAGTTGCTGAAGTATCTTGTACGGCATGGTCGCGACGTCGGCGCCGAGCTTGGCGGCTTCCAGCACGTGCATGGGATGGCGGATGCTCGCGGCCAGCACGCGCGTCGGGAGCGCGTAGCGTTCGTAGATCTCAACCAGGTCCGCGACCACCTGCATGCCGTCGTTGCCGGCGTCGTCGAGACGGCCGACGAAGGGGCTGATGTAGGTCGCACCCGCCTTGGCGGCCAGGAGTCCCTGGTTGGCCGAGAAACACAGGGTCACGTTGGTCTTGATCTCCTCCGATGAGAGCTTCTTCACCGCTTTGATGCCTTCCGGTATCAACGGAATCTTGACCACGATGTACTCGGAGAGCTTCGCGAACTCCCGGCCCTGGCGCAGCATCTCCTCGCACTCGTCGGCGACGACCTCGGCGCTCACGGGACCGCGCACGATGTCGCAGATCTCCTTGAGCATCTCCTTGTAGTCGCCGTCTTCCTTCGCCATCAGCGACGGATTCGTCGTCACGCCGTCGACGACGCCAAGCGCCGCGCCTTCGCGAATTTCGTCGAGGTTGGCGGTATCGAGAAAGATCTTCATGCCGGGTCGGTCCTTTCGGTCGGGAGTAGGAAGGGACTCCCGCATCTTATCACGGATCATATTGAACGCCCACCAGCATCAGGCCGTGAGCGGCCGCGGTGGGCCCGGCGGCGCGACGGTCCTTTTTACGCAGAATGACGGCCACGTGTTCCGGCTCGATGCGCCCCCGTCCGGCCTCCATCAGCGTTCCGGCGATCACCCGCACCATGTGAAAGAGGAAGCGGTTCGATTCCACCGTGATGTCGATACGCCCCGCTTCCCCCAGAGGCGCCTCCACGATCTCGACAGAGCGCAACGAGCACACCGGGTTGGCCTCGTTGGCGAGTGCCGTGAAGCTGGTGAAATCGTGTTCGCCCACCAGGTGGCGGGCGGCTTCGCGCATGCGGCCACAGTCGAGCTCGTGATGGATATGATACGCAAAGCGGCGCCACACCGCAGTCGGTTCAGTGGTGATCCGGTAGGTGTAGCGGCGCGCCCGGGCGGAAAAGCGGGCGTGGAAGTCTTCCGGAACGTCGCTCACGGCGGTCACCACCACGTCCTCGGGCAAACAACCGTTGAGTCCGCTCCGCATGCGTTCAACGGTGTAGTCGCTTTCGGTGTGAAAGTTCGCCACGTAGCCGCGCGCGTGCACGCCGGCGTCGGTGCGCGCACATCCCCAGGTTTCGACCGGGTGGCGCAGCACGGTGCTCGCGGCCTGCTCCAGCGTCCCCTGCACCGTGCGCAGGTCCGGCTGTCGCTGCCAGCCGTGGAAGTCGGTGCCTTCGTACTCGAGGGTGAGGCGGATGTTGCGCATCACGAAATCATCGACGCCAGCACGACGGCCGCGACCACGAGCAACAGCCAGACCAGATCGACGACGCGCATTCGCGGCGGTGGAATGGATGCGACCAGGCGGTGGCGAATGTCGCGTAGCTCGACCGCCAGAGCGAGCTCGCCGGAACGCCGCACCGCCGACATCAACACCGGCACCAGCCACATGCGCAGCGCCCCCGCGCGGCGCAGCATGCTGCCCTTGAGCTCACCGCCGCGGAACGACTGCGCGACACGCACGCGCTGTATCTCGTCCGCGAACAGCGGCACGAAGCCGATGGACAGAAACATGAAGAATGCCACGCGCGACGCCAGGGCCGGCGATACGCGCCGCAAGAGATCATGCACACCGCGGGCGAGACGTTCGGCATCGGTGGCGGCGAGCAACAACGAAACCGACAGCAACATCACACCCAGGCGCGCGGCAAAGAAAAGCCCGTCATGCGCGCCTTGAACTGAGCCGATGCGGCGTCCCGCCACATGAAAGAGCGCGTCGCCGGGCACGAGGAGCGCATTCAAGACGATGATCATGGCTGCAAACGGGACGATTCTCCGCACCACGGCGAAAAGCGACGCCGGGCGGCGCGCGGCCGCCGCATACCACAGCACGACGAACACGAGGAGCCCGAGCATGGCGGGCAAGGTCTTCACGGTCGTGATGGAAGCGGCCACCACGAGCACAACCGAGACAAGCAGAGCTCGGGGGTCGGCGGGCTTCAATTCAACCTGGGGCATGACGTTGGCATGGGACTGCATGGTAATTGCCCCAAGGATACATGGCGGCCGCGGACGGCACAACCTGCGCGCCGGGAGTGGTTGACACGTGTCGTACTCAGGTGAAAGCATGGGCACCATGAAATGCTCAAACACGGGTTTCTTGCGCATTCTGCTTGTAATCACTGTTGTCTCTTCGTGGAGCGTCGTACCGGAAGCTCGCTCGGCGAGTCGCTTCG
>Ga0207674_10003986_pt1 | contig 17947 bp, 17 predicted proteins | sample KBSCornC72_FD_184303 | JGI IMG/M metagenome (GOLD analysis project Ga0207674, IMG submission 184303) | Corn rhizosphere microbial communities from Kellogg Biological Station, Michigan, USA - KBS Corn C7-2 (SPAdes) (version 2) | ecosystem: Host-associated > Plants > Roots > Rhizosphere > Soil ... | reverse complement strand
CCCCACCAGTGCTACCAGAGAACTGAGCATGGAGAGCAGACCTGAACTCAGCAACTGTTCCAGCACTGTGATATCGCTCTGGAGACGCGACATGATGCGTCCAACCTGCGTCTTGTCGTAGAAACTAAGCGAGAGGCGTTGCAGGTGTGCGAACATGTCAGCGCTGAGATGGTAGAGAATCTGCTGGCCTGCCCACGACATCGTCCAGGCTTGCCAGTATTGCGCTTGCCACATCAGCACGTTGACGACAATCAGTACAATGCTGAGCCCTGCCAGGCCCGTCAGATCGTTCTGGCTGATAAACTGGTCGATCGCCAGGCCGATCAGGAACGGGTTGAGCAGGTTTAGACTGGTATAAATGAGCATTAGCACGACGCTGGCGAGCGTCTGGGTCTTGTAGCGGGCAACGTAGGGCAGGAATTTGCCCACGTTGCCCCAGTCAAATTTACCCTGGAGATCCTCGTCGGCCATCTCCAGACTATTTTCCCGCCAGCGGTTGCGGGCAACGAGTGCCGCTTCGGTTTTATTGGTCAGGATTTTCATGAGCGGGCCTCGCGTTTCTTGCCGGGTGAGCTTACCGGCTGGCGCATGTCCCTATCCTCAGACTGGACGGGCTGAGCGTCTTCGTCAGGAGGAGAGACAGCGCGCTGGCGCTCCTCAAATTCCTCTTGCTCGCGCAGTTGCAGATCGTAGAGCCGGGTGTAGGGGCCGTCGTTCTTGAGCAGCTCGGCGTGTGTGCCATGTTCAACGATGCTCCCATTTTCCAGCACAAGGATCTGATCGGCATTTTTGATCGTACGCAGACGCGAGGCTACGACAAAGCTGGTGCGTCCCTGCATCACCGTGTCGAGAGCCTGCTGGATCAGATATTCTGTCTCCATGTCCACGCTCGATGTCGAGTCGTCGAGGATCAGGATTTGCGGATTGAGCAACAGCGTGCGTGCAATTGCCACGCGCTGCTTCTGGCCACCGGAGAGCGTCACGCCGCGCTCACCGACCCAGGTCTCGTAGCCGTCAGGCAGGTTAGAGACAAAATCGTGGACGCGCGCCGCCTTGGCAGCCGCGATGATCGCCTCTTCCGTCGCATTCTCAACGCCAAAGGCGATATTGTCGCGCAGGGTCGCGTTAAACAGGAAGACATCCTGCAAAACCAGGCCAATATTGCGGCGCAACGAGTGCAGTGTGAGGTCGCGAACATCGTGACCATCGACCAGCACATGTCCCTTTGTCGTATCGTAGAAACGCGGCAGGAGATGCAGGATCGTGCTTTTGCCGCTGCCAGTCGCACCCAGGATAGCCACGACCTGGCCCGGTTTGGCAGCAATCTCGATATTGTGCAGCACCTCGCGCCCATTGCCATACGCGAAAGAGACGTTTTCGAAGCGCACATCTCCGCGCATCTCTTGCATGTCCAACGCACCAGGTGCATCGGTGATCGAGGGTTGCGTATCCAGTACACCAAAGATATTCGTTCCGCCCGCGAAGCCGCGCATAAACCACGTGACCACGAAGCCGAGTGAGCGTACCGGCGTGGTGAGCAGCAGGACATACTGTGTCACCGCGACCAGCGCACCCAGATCGATGCGATGATTGATCACCGCCATGCCGCCAACCCAGATCACCAGTACCGTGATGATGTTGATTGAAAGGATCATCAACGGTTGATTCCAGGCTGAGAGGCGCATGGCGTCCATATTCACTGTGCGCAAGTCGTAGTTCTTCGTGTCATATTTGTTCATTTCGAACTCTTCGCGCACGAATGCCTTGACCACGCGCACACCACTCAGGCTCTCCTGCATGACCGTTCCCAGTTCGCCTGTCTCGTCCTGGATACGCTTCCAGAGCGGGCGCAAGCGGCTGCCAACCTGAGCGGCCAGGAAGATGATGATCGGAATGCTAATCATCGTGATGAGCGCGAGTTGCCAGTCATACGTAAAGAGAATGATTGTGATGGTCGTGAAGTAGATCACGGCCAGCAGGGCGCGTAAAATGCCCATGGGAACAAAATTGCTCACGGCGTCAATATCCACCGTCAGGCGCGACATCAACTGTCCCGTCTCTGCCTCATCGTGGAATGAGAAATCCAATGTTTGCACATGGTCGTAGAGGGTATTACGCAGATCGTAGGCAACGAGCGCGGCCAGTCCCTGGTTCAGATATCCCTGACCGTAGGCGGAGAGGCCACGCAAAATGCTTGCGATCAGGATGGCCAGCGTAATCAGCAAGAGCGTCCCGAACTGTCCATGTTGCAGACCGGCGTTAATGACCAGACCCAGCAGCCAGGGAACAACCAGAGCGAAACCGGTTGCTAAGCCCAGGCAGGCGACCGCGCCCAGAGTCCAGAGCCAGTGAGAACGAAGCAGTGCCACAATACGAAGATAAATGCGTAAATAATCTTTCCATACATGTAAACGCTGAGAGTTTTTAGATGGATGCTTGTGTGAAGAGATCACCCAAAAAATCCTTTCTAGATGCTCTGATCGACTTACTTGTGTAAACCTAAAATGGACAATAGAGCAGCAATAGCCTGACTCGCCAGCGCTGTAGAAGCCACACGACTCCTACAGTAGTGTAGAAGAAACTTTTTCGAGCCAGACATGGCTATAAAGAGGCCAAAAAAAGCAGGCGGCAGAAGCGCCGCTTACATGGGAGAAGGCCTTATTCTCATATCAGTATATCACGTGTACCACACCTTTAACTGATCGATGAAACACCTTGCTTGTATCAACCCAGGATTTGTAAAGGTCGTTAATCTTTGAGTTGCATTGTATCACCAATTTTTGAAGCCTGTTTTATAGACAGGTGAACGATGTACGGATAAATAAGCGATGGGACCTGGCTCAAGTAGCCAGGTCCCATCGGCTGAGGGGAGAGATTGGATGTGATGAGAGAGTTATTCAGGCTCGCTCATTGCAGCGCGGCAGCGACATCGGCGCACACCTGTTGGACGATGGCCCGGCCATTCGCGAACGAAGCTTGTTCCCGGGTATAGACCGAGACGATATAGGTTTCTCCGCCTGTTGTGACGATGCCTGAACTGTTGACCGACCAGAGATTATCGGGGCCAGGCACCCAGCCGTTCTTCATTGCAACGGTGGAACCACCGGGCGCGGTATCGCCCGCACCCCAGCGCTGATCGCTTTCAACGTGTTGCATGAGCCGCAAAGCAGTCGCGCGATCCGTTGCGGTGAGAATAGTCCCGTTTTGCAGACGCGTGAGCAGATTCACCATCGTCTGAGGCGTGATCTGGCTGTAGCCCCAGGCGTTGTTATTGGGCGTCAGACCGCTAATCCCAATTCGCTGCATAAAGCTGCTGATGCCAGTGGCTCCATTGATCTCGGCAAAAAGAGCCGAGGCCGAATCGTTATTGGAGTTTTCGATCATGGTGGTCAGCAGATACATTTCATGGCTATTTGGCTCGCGTCCCTGGGCTTCGAGCTGGGAAAAAAGCGTGAGCATGATCGGCACCTTGATCGAGCTGGCCGTGAGAAATTGCCGATTGCCGTTGTAGGCATAGATGCTCTGCCGAGTCGTGTCCTGAATCACCACGCCCACATTGGAACCAAGCGAGTTCAGATAGGTCGCGAGAGAGGGTGACAATGTGCCAATAGATGCAATTGTGTATGTAAAACTGTCAACGTGATGACCGATTGCCTTAACGTACACCTTGACAACGGAATGTGAATTTGCCACAGGCCGAGCTTCGGCGCGGTGTGAAATGCACAACTGAAGAGTAAGAGCGAGACCGCCAGTCAGGAGGGCGATCAATAAAATTGAACGATAATTGCGCAAACAAAAAGAGCGTTTTTGGGGGTTTCCGCTCATTGTGTTCTTTTTCATGTAAGCCTCGAAGTGTCAAAACAAAGTGGGTGAGACGCTTCATTGCGTGTCAAAATGTTTCCGCTCGGCTTATACTATAGCAAGAGAGCGGCCCTGCCAAGGGAAACGGGACGAATGTACCAGAGATAAGCTATCTTTCTGCGGATTTCGGTGAGATAATAGATGGCAAAGACGTAATCTCTGTCAGGAACCCCATGCATGAATGCAGGTGCCTGTAATATCACGACCAAACATCAGACCGTGCAAGGAATCAGTCATCGTTTTTGTACGCTTTTGCATCGATGCGATGGCTATGGATATCAGAAAGGAGCCGCGCAGTTTTCTCCCCATGTCTGAAGGCAGGGGTTTCCACTCTGCGCTAACATGGATGACAGATTGTTATTTTTAGGACGCCAGGAGAGATAGATACTAAGGACATGCAGCAACTCTCGATGCATCGTTTCTGTGATGTGTGTGGCGCGGCAAATGACCAGGCTGCGACCTGTTGCGTGGCCTGTCAGGCTCCGCTACCCTCCACATCTGGCGCGTCCCCGTTTGCGCCGGTCAGGATAGCTCGCCCGACTGCTCGCCAGGTTTTTGCGGGAGCCACGCCCATTCCCGATTCCGCGATTGCACCCGCGCATTTGCACGCGGGGATGGTGCTGGCTGGGCGTTACCGGATTCTGGGAGAGATCGGGCGCGGCGGTTTCTCGATTGTCTATCGTGCTGAAGATCTGGACGCTGCCACCCATGATGAAGTGGCAATCAAGCGCATTCATCTCCGTTCGCTCACGCCGCGTCAAATTATCGACGCTACCGAAACGTTTCATCGGGAAATGAGAACGCTCGCGCGTTTCAAACATTTCGCTGGCATCCCGCACTTCTACGAGCATCTGACCGACGCGGAGAACTGGTACCTGGTCATGGAGTATATCGACGGGCAGACGTTGGAGGATTATCTGCGCCACGCACCGGATGACGCGCTGACCGAACGCGAGACGCTGGACATCGGGATTGACCTGGCGCACATTTTGCACGAGCTGCATAGCGTTGATCCGCCGATTATCTTTCGCGATGTCAAGCCTGCGAACATCATGATTACGCCTGATCGCAGACTTTACCTGATCGATTTCGGCATCTCGCGCGTTTTCACACCTGGCAAAAAGAAAGATACCACGCCCATTGGCACGCCAGGTTACGCGCCGCTGGAGCAGTATGGTCGCGCGCAAACCGATGCCCGTTCGGATATCTACAGTCTGGGCGCGACCCTGCAAACGCTTTTGACAGGCCGCGATCCGCTTGAACTGGCGGCAGGCGAGCCGTCGCGTAATCGGAAGAAGTCCTCGCGGGCGTTGCGCAAGCTCCTCGCAGAAATGATGGCCTCTGACATGGCGCAACGCCCGGCCAACCTGGGTATTGTGCAGCGCCGCCTGGAGCAGATTCAAGAGGGTGGGTTGTTGCTCGGCAAGCGCTTGATGGGCGCGCTGCTGATTCTCAGCGCGAGCTTTGTCTGCATCGGCGATAGCATCATCTTCTCTATTGGCGGTTTTCCCGTTCTTCCCTTTGCCTTCGGTGCTACCTGTGTGATTGGTGCGCTGCTTCTGCTCCTCTCACGCATGAAGAGGCGTACCTTCTAACAATTTAGCCGAGCTTGCCACTCCGCTGCCTGAATGACCTCAGCCTGGCGTGGAAAGACTTTGGAGAGCAGGACGCGCTGTACCTCTTCGTCGCCATCAAAACAGCAATCGGCCAGCACGGTCAACTGGTAATCATTGTCAGCCGCTTCCCGCAAGGTCGAGAGGACAACCCCGCTGGTCGCGATGCCACAGAGAACGAGATGCGAAATGCCCTGCGCTCTCAAGACCACCTCTAAATCGCTCCCGGTAAACGCGCTGACCCGGCGTTTCGTGACTACAATCTCCTCTGGTCGTGGAGCGATGGCAGGGTGAATCTCCGGGGTGGTCATCGCGCTCAGCATCTCGGTTGGTCGCTGTTTGATAGCAGAGAAAGACCGATTGTTCGGGCTGATTTCAGGGAAGCCCGGACGAAAAGCCACGACCACGTAGATCACAGGCATTGCTGCGGCGCGAGCTGCCTCAAGCGCTGTGCGTACAGGTGTGAAAGAGTCATCGGCCTGGACATAGCGACTGGCGATGCTCGTCTGCATATCCATGATGAGAAGGGCTGTGTGTGCAGAAATAGGTGTATCAGACATGAAAAAATCCTTTCTGGTTCTCTCAAAGAGAGATGGGAAATAATGAGCGCGCCCCAGGAAAATTCCCTGGTGGCGCTGCTCTGGTTCCACATTCGTGAGTGGCAGCGCTTGCCTCCTAATCACCGTGTGCGGGTGCCATCGCTGTTACCAGGCTTTTCTCCGCTGATGAGCGCAGAAGCCAGCCGACCAGCGCGACGACGAGGCATGGGATGCTGCCGATCAAGAAAGCAATCAGCGCGCTGAAGAGCGTCGTCAGACCGCCCGCGAGCAGATTCCCTACTGGCATCCCACCTGAGTATACCAGTAGATAGGCGCTCATGACCCTACCGCGTAGCGCGTGCGGTGTGACCATCTGGAGGGTAGTGTTGGCTGTGGCCGTCATCACCACCTGCGCGAAGCCTACCCCAACGAGCAGGGGGAACGAAAGGATGTAGAATGGCGAGAGTGCAAAGGCGATCTCAAGCCCTCCGAAGACGAGCGCCGCGCTTAGCAGAAAGCGTATGCTCGGCTGGCGATTTCCCCAGGCTACCCAGAGCGCCGCGAACAGCGCACCCAGCCCATAGGCGGCTGAAACGAGGCCGAAGCCCACTGCTCCCACGTGAAAGACATCAGTGGCGAACAGCGGCAGCATGACATTGAAATTTTCAATCTATGCTTTCCCACTCGACTATGCAGCATGCAGCGAGCGTGCTATACTGGCTTGCGTGATGTATCTGAGGAATAGAGGAATATGGAACGACAGGCTTTTCTTACCAAACAATTTCATTTTGAGGCCGCGCACTCTTTGCCCGGCCATCGCGGCAAATGCGCGCGTCTACATGGACATTCTTATCGTCTGGAAGTAACGTTGCGCGGTCCCATCAAGCAGGCTCCGGGCGCGAGCGATGATGGCATGGTGATGGATTTTGATGATCTCTCTGGCCTGGTGCGCCAGGCGGTTTTAGAGCGCCTGGATCACCAGGATTTGAACGCTGTCACCGGCATTCGCACGACCGCTGAGAATCTGGCGCACTGGATCTGGGACGCGCTGGTTCAGGCTGGTCTACCCGACGCGCTGTTATATCGCATTACTTTGTGGGAAACGGCGCAGGGGCGCGTGGAAATTACGGCGGCTGAACGAGCGGGAGACGAATAACAATGCTGGTCATGGAAATCTACCGCTCGATTCAGGGTGAAGGGACGCTGATGGGTGTGCCGACAACTTTTGTACGCTTCTTCGCCTGTAACCTCCGCTGTTCCTGGTGCGATACGAAATATTCGTGGAGTGTGCGCGAGGGCGGCACGTGGCGCACGCTCGCACCTCAGACCGTTGCCGAAGAGATCGCCGCGCTCGGCGCCTGGCATGTCGTGCTCACCGGTGGCGAGCCAACGCTGCAAAAGGATCTGCCAGAGCTGGCGACGCTGCTCAAAGCTCAGGGCTATCATCTCACCATCGAGACCAACGCCACAATTGTGCCTGAGCCGCTCTTGCCCCTGATCGACCTCTGGAGCCTTTCGCCCAAATTGAGTAGCGCGGGCGAGAATTATCTCCGCCACGAGGCGCTGGCTCGCTTCCTGGCTGAGTTGCGCCCGGATCAACAGCAGTGGAAATTCGTGGTGCGCGACGATGCCGATGAGCAGACTTTGCGCGCCCTTCTGGAGAGTTATCCAGCTTTTCGCGAGCGTCAATTGCCCATCGTTCTTCAGCCGGAGGGCAATAGCTCCTATGCTGATTACCCGCACGCTCTGGAGTGTTTAGCCGCCCGACTGAGCGATCCATTCTGGCAGCCCTACAATGCGCGGGTGCTGCCCCAGTTGCATGTGATTATCTGGGGCAGAAAACGCCTGGTGTAGTCTGTCACGATACAGTATGAGCCTGCCAATCGAGCGTGAAGGTGTCGATCAGTGTGGATGGTTGGCCCGTCGATGGCGGCGAATTCGGCACCGCGTAGTACGAACCGGTGAGTGCTGTCGGTGAGGCTTCCAGTAGCAGATAGCCATGCAGATTGGCACAATAGCTGGCTAAGGTGACATCGGTGCCGGGAACGGGATAGGGTGTGGGCAGCGGGTTGCCCTCTGGATCTTTCGCCATGTTGTGCAGGTGCCAGTAGCCGCCTCCGCCCGCCACGATATACGGTACCTCGCGGTTGGCCAGCGTGCGCGTGAAGCGTTGATAGTTGTGGACGTGGCCCGCGCAAACCAGGTCGGGCCAGCGCTGGCTCTGTTGCACCGCGTTATCCAGTATTCCCTCCATATACTTGCTGCCCGAATGCATGATATCAGCAGAGTAGATTGGGTGATGCATGGCCAGGATGAGCGCCTTGTCGGTTGGGGCGCTGCTCAGTTCGCTGCTCAGCCACGCGATCTGTTTATCGTCCAGCCAGCCGCCCTCCGGCACATTGGTATAGAGACCGATCAGTGTGGCGAACGGCGTATCCAGCGTCCAGTAGACATTTGGCTCGGTCATGGCATCGCGTGCGACATCACCAGCCTCTCTGGTGAGCCGTGGCGTGGGCGCGCAAAAATTTTCCACAAACGCGGCCAATGACGGGTTCGCGGGATTTTGCACATCGCCGTCATGATTGCCTGGAATGGCCACGATGGGCGCGGGATAGAGCTGGTAGGGTTCGTAGAACTGCGAATAATACTGGCTGGCCTCGCCATAATAATAAACCACATCGCCCAGGTTATAGAAAAAGGTCGGGCGTGTGGTTGGATCAGGCCGATCGAAATCGGTTTCCATACACTCAGCCACATTCATCTGGTATTCAGGCGCCTTCACGCCGCCGGTATCGCCGATCATGTGGAAAGCCAGCCGTTGCGCGCTCTGGATGGATTGCATTTGCTCAGGGGTGAGGATGGAGTCGAGTGAAATATGATAAGGCGCTTTTCCAGTGGGCGTAGGCAGCGGTTGCGGTGCTTGATTGGGCTGACGTGGATGCAGCATGTTGAGTTGCAGAGGATCGGGCGCAATCACTCGCGTGGGGATGCGCCTGGTTGGTGGGTTTTGCATATGCGCGTTTTCCCTCCTTCAGATAGAGAAATGGTGAAATACGCTGGTACAAAAAAAGAAGCCTCAATGCCAGCATAGCACAGAGTTGGGGAAGAAAGAAAGGCAACCAGCTTTTCTAGTTATATTTTCCCTGTCAAAAGGCTTGTAAGTAGAGACGCGGCGAACTATACTTTACGCAAGGAACACAGGTACACCTATCCATTGGCTTCTGTCTATCTGGATATTTTTCCAGGGAAGGGGATTTCTCATGGCATCTGAAGCAAGTGGCGTATCTCAACCTGGGGCGGGCAGTAATGGTGCTGCCGTGATCGCGCGCCAGGACCGCATTCCCATCTGGTCGCTTTCGTATCTCTTCATCGGTATTCTCGGCGTCGGTTTCCTCTTTACTTTCTACGACATTTTTGATGTCACCGTCTCATTCGTGCAGACCTGCACAGCGATTGTCGCCAGTTGTACGCCGCCAACCAGCGCCAATTATCTTGGTCTGCCCGTCGAACTCAATCTAGCAGGGTACGTCGTGGGGGCGCTGGTGCTGGCCCCGCTGGCCGACCGTTTTGGCAGACGCGACATGCTCCTCTTTACCCTGCTGCTGACCGGCATCGGTTCGCTCTATAACGCCTTTGTGCCCGACTACACCAATTTTGTGATCGCCCGTACGATCACAGGCCTGGGCATTGGGGCCGATCTGGCGCTGGTCAACTCCTATATCAATGAAGTTGCACCCAGCGCTGGGCGCGCGCGCTACACCTCGTTAATCTTCATCATGTCAGCATTGGGAGCATTCTTTGGCATCTGGTTGGGGTTGATCCTGACCACAGAAGCAACGCCTTTCCCTGTTGGCCTGCCTTTTGCGCTGGCAGGTGCAAATTTTTCCAATGGCTGGCGCATCATGTACATCATCGGGGCAGCCCTCGCGCTCGTGGGTATCCTGTTGCGCTTCCAACTCCCGGAGTCGCCGCGCTGGTTGATCGCGCGTGGGCGTGTAGAAGAGGCTGATGCGATTGTGACGCGCATGGAAGAACGTGCTCTCCGCAAGCTCTCCACTCTGCCGCCATCAGACGCGGAGATTCAGGTACAGGAGCGCGCACCCAGAGCCTCCTATGCTGAAATTTTTGGCAATCGCCTCTACCTGTTGCGGACAATCCTGCTGGTCGTCGTCTGGTTCCTGGGCTACGTGACCGTCTACTCAATCGCGCAAGGCCTGACCGTGCTGCTCGATGGTCTGAATTATCCGCCTCCGGAATCGGGGATGATCGCGGCTTTCGGCACCTTCGGCTTTATTGCCTGTGCTATCTTTGCCTATTTCGTAGGTGAAAGCCTGGAGCGTAAAGTCTGGTTGCCGATCGCGGCCATTCTCACCCTGATCGGCGGGATTCTGGTTGGCGTGGCCGGTCCTGGTAACTTCGGTTTCTCAGCGGTTGGAGCAATCATCACCTTCTTCGGCTTCAACCTGTGGGTGCCGATGACCTACACGTGGTCTACCGAGAACTATCCTACGCGCGCGCGCGCCACCGGTTTCGCGCTGGTCGATGGGATTGGCCATCTCGGCGGTGGCGTGGGCATCTTGCTCATCGCGCCGCTCATTCCATCGATGCTGACCTCGATGGGACTGAAGACCGGGCCAATCGTGATCTTCATCATCATTGCCGCTTTCCTGATTGTCGCGGCGATCATCGCGCAGTTCGGTACGGCTACTCGCCGCAAACGCCTGGACGAAGTTTCGCCATAAACGGCAGGAATTTCTTATAGCCATTACATGGGATATGCAGAGAGTCCAGCAGGCAGAGGAGCAATTGCCGGACTCTCTTCGCATTTTGCCAGAAATTTCCTTGAAAATGTGGTTCTTACTTGTACAAATCGATTTCTTTCAGCTATACTTTTTATAAGATGTCCCTCTTAGCCCCATCTGGTCCGTGTTTGTAGTAGCAGAAGTTGTTTTTCTCATGGCGTAAGCGCCAGGAAAAAGGAGTGAAGGGATGACCCTTGCAGATCTTTTTACGTTGAACATGAATATTGGCTCAGGCTTTTTCAGTCTGGGCATCGATATTGGCAGAGGACGGGCGTTTGCTGATCTTCTGGCAATCACCGTCTCGGTCGCCGGGTATACGATTACCTACGACCTGCTAGATCTTCTGCTCATTCTCGGCATATCGATCGTGGCCGCCGTCGTCGTTGAAAAACTTCTCCACCAGACCACCCCTGGAGGTTTTTTCGGGGCCTTTCTCATCGCGCTCATTGGTATCTGGTTGTTCATCACCTTCGTGCCTCTCACCTGGAATCAAGATTTCAGAGTGACTGGAACCCATGTCCCTTTGATTACCTCGTTTATCGGGGCGGTCATCTCGATCCTGGTCGTCCACTTTCTGAAGATAGCTTTTGGCAAAAAAAGCAAGCCAGCCAAAGCGTAGCGCAAGCGAAGCTGTAGCTGACGGACACAGAGAGCAATGTGGGAGTTTATACTTCACATTGCTCTCTGTGTACCTCATACTGCGAAAAACATTGGCACTCGCCCCTCCCTCTGCACTACAATAGAGAAAAGCCGTTCGATCAGGGAAAGGGGACGTTATGCCGGACTCGATGATTACTGTTGACGCGCACCAGCATTACTGGCAATTGCAGAATTTTGTCTATCCCTGGAATAAAGAAGTCAATCTGCCAGCGATGAACCTCGACTATTTGCCACCTGATATTTTGCCACAGATGCAGGAGCTAGGCATGCAGTATAGCGTACTCATCCAGGCCGATGATTCGCTGGGGGAGACACGCTGGATGCTTGACCTGGCTCAACGTTATCCTCACATTGCAGGCGTCGTTGGCTGGGCTGATCTGAGCGATCCCGATGTGGGCGCGACCCTGGACGAACTGGCGCGTGATCCGTTTTTCAAAGGCATTCGCCTCATGTCTATGCCTGACAAGGATTGGCACGCGCTGGACCACGGCTTGCAAGCTCTCGCCGCACGTGGCCTGACTTGTGATATCTTGCCGAACGAGGAAACGCTGCCTCTGGCGTTAGAGATGATGCGCGCGCACCCGGAAACCAGTTTTGTCGTCAATCATCTCGCCGGTCTGCCACTGGCTCCTGGCGGTGTGCAGCCCTGGACCGAAAAGCTCAAACCGCTCGCCGCGCTGCCCAATCTACGCATGAAATTCTCCGCCATCCAAGGGTTGGCCGAACCGTCCCCGATCACCGCGCAAATCCTACAACCCTATCTCGCCAGCGCTCTGACCCTCTTCGGCGCGGAACGCTTGCTCTTCGCCAGCGATTGGCCGGTCAGCACCCTCAGCGGCCCCTACGCCGAATGCATCAGCATCATGCGCGAAGTCACCACCGATCTTAGCGAACACGGGCAGGCGCGTATCTGGGGAGAGACGGCGATCGAGACGTATAGACTGACGTTACGCCTGTAAACTTGTGAAGATATTTCTTATAGCCATAACCACGGTGGATGATTACAAATCGAAAAGGGATATCTGTCATCGCATAGAAGTGAAACCAGGAGAATAGCATGCTCACGATCTTCTATTCGCCCCATATGACCAGCGTCGATAACGAGGCGAAACGTGCTTCTGGCCATGCTGATGTACCGCTTTCGCAGGCTGGTCGAGAACAGGCAGTGGAGCTTGGGCGACACTACGCGGTGGAGAAGTTAGACGCGGTTTTTCACTCCGATCTTCAACGCGCAACTGTGACCGCGCAACTCGCTTTTGCTGAGCGCGGTTTGCCGCTGATCCCCGATGCCCGTTTACGCGAGTACGATTATGGCGATTTGACGCAGCATCCCGTGGCCGAAGTCGAAGCAGAATTTCCCCGACGCATCACTGAGCCGTTTCCGCGTGGTGAAAGTTTGGTGATGGTCGCGCAGCGTATGGGCGCTTTTTTGCGCGATGCTCTTCGCAACTACGATGGCAAAACGATCCTGGTCATTGGTCATCGTGCGACCAGGTACGGACTGAAATACTGGTGCAGCGCTGCGACGCTTGAAGAGATTGTTAACGCGCCCTGGCCCTGGCTTGAGGTTCCTATCTGGCGTTATGCATTACACGCTGGCGAACTTGAACGGAAGGAGTTGCAACTATGAGTGATATTTTCGGCGAACATGGGATATATAACGATGCTAATGATGCACAACAGGGCGATATTGAGCGTGATGGTGAGCAGGATGATGGGCTGGTGATTACGCCTCTGCCATACGAGACGCGACGGAAGCGGTATAGTGACCTGGATAATCTAGATGAAGCGACCAGACAGCGTGTCTCGCGGCGACGTTTCTTGCGCCGTTCAACGCTGGCGGTCACCGGCCTGGCCGCTGCTGCCAGCGTCGGAGGAGCGCTCGCTATGCTCTATCCCAACCTGGTTGGGCAATGGGGAGGCGTGATCGATCTTGGTCCCAGCGTAAATTTTCCGGCTGCCATACCCGATAAGTTTGTGTTGAATCAGGCAGGCGTCTTTTATCAGGCCCAGGCGAGAGCGTTTCTGGTGCATCTGGCAAGCGAGACGCGCTATCTCGTCGCTGGTAGCCAGTTTGAGAGCCTGCTGAAAGAAGAGCTATTCACGCGCGACGCCGATGGCTCTTACTGGCTGGCTCTCTACCAACGTTGTACCCATCTTGGAACAATGCTCCGTTTTCGCAATGATTGTGTGAGCTTCAAATGCCCATCGCATGGCGCTCACTTCAATTGTGATGGTGAATACCTGGATGGCCCAGCTCCACGCGACATGGATCGTTTCCCGGTTTCTCTCCATTATGGTCGTGTTTCTATTGATACGGGCCAGTTCACAGAAGGTGCCCGACACGGCAACATCTCGCGCCTGTTATCGGTGCCAGCCGGGCCGTGTCTGGCTGTCTAAATATCTCTATTGATATAGAGAACTTTGCCCAAAACCGCTACTTAGTGGTTAAAGAGGCGCTTCGTTAAGGTTGCAATGAATGTGGCCTCAATGATCAGCCCGAACAGTGCTTCAATAGCTGCTAACACGGTGATTGGGTTGTCGAGCGGGATATTGCCGCTGGGAAAGAAACCGCGACCATGAAAGCTTGTCATGCTCAAAACAAAGCAACCAATTGGTGAGAGTGCGGGTCCAATGCTCCGTCCGAGCAGATAATAGATGGTGGCGAAGCCCGTGATAGCCAGAAAATAGCAAAGGAAACTACGGCCTGGCTTGTATCCATAGCCGGAAATCCAGTAGAGGAACGCGGAGAAAAACCATTTCTGGAAGGCGTGAAGACGCTGTTTGTGTGTTAAACCTGGCATCATCATCTGATCCAAGGAAGCATCTTTTTGCAGAATTTGCGCACGATATGCAAAACGGGCCGCATCTTCATTGAGTCCCTGGCTCTGGAGCGTCACCGCGAGTTGACGATTGGCCTGGATGGCTACGCGATAATCCTCCAGCATATCCTCTGTATTTTTGACTTGCCCATCTATACTCCCCTTTTGCCGCGCTTCAAGCTCATCCCCAAGAATCTTTATGGAATCCCAGTCTATCTGGAGGAGATTGACTCCGCCCCAATTGATATTGGCCAGTCTGGCGGTGTGAGTATATGCACTACCAAGCGTAGTGTTATGAAAAGTTGTTGTAACATCAAAAAATGCATGGCGCAAGGTTGCGCCGTCTAAGTGGGTGTCATACAGATACGCGCCTTCGAAATGCCCGCGAAAGAGGAAGGCTTCTTCCAGATGGGCATAACGCAGATTGGTTTCGCGGAGATCGGCCATGCCCAGACTCGCGCGTTCCAGATGAGTATGCCTCAGATTCGCGCCACGCAAATGACAGGATGCCATTTCACGCTGCTCTAAGGTGGCTGTTAAGCGTTCACTGTGATCTGGGCCACCGCGCAGGTGTGCAAGCGGTAGATTCGAGAGATCGACGTTGCACAGATCGGCTCCGCGCAGATCGAGACCGGAGCGTGCGCGCTGACTCGCATCGTTCGCATCGACCGGCCCTCGACCATTGTCGTGCGTTGCCAACAGCCATTCCACATCAGCCCGATTGAGCTTGAAATCTTTGAATGGATAGATGCCTTTTTCAAGCTGTGGCGTGATGGCACGGCGCGCCTCCAATTCCTGCTGACGCTCAATCGAAATCTCCGGTTCGGTTCTCCACCCTTGCTTCCGGGCTATCCAGAACATCTTCCAGGCATCGCGGTCATTCTCATCTGGCCGTTGCGGCGAGAGCGGCGTGATCTCCTGCACAATAGATATAGATGAATACTCTTGCAGTTCGCCCATGCCATAAATCCTTTCAATTGATGATTTTTGCGAAGAGGTACTGAGTAGATTGGCGGAGCTATACTCTAGCTTGCCTGACGATAGTCCTTCTCTTAGAACTATAACGAAAGAAAGGCCGATTTCTCGACCTTTCCTCTAGCTTTAACGTACAAAGTACGTTCAGGCTTTTTTCTGTTGCCGCGCCTTAAAATTTTCGTAAAATTCGCGGTGCGCGTCCCCCATGAGCAGCAACGCCTGGGCCTGTGCTTCGGCTTCGATGGCGGAGGCAAGGTCCATGTTGAGTTCGTGGTTGAGCATGTGCTTGGTCATCGAGACGGCCAGGGTGGGACCGCTGGCCAGGCGCGCGGCGATTTGCTGAGCCGTGGGTAGTAAATCGGGAGGAGGAACCACGCGGTTGACCAGCCCGTAGCGTTCGGCTGTAGCGGCGTCGATGGCATCGCCCAATAAGAGCAGCTCGAAGGCGCGACCAAGCCCAACAATTTTGGGCAACAGATAGCCCGCGCCCATGTCTGCGCCAGTTAGCCCGACTTTGGTGAAAAGAAAAGCGAAACGCGCGCGATCCGAGGCGATGCGCAGATCTGAGGCCAGCGCCAGCACCGAACCGGCTCCGGCGGTCATCCCGTTGAGCGCGGCAATGATTGGCTTATCAAGCCTGCGCATGTTTTCTACTACCGCCCCGGTCATGCGCGTGAATTCCAGGTGTTCTTGCATATTGCGCTTGAGCAGTTCACCAATGATCTCATGTACATCTCCGCCCGAACAGAAATTGTCGCCCGCCCCGGTCAGGATAACTGCGCGCACGTTATCGTCGCGGCGCAGCTCGGCGAAAAGATCGCGCAATTGCGCGTAAACTTCGAAGGTCAGCGCGTTCATCACCTCTGGCCGGTTGAGCGTCAACGTGGCCACGCCCTCGTTGACCTCGTAGAGAAAATCGTAACTCACTGTATTATTTACCTCTTATTCTTTATCTTTTTCACGCGAGAATCTTGCCCGACCAACCAACCCCGTCCATAGTAGGGGCGTCCCCTTGCGTGCGCCCTGGGGCCTCCACACTCCTTTTTTATGTATGTGTCTATTTTAAGACATTGTGCCGCCACCGTCGATATTGAGCGCCTGTCCGGTGATGCCTTTGCTGCTCTCCAGAGCCAGGAAGACGACCGAGGCGGCGACCTCTTCGGGCGCAATCAGGCGGTTTTGAGGGCTGGTTTTAGCCAGATAGTTACGCGCTTTCTCTGCGCTCATGCCGGTGCGCGCGACCATATTGCTTACGCTGGCGTCTGTCATGGGTGTATCGACGTAGCCGGGGCAGATGGCATTGACGGTAATATTGTAGGGCAGCATCTCGACAGCCATGGCGCGGGTCAGACCCAGCACGCCATGTTTGGAGGCTGTGTAGGCCGCGATATAGCTGCCGCCCACGCGCGAGGCGATCGAGGCGATATTGATAATCCGCCCGCTTTTCTGCTCGGTCAGAGTGGGCAGGCACGCTTTACTGACATAATAGACGCTGGTCAGATTGATCGCCAGCATGCGATGCCAGAGTTCGTCGGGATGGTTGAGCAGTTTGTGGCTGCCAGCGTTGCCCGCGTTATTCACCAGGATATCCAGCCCACCGAGGCCCTCCAGTAGCGTCGTCACCATATGCTGAACCTGGGCAACATCCGTGACATCGCAGGTCACAGCGAGCGAACGGCGACCGAGCGCCTGAATTTCTTGTGTCAGCGCGTCGATGTCGCTGGCGGTGCGCGCCGTGACGCCGACGTCAGCTCCGGCTTCCGCCAGCGCCAGCGCTATGCTTCGCCCAATGCCCTTGCCAGCTCCCGTGACGATTGCTCGTTTACCCGCCAGAGGTAATGTGTTGTTACTTGACATAAATCTCCTCCATTGTCAGGGATATTCTCCTCTTATTCTAGCGGCGTCCACGCGCCGGGGTGACGATACACAGATCGCCGCGCCCGGCTGCCAGGATGGTATTGATCTCATTGCTGGTGGTCAAATAGCCGCCGAGCATAGTTGGTAGCCCACCCTCGTTGCGCACACGATCGCTCAGCGCGGTCAGGTGGCCGCGACCATAAGGCAGTTCGCTCTCGGTCGTGGTTTGCCCGGCTTCAATGGCCAGTAGATCGCAGCCGTGCTTTTTCAATTCGCGAGCAATCACGATAGCGTCCTCGATAGTCAAACCGCCTTTGACACCATCGCTGGCAGGGAGGGTGACACTGAGTGGCTTCTGGGCAGGCCAGGCGGCGCGTACCGCGTCGAAAATCTCCAATGGATAGCGCATCCGTCGCGTGAGGTCGCCACCAAACTCGTCGTCGCGCTGATTGGTGAGCGGCGAGAGAAAACTGGCGAGCAGATAGCCATGCGCCCAGTGGAGCTGAAGTAGATCGAAGCCCGCTTCATCGGCCAGCCGCGTCGCCTGCACAAAAGCTTGCAAGACGCGCTGCATATCCGCTTCATCCATCGCTTTCGGCACCTGGCTAGAGGGCGTGTATGGTAGTGCTGAAGCTGAGATCAATGGCCAGTTGCCATCGCGCAAGGGCAAATCAAGCGCGTGCGTGCGAGGACGCGTCGAGCCGCGCCGTCCCGCGTGTCCAAGCTGGATTGCGAGCCACGTTGTTGGACTTGATCGCCTCTGCTCGACGAATTGTTGCCAGTGCGCCAGGTGTTCAGGCGCATAGAGACAGGGATCG
>Ga0207674_10003985_pt1 | contig 17948 bp, 16 predicted proteins | sample KBSCornC72_FD_184303 | JGI IMG/M metagenome (GOLD analysis project Ga0207674, IMG submission 184303) | Corn rhizosphere microbial communities from Kellogg Biological Station, Michigan, USA - KBS Corn C7-2 (SPAdes) (version 2) | ecosystem: Host-associated > Plants > Roots > Rhizosphere > Soil ... | reverse complement strand
TCGCCGGGCGCATCCGCCTGGTGCTCGAAGCGCTCATTGCAGCTGCGGCCTGTTTTGCGATCGCCAGCCTCGGGCGTCCGCCATTTGCGACATCGCTGACGTTCCCGAACGCCACCGTCACCACCACCGGTGCACCGGTGCTGCTCCGCGACATCAACGACTACCTGCGCGGCGGCATGCTGACCCTCGGCGGCATCGCGATCGCGATCATGATCGTGATCCTCCTCGTGCTGTTCGAGCCTTTCGAGTACGGATAACTGCCGGCCGAGCAACGCCTGGTTGCGGCGGGCGACCCCCTCACGGTATCCGGCCGGCGCCTTGTCATTCACAGCCGCCCCCAGCGCCGCCAGCGTGGCCTTCGGATCACCAATCAGCCCCATCTTCACACCGTGGTTGTACGCCAGCCGTTGCGGCGAGGCCTCGACCTGGATCACCGCCGCATCCGTGGGGAACGGAGACCCCGGGGAAAACCACACCTCTTCAAAGAAGGGGCCGCCCACGAGCAAGATGGCATCGGCGCCCTCCAGCGCCTTCCGGATCGCCAGGGTGTCGAATCCAAGCGCCAGCCGGAAGTTGGGATGGTTGCTGGGGACGGAGGCATGCATGCGGATGCCCTCGGTCCAGATGGCGGCGCCCAGCGCCTCGGCCAGCGCCACCACCTCGGCTCCGGCTCCGAAACGCGCCACCTCATCTCCGACGACGATGACGGGGTTCTGCCGGCCCGCCAGGAGGGCGGCGGCCTCGGCGACTCCCGCGGGCGCCGCGGGGCCCGCCCGGTACAGCTTGCCGGGCGCCATGGGCTCGTTCTGCGACTCCTGTTCCAGCACGTCGATGGGCAGAGCCACGAACACGGGGCCAGCGGGCGGATCATTCGCCACCTTGAACGCGCGATGCAGGAGCAGCGGCAACTCGTCGGCTCGCTCCGCCTGGACGCTCCACTTCGTCACCGGAGCCGACATGGCCACGAGATCGTGCCCCAGGAGGGGATCTCGGAGTCGCATGCGCGTGTCCTGCTGGCCGGCGGTGACAATGATGGGAGCGCTCGCCTTGAGGGCGTTGTACATCATGCCGATGGCGTTCCCGAGCCCAGGCGCCACGTGGAGATTCACGAAGCCCGTCTTGCCGCTGGCGTGCGCGTAGTAGCTGGCCGCGCCCACCGCCACCCCCTCGTGGAGAGCCTCGATGTACCTGAGCTGAGGGTAGTCGAGCAGGCTGTCGATGATGGGGCTCTCGGTGGTGCCCGGATTGCCAAAGATGTAGCTCACGTCCTGCGCAATGAGGCTTTCCATCAAGATCTGTCTACCGAGCACGGGATCTCCTAAGGTGCCAGGGTGGGCGGCGAGTGACGCTCGGCTTCGGTCCGTCATCCCCATGGTGCCATCAGCCGCCCCCGCTTGAACAGTGCGGTTCGAACCGTCCGGGGCGGTGCCCGACGCGTATCCTCGGGCGGCGGACTCGCGTAGAATCAGTCCCGGCGGTCGAGCACGACATGCCGGCCGTGCCGTCACGGGAGGAAACACCATGGCTCTCGATCTCTTGATTCGCAACGGAACGATCGTCGACGGCTCAGGCGGGCCGCGCTATCCGGGCGACGTCGGCATCCGGCAGGGCCAGATCGTCGAGATCGGGCGCATCCGGGCGGGGGCAGAACGCGTCATCGACGCCGACGGCCTCATCGTGGCGCCTGGATTCATCGATGGCCACACCCACATGGACGCCCAGGTGGCGTGGGACCGGATCGGGAGCTGCTCGTGCTGGCATGGTGTCACCACCGTGATCATGGGCAATTGCGGCTTCGCGCTGGCGCCGTGCCGGCCCGAGGAGCGCGAGTGGTTCGCCCGCTGCCTGACCGCGGTCGAGGACATTCCGACGGAGTCGATGCTGACCGGCATTGACTGGACGTGGGAGACCTTCCCCGAGTATCTGGCGACCGTCGACCGTCTGCCCAAGGCGATCAACTACGGCGCCTACATCGGCCATTCCGCCTTGCGCATGTACGTCATGGGCAAGCGCGCGCTCAGCGAGACGGCCACCAACGAGGACCTCGCTCGTATGGCCGGCTTGGTGAAGGAGGCGATTCGCGCCGGGGCCATGGGGTTCTCCAGCTCTCGCTCGACGACTCACGTCACACCGGACAATACGCCGGTGGCCAGCCGCATCGCCGACTGGGCGGAGGTCGATTGCCTCGTCGGCGCCATGGCCGAGCTCGGGGCCGGCATCTTCCAGGTCGGCCCGGACATCTCGGGGGGGCTGGCGCAGCGGACCTTCCTCGAACGGCTTCAGCGGGTGGCCGTCGAGAGCGGGCGGCCCGTCATGTTCGGCACCATCGCGAGCCGCCAGGGCGAGGACCCGAATCCGTGGACCTACCAGCTCGAGTACCTGGACCAGTGCGCCGCCGCCGGCGCGCGGGTGTGGGGCCAGACCACCACGCGCTCCATCAACGCCATCTTCTCGCTCAAGTCCTATCTCCCCTTCGACGTATTGCCGGCCTGGCGCGAGCTGCGCCGCCTGCCGCTCCCGGAGCAGAAGCGCCGTCTCGCCGACCCGGCGACGCGCCGACAGCTGATGGCGGAGGAGGCCACGATGAAGCCCCGCGACAATGTTCTCCAGGGGGGCGGCGCCGCCACTACCGATCCGCGCCGGCCCGACTACCACAACCTCTACGCCATGAAGGATGTGAACTGGAACGATCCGACCGTCGCCGAGCTCGCGGCGGCACGGGGCCAGCATCCCGTCGAGGTCATGATCGATCTGGCGCTCGAGAACGACAACCAGGTATTCGTGCAGCCGCTCGTCAACGAGCGCCCGGAGCAGGTGCTGGGCATGCTCAAGCACCGCCGCACGCTCGCCACCTTCTCGGATTCCGGGGCGCACGTCTGCCAGGAGATGGGCTCTTCGCTCCAGACCCACCTGCTGAGCTACTGGGTGCGCGCGAAGCAGGCGTTCACTCTCGAGGAGGCGGTGCGCAAGCTCACCTTCGACAACGCGTCGGCCTGGGACATCACCGACCGTGGCCTGCTGCGCGCGGGCTACCGCGCCGACCTCGTGCTGTTCGACGAGGCGCGGGTGAAGCCGGCGATGCCCACCGTCGAGGCCGATCTGCCCGGCGGCGCCCGCCGCCTCGTGCAGAAGGCGGAGGGCATCGCCGCCACCATCGTCAATGGCGAAGTCACGCTGGAACACGGCCAGCCGACCGGCCACCTCCCCGGCGCCTTGCTGCGGGGGCCCGGCGCCCGGCCGGCCTGACCGTCGGCTGATCCCGGCGTGGACACTTCGCGCAGAACGAGCGGGACAAAGTCGGGGCCGATGAGGCTGCCGCTGATCAACGGGATCGCCGCGCCCGCGGACGCTCCCCGCGCGCCCTTCCTGCGCCTCTCCGCGCTCTGGATCCAGATCACGGGAACGTGGTGCAACCTCGAGTGTGTTCACTGCATCAATGCCAGCGGCCCCGCCGATCCCTGGCTCAAGCCCGTCCGGCCCGAGGTGGTCCGCCGCGCCATCCGCGAGGCGGAAGACCTGGGCGTGAAGGAGATCTACTTCACGGGGGGCGAGCCGTTTCTCCACGCCGAGATGCTCGCCCTGCTCGGCGACGCGCTCGAGGTGGCGCCGACCACCGTGCTCACCAACGGCACGCTCATCGACGAGGCCATGGCCGACGCGCTCGCCGCCCTCGCCCGCCGGGCTTCCTACTCGCTCGAGATCCGGGTCAGCCTCGACGACACCAGCCCGGAGACGAACGACCGCGTGCGCGGCGCCGGCTCCTTTTCCAAGGCGGTGGCGGCCCTCGTCAGGCTGAACGAGCGCGGCCTCCTTCCCATCGTGACCGCGACCGAGATCGCGAGCGCGGCGCACGCGGGGGAAGGGATGTACGAGCGCTTCCGCCGCTTTCTCATCGCGCAGGGCATCGAGAAGCCCCGGGTGAAGATCATGCCCGTCTTCGCCCTGGGTCGTCTGGGACGGGAGGGCGATCCCCGGCTGACCGAGGCGGATCTCGCCGGCTTCGATCGCGGCCTGCTCCAGTGCTCCGAGTCACGCGTGGTCGGTGACGGCGGCGTCTATGCCTGCCCCATCCTCGCGGGGCTGCCGGGAGCGCGGCTGACGGAGGGGACGCTCAAGGAGTCCTTTGCCGACGCCCCTCTCTACCATCCGGCCTGCGTGACGTGCGTGCAGACGGGGATGACGTGCAAGAACGGATGACGGAATTCCGGCGCATCGCCGTCTTCGGCGGTGTCTACAACAACGCCCCCGCCCTCGAGGCCATGCTCGCGGACGCGCGCGGGCGCGGCGTCGAGGCCGTATTCTGTCTCGGGGATATGGGCGGCTTCGGGCCCCATCCCGACCGCGTGTTTCCCCTTCTTCGCGAGGCGGGCGTGCTCGCCATCCAGGGCAACTACGACCAGTCGCTCGCGCTGGGCAAGACGGACTGCGGCTGCGGTTACACGGACCCGCGCGACAATCACTTCGCCCGGATCAGCTACGAGTACACCTTCGCGAAGACCTCGATGGAGAACAAGCGGTGGCTCGGCGGCCTGCCCGCCCATCGGCGTCTCCGGCTCGGCACGCACCGCGTGCTCATGAGCCATGGGTCGCCCAGAGTCATCAACGAGTTCCTGTGGGAGTCGGCGACGCCGACGGGGTTGCTCAAGCGCTTTCTGCGCGAGGGCGAGGCGGATGTCCTCCTCTGCACCCACACCGGAATCAAGTGGCACCGGGCGCTCCCCGATGGCACCCACGCCGTCAACGTCGGCGTCATCGGGCGCCCGGAAAACGACGGCTCGACCAACGTGTGGTACACGGTGCTGACCGCGGGCCCGGACCTTTCCGTCGAGTTCATCCCCGTGCACTACGACTACGAGACCCTCGCCCATCAGATGGAGCGGGAAGGGCTGCCGCCCGAGTTCGCGGAGACGGTGCGCACGGGGTGGTGGACGACCTGCCTCGAGAACCTGCCCGCCAAGGAGCGCTCGCGCGCCAAGTTCTGAGGACCATGATGCCGCCACCGGTGGAAATTCTTCCCCGCGACGTCCACAACGCGGAGCTGATCGCACAGGTGCACCCGCCCGACTGGCAACCGCCGGCGCCGGCGCCCCGCTACAACCTGGTGGTGATCGGCGCGGGTACCGCCGGCCTCGTCACCGCGGCGGGGGCGGCCGGGCTGGGCGCGCGGGTGGCGCTGATCGAGCGGCACCTGCTGGGCGGCGACTGCCTCAACGTCGGCTGCGTGCCCTCCAAGTGCGTCATCCGCTCCTCGCGGGTCGTGGGCGAGGTGCGCGCGGCCGCATCGGTGGGGGTGCGAGTGTCGGGGACGGTGGAGCCCGACTTCGGCGCCGTCATGGAGCGGATGCGCCAGGTGCGCGCGCGCCTCAGCCATCACGACTCGGCCGACCGCTTCCGCGGGCTCGGGGTGGACGTCTTCCTCGGCGAGGGGCGCTTCACGGGGCCGGACACCGTCGAGGTCAACGGCACGCGGCTCTCCTTCAAGAAGGCGGTCATCGCCACCGGAGCGCGCGCCCACCACCCCGACGTGCCCGGTCTCGGCGAGGCGGGCTTTCTCACCAACGAGAGCGTGTTCGAATTGACGCAGCGGCCGCCCCGCCTCGCCGTCATCGGGGCCGGGCCCATCGGCTGCGAGCTGGCGCAGGCCTTCCGGCGCCTGGGCTCCGAGGTGACGCTCTTCCACACCGGCGGCCACATCTTGAACCGCGAAGACGCGGACGCGGCGGAGATCGTCCAGCGCGCGTTCGTGGGCGAAGGCATCCGCCTCGTGCTCGGCGCCAAGCTCGAGCGGGCGGAGCGAGCGGGGGGCGGGAAGGTCTTGCTCGCGACGACGCCGGGCGGACCGGTCAGGGTCGAGGTGGACGAGATCCTCGTGGGGGTGGGGCGCGTGCCCAACGTGGAGGGCCTCGGCCTCGACGCGGTGGGCGTCGCCTACGACGGGCGGGACGGCGTCAAGGTGAACGACCGGCTCCAGACGACCAATCCGCGCATCTACGCCGCGGGCGACATCTGCCTGCCCGAGAGATTCACCCACGCGGCCGATGCGGCGGCCCGGGTGGTGATCCAGAACGCGCTCTTCCTCGGGCGCAAGAAGCACTCCGCCCTCACCATCCCGTGGTGCACGTACACCGACCCCGAGATCGCCCACGTCGGCCTCTATGCCCCCGAGGCCGAGAAGCGCGGGATGGCGGTGGACACGTATGTGCGGCCCTTCTCCGAGGTGGATCGCGCCATCGCCGACGGTGAGGAGGACGGCTTCGTGAAGGTGCACGTGCGGAAGGGTGGCGACAAGATCGTCGGCGCCACCATCGTGGCCCGGCACGCGGGCGAGATGATCAACGAGCTGACCCTCGCCATGTCGGCCGGCATCGGGCTCGGGCGCCTCGCCTCGGTCATCCACCCGTACCCGACCCAGGCCGAGGCCATCCGTCAGCTCGGCGACATGTTCAACCGCACGCGGCTCACGCCCAAGGTCAAGCGGCTCTTCGCCGCCTGGCTCAGGTGGACGCGATGAAGCGGGGCTGGGTCCGTCCGGTCATCCTCCTGCTGCTGGTCGCGGCCGGCGTCGTCGCGGCGCGCGCCTTGGGGCTGGGTGACCTGATCCGTCTCGAGAACGTCGCGAAGCTCAAGGAGTGGATCGAGGGCTACGGCGCCCTGGCGCCCGCCATCTACATTGCGGGGTACATTCTGGCCACGGTATTTTTCGTGCCCGGCCTGCCCATCACGGTGCTGGGCGGCGTCGCCTTCGGGCCGATCTGGGGCACGGTCTATGTCTGGATCGGAGCCACCATCGGGTTGGGGCTGGCCTTCCTCGTCGCTCGCTATGCGGTGCGCAGCACGGTGGAGCGCTGGGTGCAAGCGAGCCCGCGCGTGGCGAAGATGGACGCGCAGGTGGCCGAGCACGGGTGGCGCATCGTGATGCTGACGCGGCTCGTCCCCATCTTCCCGTTCAATCTCCAGAACTACGCCTATGGCATCACGCGCATCGCCTTCTGGCCCTATCTCATCACCTCGTCCATCTGCATCCTGCCGGGCAGCGCGGCCTTCACCTTCGCGGGCGGCGCGCTCAGCGACGGGCGCGGCGACATCAAGCGGACGTTGACCTACCTCGGCATCGCGGGCGTCTTGCTGGCGCTGATCTCCCTGATCCCGCGCTGGATACAGCGCCGCCACAAGCTGGCGGGCGATCTCCTGAAGGCCGCGGCCATCGCGGTCCTTCTTGGCGCCGCGCACACGTGACCCGAGGGAGGCCAGAACACGATGCATACAACGGAGGATCAGATGGACTACTACGACCTCGGCCCGTATACGCGCAAGGTCACCACCGGCGTGCCCGACGCCCAGCTCTGGTTCGACCGGGGACTCAACTGGCTCTACGGCTTCAACCACGGCGAGGCGATCGCGTGCTTCAAGAAGGTGCTCGAGCTCGACCCCGGCTGCGCCATGGCCTACTGGGGAATCTCCTACGCCGCGGGCCCGAACTACAACCTGCCCTGGTACCGCTACGATCCGGCCGGCAAGGCCGCCGCGCTCGCCGCCGCCTATGACGCGATGCAGGGCGCCCTGGCCCGCGCGGGCGGCGCCAGCCCGGTCGAGCAGGCGCTGATCCGCGCCCTGCCCGCGCGCTATCCGCAGCGCGAGGCCATCGAGGACCAGGCGCCGTGGGACGCCGCCTATGCCGACGCCATGCGCGAGGTGTTCCGCGCCCATCGCGACGACCTCGAGGTGCGCGAGGTCTTCGCCGAGTCGATCATGAACCTGACGCCCTGGCAGATGTGGAACCTCAAGACCGGGGGCATCGCCGACGGCGCCGGCACGGCGGAAGCGGTCGAGGTGCTGGAGAGCGCCTTCCGCGACATCCCCGCCTCGTGGAGCCACCCGGGGCTTCTCCATCTCTACGTCCACCTCATGGAGATGTCGCCCTTCCCGCAGCGCGCGCTCCGGGCGGGCGACCGGCTGCGCGACCTGGTGCCGGATGCCGGGCACCTCATCCACATGCCGACCCACATCGACGTGCTCTGCGGCCACTACCGCGACGTGCTGGTCTACAACCAGAAGGCGATCGCCGTGGACCGCAAGTTCCTGGCCCGCGAGGGGCCGCTGAACGTCTACGCGCTCTACCGCACCCACGACTACCACTTCGCGGTCTACGGCGCCATGTTCCTCGGCCAGTACCGGCCGGCGATGGAGGCGGCGCAGGAGCTGATCGACACCACGCCCGAGGCGCTCCTGCGCATTCCCTCGCCGCCGATGGCCGACTTCGTCGAAGGCTACCTCTCGGTGAAGCAGCACGTGCTGGTGCGCTTCGGCAAGTGGCGCGAGATCATCGCCCAGGAGCTGCCCCGTGACCGGGAGCTCTATTGCTCGACCACCGCGATGATGCTCTACGCTCAGGCGGTGGCCCATTCGGCGCTCGGCCATATCACGGAGGCCGAGGAGGCCAAGGCCGCGTTCCTGGAGGCGAAGCTGCGGGTGCCGGAGAGCCGGCGGGTGCACAACAACACCGTCCGGGACCTGCTGGGAGTGGCCGAGGAGATGCTGAACGGCGAGCTGGAGTACCGGCGCGGCAACTACGAGGTCGCCTTCAGCCATCTGCGGCGCTCGGTCGAGCTCGACGACGCGCTGCCCTACGATGAGCCGTGGGGCTGGATGCAGCCGACCCGGCACGCGCTCGGCGCGCTGTTGCTGGAACAGGGCCGGGTCGCCGAGGCCGAGGCGATCTACCGCTCGGATCTCGGCCTCGACGGCAAGCTGAGCCGGGCCTGCCAGCATCCCGACAACCTCTGGAGCCTGCACGGGCTGCACGAATGCCTCACCCGGCGCGGCGAGACGGTCGAGGCCGCCCTGATCAAGCAGCGCCTCGACCTGGCCCAGGCAAGGTCCGAGGTGCCGGTGAAGGCCTCCTGCTTCTGCCGCCTGAAGGTCGCGGCCTGAGCGACCGCCATGAAATTCGGTCTCTACAGCTCGATCGCAAATCCGCCGATGGGTGAGCATCTCGATCGCTGCATCGACGAGGTCATCGCCGAGGCCCAGCTGGCGGAAGCCAGCGGCTTCGACTCCTGCTTCTTCGGAGAGCACCACCAGGACCTCGACGGATTTCTACCCTCACCGCTGATCGTGGCGACGGCGGTCGCCGCACGCACGACGCGGTTACGCGTCGGCACCTCGGTGATCCTGCTCCCGCTCCATCACCCCGTACACGTGGCCGAGGACGTCATCACGCTCGACCTCGTCTCCAAAGGGCGGGTCATCCTGGGGGTGGGCATCGGTTATCAGCCCGCCGACTTCCGCGCCTTCTCCGTCCCCATGGAAGATCGCGCCGGCAGGTTCGAGGAAAGCATCGAGATCCTGCGCCGGTGCTGGGCGGGCGAGCTTTTTTCGTTCCGTGGCAAGCACTATACGCTCGAGGATGTCCGGATCCGTCCGCGCCCCTATCAAACATCGGGGCCGCCGCTGTGGATCGGCGCCAGCATCGCCGCCGCCGCCCGTCGGGCGGGCCGGATCGCCGACGGCTTCGTCGGTACGCCCAGCACCAGCATGGCCAACGCGACGCATCTCGCCGATCTCTACAAGGAAGCGGCGCGCGAGGCACGCCGGCCGGCCGAGGTCGTTCAAATGCGCGACGCGTGGGTCGCCAGATCACGCGCCGAGGCCGACATCGTCTATGGCCCGCACGTGATGGCCGCCTACCGCTACTACTGGGAGAATCGCCTCGCCGAGTTCCGCAGTCTTTCCGCCGGCTCGGAGTTCACCCTGGGCAATCTCGCCCCCGATCGCCTGATCCTCGGAGATCCCGAAACCTGCATCCGAGAATTCCAGCGGTGGCAGAAAGCGACCGACGCGAGCACGTTCTTGCTCCGGCTACGCCACGCTCATTCGGGCGGGCCGCCCCACGAAAAGATCATGGAGGCGATCAGGCTCTTCGGCGAGCGCGTACTGCCGTACGTCTGAGGATCTTCTGCGGGCTTGACACCGCCGTGGCTTGGGCCGATTCTCCCTGCAGCGTGGGGGCCGAAGCCGGGGCCCAACCCTTGACCAGCGTGGAGGAATCACGATGAGCGAGCTCACTCGACGGGATGTGCTGAAACTGGGCGGGGCCGCCGCGGCGGCGGGGCTCGGCTTTCCAGCCGTGCTCCGGGCCCAGACGAAGGAGCTCCCGGTGCTGGGTCTCTGGTCCTTCACCGGCGCCTTTTCCGACGTGGGCCCCGTCCTCGACCGGGGCATGAAGATGGCTCTCGATGAGCGGGGCATGAAGATCCAGGGCCGGACCATCAAGTACATCACCCGCGACGACGAGACCAAGGCGGGCAGCGCCACGCGCCGGGCCGAGGAGGCCATCGACGCCGACGGCGTCAAGTACATCATCGGCCCCTGGTCCTCGGGCGTCGCGCTGGCGGTGTCGGAGGTCGCCAAGCGGAAGAAGACCTTCCACTACTTCAGCGGCGGCACCGAGGACATCTCGGGCGCGCGTTGCCACAAGTACTCCTTCCAGTGGGCGGCCAGCCCGTACACCGCCGCCAAGACCGTGGTGGACACCTTCATGCAGGCCAATCCCAAGGCCAAGCGGTGGCACCTGCTGGTCGCCGACTACGCGTTCGGCTGGTCGGTGGAGAAGTACATCAAGGAAGTGGGGAAGGGACACGGGATCGAGTTCGTGGGCGCCGACCGGCATCCGCTCGGCGAGCGCGAGTTCTCCAACTACGTGACCAAGGCCGCCGCCAACAAGCCCGACGTGGTGGCGATGATCAACTTCGGCCTCGACGCCGTCACCGGGGCGCGCGAGATCTTCAATTTCGGGCTCACGCCCAAGGTGCCCCTGATCTTGACGTGGTCCTCCGGCGTCGAGGAGCTGGTCCAGCTCAACCCGGAGATCCGGGAGAACATGTGGGTGGGCTCGAACTTCTACTACACCGCCGACACGCCGGTGGCGCGCGAGTTCGTGAAGAGCTACCAGGCCAAGTTCGGCGGCCCTCCCGGCTACGCGCCGGCCGCCGCCTACGGCATGACGCGGATGATGCTGCACGCGATGGACAAGGCCAAGTCCACCGAGGTGCCGGACGTCATCAAGGCCTGCGAGGGGCTCGAGGTGGAGGACCTGGTGGGCAAGATGCGTGTGGATCCGAAGACCCACCAGACGCTGCGCCCCTACTTCTTCATGCGCTGCAAGAAGAAGGACGCGATGAAGCACCCCATGGACTTCGCCGACATCATCGCGACGGGCTCCACGCCGCTGCCGGCGGAGTACGCGGCGTGCAAGGATATCGGGTCGCTCTAGCCGGCATCTCCGCCGCGTGAAGGCCCCCCTTCTCTTCAGCCAGGTCCTCAACGGCCTGGCCACGGGCATGCTCTACGCCCTCATGGGCATCGGCCTCTCCATCATCACGGGCGTGCTCAACATTCCCAACTTCGCCCACGGGGCGCTCTTCGCCCTCGGCGCCTACTTCCTCTACACGGTGATCCAGCTCGTCGGCAATTTCTGGCTGGCGCTCCTGCTCGCTCCCCTGGGGGTGGGGCTCCTGGGAGTGGTGATCGAGTACGGCGGAATACGTCCGCTCTACAAGGCCGGCCACGACTACCAGCTCCTGCTCACCTTCGGCCTCTCCCTCATCATCACCGAGGGCATCATCATCGTCTGGAGCCCCGTCGGCATGAGCCAGCTCCCGCCGCCGATCTTGCGGGGGGGAATCGACCTCGGGATCACCTTCTACCCGAAGTACCGTCTCTTCGTGATGGTGGCGGCCGCGCTCCTCGTGTTCGGCGCCTGGCTCTTCCTGGAGAAGACGCGCTACGGCGCCATCATGCGGGCGGGCATCGAGGACAAGGAGATGGTGGCCCTCCTCGGCATCGACATCCATCGCCTCTTCACCGCCGCCTTTGCGCTGGGCTGCGTCCTGGCCGGGGTGGCCGGCGCGCTCACCGCGCCGATCCGTGGGCTCAACCCTTGGATGGGGGTGGACATGCTCGGCATCGCCTTCGTGGTGGTCGCGCTGGCGGGGCTCGGGAACCTTCTGGGCTCCATCGTGGCCGGTCTGCTCGTCGGCCTCGCCCAGAGCCTGGTGGCGCTCGTCTGGCCCGAGGCCTCGGTGGCGGTCATCTTCGCCGTCATGGCCGCCGTGCTCCTCGTGCGCCCCCAGGGACTGTTCGGCATCCGATGACCGCGAGCGCCAAGGCGTGGCTGGCGATTCTGGCCGCGGTGGTTCTGCTCCCCGTCTTCGTCCGGCATGCCATCGCCACCGAGATCTGGATCTTCGCGATCTTCGGCCTCGGCCTGAACCTGCTCATGGGCTATACGGGGCTGCTCTCCTTCGGCCAGGCCACGTTCTTCGGCTCGGCGGCCTATGTGGCGGGCTACCTGCTCAAGTTCTACGGCATCAACGTCTTCCTGGCCCTCGGCCTCGGGATCGTGGTGGGCGCCATCTCGGCGGCCGCCGTCGGCTATCTGTGCGTGCAGCGCTCCGGCCTCTACTTCATCATGCTGACCTTCGCGCTGAACCAGATGTTCTACTTCACGGCCTATCAATGGACCACGGTGACGGGCGGTGAGGACGGCATGCCCGGGATCCCCCGCCCGAGCGTGCTCGGCCTGGACATCCACCGCCCGCTCGCGTATTACGCGGCCGTCGCCCTCCTCTTTATACTCTCGCTCTGGATCATGAAGCGCATCGTCGAGTCGCCGCTGGGCAAGATCCTGCAGGCCATTCGCGAGAACGAGCTGCGGGCGGAAGCCCTCGGCTACAACGTGCCCCGCATGAAGCTCGCCGCCTTCGTGGTGGGCGGCGCCTTCTCGGGCCTGGCGGGGGTGCTCTACGCGATGCTCTTCGGCATCGTGCCGCTCGAGTCCATCGGGTTCGTGTTCTCCGGCAATGTCGTCTTCGCCACCCTCATCGGCGGCTCGGGCTCTCTGTACGGGCCCGTCATCGGCTCCTTCGTGTTCATCTGGCTGTCGGAATCGGTCAGTTCCATGTGGGCGCGCTGGCCGCTCCTGCTCGGGGTGGCCTTCGTGATCGTGGTGCTGTTCTTCCGGGGCGGAGTGGTGGAGGCGTGGGCGCGCTTCTGGGCCTGGCGCGCGGCGCATCGCGCGCCCACGGTGGCGGGAGCCGATGCCCCTCGTTAGAACCGAGCGCCTGACCAAGTCCTTCGGGGCCCTCGTCGCGGTCAACGCGGTCACGCTCGAGGTCGAGGAGGGCTCGCTGCACTCCGTGATCGGGCCCAACGGCGCGGGCAAGACCACGTTCTTCAACTTGCTCACCGGCCAGCATGCGCCGACCTCGGGCCGGATCATCTTCGACGGGCGGGACATCGCGGGAACGCCCCCGCACCGCATCGCCCATCTGGGCATCGCCCGGTCGTTCCAGCGCACCAGCATCTTCCCCACCCTGTCGATCCTGGACAATGTCTGGCTGGCGACCTTCGCCCGGCAGGAGTCCTGGCGGGGACTGGCGTGGCGACGGGCCGACCGCTACCCGGAGCTCACGCGGCGGGCGCTGGAGGTGCTGGGCGAGGTGGGGCTGGGCGAGAAGGCGAGCCTCCTCGCCCGTGAAATCTCCCACGGCGAGCAGCGGCAGCTCGAGCTGGCCATCGCGCTGGCGGCCGCGCCCCGGCTCCTGCTGCTGGATGAGCCGGGGGCGGGGCTGTCGCCGGACGAGACGCAGAAGATGGTCGCGCTCGTGCGCAAGCTCAAGGGGCGCTACACCATCATCCTGATCGAGCACAAGATCGACGTGGTCATGACCATGTCCGACCGGATCTCGGTCATGCATTTCGGCAGCGTGATCGCCGAAGGCAATCCGGTGGAGATCCAGCGCCATCCCGAAGTCCGGCGCGCGTACCTGGGGGGCGTCGTCGCGCCATGATCCTCGACATCCAGGGCATCGACACCTACTACGGGCTCGGCCACATCCTGCACCGTCTCTCCCTCCGGGTTGGCGAGGGAGAAGTGGTGGCTCTCCTGGGGAGAAACGGCGCCGGCAAGACCACGACGCTCCGCTCCATCACCGGCCTCACCCCGCCCCGGAGCGGCGCCATCACCTACAAGGGAGCCAGCATTGCCGGCCTTCCCGCCCACCGGATCTCCCAGCTGGGCATCGCCCTGGTCCCCGAGACGCGCGGCATCTTCTCGTACCTCACCGCGCGCGAAAACCTCGACATCGCCCGCCGGCCCGGCTCGCGCTGGCCGATGGAGAGCATGCTCGAGCGCTTCCCCAAGCTCCGCGAGGTGCTGGACCGCAAGGGGCGCTTTCTCTCGGGGGGCGAGCAGCAAATGCTCGCCATCGCCCGCGCCCTCCTCACCGGTCCGGACCTGCTCCTCCTGGATGAGCCGTCGCAGGGGCTGGCGCCCTTGGTGGTCGAGGCCGTCATGGGTACCGTGAGGGAGCTCAAGCGCGAGCACGTCAGCATGCTGCTGGTCGAGCAGAACGCCGAGATGGCGCTCGGGCTCGCCGACCGCGTCTATATCATCGATCACGGAACCATCGTCTTCGAGGGCACGCCGGCCGCGCTCCGCGCCGACGAGCGGATCACCACCGCGTACCTAGGCCTCGGAGGCTGAGCTACTCCTTCTCGAGCACTCCGGCTCGAGGACTCCGGCCACTCCAGCAAGAGCCGTGGCGAGCTTCCTGAGCCTCTCCGCGTTCCAGTGGTGCTCCGGGTCTATCGCCAGCGTGACGGCGCGGCGTCCGACACGCTGCACCGTCGCGATCGAGCAGCTCTCGGTGACGAGGTTGAGCATGGAAGTCTTGATGGCGGGCCTCCCTGGTGTCTAGTGGGGAGTGCCCGGTGCCGGACCCTTCCCCCCACCAGTGGGACGGCTCTCCGACCGGGAACATTTACAACCGATCTCCCCCGATCCGAAAAAGGCTCGGACGACCTTTGGGTTTCGGTCATCGCTTCCAGAGCCCTTGCGAGGGGATGCGAAACGCCCGGTTGAAGCGCGAGGACGCGTTCTCCCACGCGATGATCATCGTCATCTCCGCGATGGTGTCGTCGTCGTAGTGCTGCTGCACGCGTGCGAACAGGGCGTCGTTGACGTCGCGGCGCGTCTCCGTGATCGCGTCGGCGTATTCGAGCGCCACCTTCTCCGCGTCGGTGAAGAGCGGACTCTTCGCGTAGTCGTTGAGGGCCTCGATCTTCTCCGTCGAGACGCCGAGCCGGCTGCCCACGGCAGCATTGGCGTCCTGTCAGAACTCGCACCCGTTCCACCAGGCCACGCGACGGTTGAGCAGCGCCCGGAGGGTGCCGGGCACGCGCTTCGTCTCCTGCGCGAGGGCGTTCCACATCGCCTGCGCGGCGCGGAAATACGCCGGGTTCCTCGCGTAGAAGAGGTACGGATAGAGCGGCGCGCCCCGGAGCTTGCGCTGTTCCTCGAGCGCTTCGCGCAGATCGTCCGGCAGCGTCTCGACGTCGACCGGCGGGATGCGTGTTTTCCCTTCCAGCATGGCCACCTCCTCCGGCGATCTTACATCCGAAGCGGGCGAACGCTTCGATCCACACTTCGGCGATGATCGAAGCATTTCAGGAGGCGGCGATGCCGAACCTCTCCTGGAAGCCCTGCCGTCCCCGCGGGGTGACGATCACGGCGTGGCTGCGCTTCATCCTTTCCATCCAGCCGAGATCGAAGCAGCGCTTGGTGATCGCGGCCCCTACCGCTCCCGCGATGTGTGGGCGCCGCTCGGTCCAGTCGAGGCAGAGTCGGGACACGTGGCGGCGGGTCGAGCGTGGCGTGGGAAGCTCGATCCCGAACTTGCGGAGAAACCGCGTGCCCGCGGTCGTGATTTCCGCGGCTTTGTCGTCGAGCACCACGTATTCGCGGGCGACCAAGGCATCGGTGAGATCAACGCTGAGGCGGCCCGCCAGGTGGTCGTAGCAAATTCGGGCCGCGCTGAGCGCGCGCGCTTGCTGGGATAGCGGGCGGTAGCGCGGTCTCTTCTCGAGAGCGACCGCGACAATCCCCTCGATCATGTCGGCCACGGTCGGCGAGGCCAGCCGGAAATAGCGATGCCGCCCATTGCGGACCACCGAGAGCAAGCCCGCCTTGGTCAGCTTCCCGAGATGGGTGCTGGCGGTTTGAGGCGTGATTCGCGCCGCCACGGCAAGCTCGCTCGCGGCCAGGGCCCGGCCATCGAGAAGCGCCGACACCATCGTGGCTCTCGCGGGGTCGCCGACGAGCGCCGCGATCTCGGCGATGATGGGACCGGTAATCATGTCCGCTATCTAACACCAGAATCGGCCCGGGCGGCTCGAAACTGCCTCTGGGCTTTTCCGACCCCGTAGAATGGGGGCGTGACGCTCTTCGCCGATTTCGCCCGCCTCGGCCGCCGGCTCGAGGCCACGCCGGGGCGCCTCGACAAGCGGCGGCTCGTGGGCGATTTCCTCCAGGCCCTCGACGCGGGCGAGCTTCCGTCGGCGGTGGCGTTTCTCACCGGCCATCCGTTCCCCACTTCGGATCCCCGTGTGCTCGGCGTGCGCGGCCTGCCGCGCGGCCTCCCGGCCGGTGGAGGCCCGCCGCTCACTCTCGGCGACGTCAGCGCCGCGTTCGCGGCGGTCGCCGAGGCGGCGGGCAGTGGCTCGCGGGGAACCCGGCAGGCACGCCTGGCGGAGCTGGGGGCGCGAGCCGGCGAGGAGGAGCGCGAGTTCCTGGACCGAATCATCGGGGGTGAGCTGCGCACCGGCGTCTCCGACGGTCTCGTGCTCGAGGCCATCGGGGTTGCCGCCGCCGCCGACGTCGCCGCCGTCCGGCGCGCCGCGCTGTTCCTCGGCGACCTCGCCGCCGTGGCGGAGCTGGCGCGGGCGGGCGGGGCGGCCGCTCTGGCCGGCGTGGCGCCGCGGCCCTTCGTCCCGCTGCTGCCCATGCTGGCCGAGCCGGCGACCGATTTCGACGAGGTGCTGCGCGCCCACGGCGGTCGCACCGCGCTGGAGTTCAAGTATGACGGCGCCCGCGTGCAGGTGCATCGCGAGGGGGACCGGGTGGGCATCTGGACGCGCCGTCTCTCCGACGTCACCCGGAGCCTGCCGGATGTGGTGGCCGTCGCCCGCGGGCTGCGCGGGGTGTCCTTCATCCTCGACGGCGAGGTCGTGGCGCTGAACACGGAGGGCCGGCCACTGCCCTTCCAGGAGCTGATGCGGCGCTTCCGCCGTGTCCACGGCGTGGAAGCCCTGGCGCGTGAGATGCCGCTCGCCCTGCACTTCTTCGACTGTCTCCTCGCCGACGGCCGCTCGCTGATCGACGCGCCGCAGGCCGAGCGCTGGGAGGCGCTGGCCCGCGTGACCGATGGCCGCTACCTGGCCGAGCGCGTGCTGGTCGACGACGCCGAGGCGGCCCGGACGTACCACGCCCGCGCGCTCGCGGCCGGCCACGAGGGCGTGATGGCCAAGGACCCGCGGTCGCCGTACGAGCCGGGTGGTCGCGGCAAGCGGTGGTTCAAGCTGAAGACCCCGGAGACCATCGACTGCGTGATCGTCGCCGCCGACCGCGGCTCCGGGCGACGCCAGGGCTGGCTCTCCAACTATCATCTCGCCGTGCGCGATGGCGAGGCCTTCGCGGACGTCGGCAAGACCTTCAAGGGGCTCACCGACGCGGAGTTCGGTGCGATGACCGAGCGCCTGCGCGCCCTCGCCCTGGGCGACGACGGCTACACGGTGCGGGTGCGGCCCGAGGTCGTCGTCGAGGTCGAGTACAACGAGATCCAGCGCAGCCCGACCTACCGCTCGGGGATGGCGCTGCGCTTTGCCCGCATCGCGCGCGTCCGCGAGGACAAGAGCCCGGGCCAGGCGACCACGCTGGAGGAGCTTCGCGCGCTGTACGAGCGGCAGTTCGCCACCAAGGGCCGGGCCGGGGAGACGCCATAGTGGCGGAAGCCCGGCTCCCCCTGTCGGCGTTCCCCAGCGTCGACGTCCACGTCCATCTCCATCCCGAGGGCCTCGCCCGGGCTATCGAGCGCTGGTTCGCCAATCGC
>Ga0207674_10003984_pt1 | contig 17955 bp, 9 predicted proteins | sample KBSCornC72_FD_184303 | JGI IMG/M metagenome (GOLD analysis project Ga0207674, IMG submission 184303) | Corn rhizosphere microbial communities from Kellogg Biological Station, Michigan, USA - KBS Corn C7-2 (SPAdes) (version 2) | ecosystem: Host-associated > Plants > Roots > Rhizosphere > Soil ... | reverse complement strand
CACCCGGCTGCGAATTTGCTTTTCGAGAGCGCGCGCGATGGTGCGCTCGCTTCTCCTCCGCGTTCCCCGGATCCCGCAGTGACGTCAACGCATCCCGACTCCGTTCGAGGCCTCGCTGCACGCGGCGGGCACACGGGGACGTCGCGACTCCAGCGGCCCCAGGCCCTGCTGACGATCTCGCTCGAGGACTACTTCCACGTCGGCACCTTCGGATCGCTGATCCCACGGGGCCAGTGGTACCGCTTCGAGAGCCGGGTCGAGCACGGAGTGGCGCGCACCCTCGATCTGCTCGACGAGCAGGGCGCGACGGCCACGATGTTCGTGCTCGGGATCGTCGCGGAACGATTCCCGGAGCTCGTGCGTGCGGTGCGCGAGCGCGGGCACGAGGTCGCGAGCAAGGGCTACCAGCATCGCGCGATCCATGATCTCCCGCCCGCCGCCTTGGCCGACGATCTCCAGCGGGCCCGCGAGGCGATCGAGGGGGCGACGGGCGAGGCCGTCGCGGGGTGCCGGATCTCCGGCTGGCTCACGCCGCGCGACTCGTGGGCGCTCGACGTCATGGCGGACCACGGGTACCGGTACGATTCGAGCATGCGGCCCTTCCTCCGGTCGCACGCCGAGCTGCCCGGCGCGCGTCGTCCGCACCTCCACCGCGCCGACTCGATGCGCTCCATCTGGGAGATCCCCGTGTCGAGCCTGTCGCTCCTCGGCTACGACCTTCCGCTCGGCGGCGGCAACTGGATGCGTCAGCTTCCGCAGACGGTCGTGCGTCGCGGTATCGCGCACATGGCCCAGGCCGACGCGCCCGTCGTACTGTACTTCCATTCATGGGAGCTCGACCCCGACCAGCCTCGCCTGGACGGCGCGTCGCCGCTGGCTCGGCTGCGCCACTACCGGAACCTGCACCGCATGCCCGATCGGTTGCGGCATTACCTCCGCCGGTTCGAGTGCGGGTCGATCTCGGCCTGGCTCGCGGCACAGACGGTGCCCGCCGAGTCGCCGCCCGCGCGCGTCGTCGCTCCACGGCGACTGTCCGGACAGCGCACGCTCGGGGGGCCGGCGCTCGTGCCCCCCGCGCGGGATTTGCCGCGGGTGCCCGTGTCGGTGGTGATTAGCTGCTTCAACGAAGCGCGCGCGCTCCCCTATCTCGCCAACACGCTGCAGCGGCTCGAGTCGTCGCTCGGCTCGGCGTACGACCTCCGCTTCGTCGTCGTGGACGACGGCAGCACCGACGACACGCTCGTACGTGCACGCTCGCTCTTCGCCGACTGGGCGAACGTCACCGTGGCGCGCCACGAGCGCACCCGCGGCCAGGCCGCGGCGATCCTCACCGGCGCGCTCGCGTCCACGACGGAGATCGTCTGCACGATGGACTGCGACTCCCGCTTCGACCCGCACGAGCTGGCGCGGATGATCCCGCGCCTGCGCGGCGGCGTCGATCTCGTCGTCGCCTCGCCGTACCATCCCGATGGGGTGCGTCGCAACGTTCCGTCGTGGCAGCGCGCGCTGTCGACGTCGCTCGCCTTCTGCTATCGCAGCGTGCTGCGGCAGCCGCTGCATTGCTACACGAGCTCCTTCGGTGTGTACCGCCGCAGCCGGCTGCTCGCGCTGCACGTGCGGCGCGGCGGCCCCGTCGGGATCACCGAGATGCTCGCGCGTCTCGACCTCGCGGGCGGCACGATCGTCGAGCATCCCGTCGCGCTCGATGCGCGGATCTTCCGCCGCTCCCGCCCGCGCGTGGCGCGTGCGCTCGTCGGCCATGCGGGCCTGCTCGCCGAGCTGGCGTGGCACCGGCTGCGCGGCGGGGCCCAGCGGCGCGCGGTACACGCCCGGCCCGCGCGCGTCATCGCGCAGGGTGGCGTGTGATGAACGAGACGCACCTGCCGGCACGAGGCCGTCGATGACACACGCCCGATCACTCGCCAGCCGGCGCGTTCCGCTCGCGCTCCACAGCGGGCCCGAGCCGATCTTCCTGCGCGAGATCGCCGTCGTCGGGCCCGGTGTGGTGGGCATGCCGATCGCCGCGCTGCTGGCGACCGCGGAGCTCTGGGCCCCGGACGGTACGCCGACGCGCGTCACCGTCGTGCAGCGCGCCTCGGCCACCTCGGGGTGGAAGGTGGGCGCGATCAACGCGGGACGGTCGCCCATCGGCGGGCTCGAGCCGGCGATCGACGAGCTCGTGGCGCAGGGCGCGGGGAGCGGCCGCCTCCGCGCGACGACGGATTACGCCGCCATCCGCGATGCGGATGTCGTCATCGTCTGCGTCCAGACGGAGCGCCGAGGGATCGCCCCCGACTACTCGCATCTCCTGGAAGCGCTGCACGGCGTCGCCAACGCGCTCGCGCAGCGTTCGGCGGGCTCCGTGCCCACCGTCGTGATCGAGTCCACTCTCGCGCCGACGACGCTCGCCACCGTGGTGCGGCCATTGTTCGCCCAGCACGGCCTCGAGGAAGGCCGCGACGTGCTGCTCGCGCACAGCCCGAGTCGGGTGACGCGCGGCGAGATCGTCGGCCGGCTGATCACGTCGGACAAGGTCGTCGGCGCCCTGTCGCCGGGCACGGCCCCGCGCGTCGCCTCGCTCTACGAGCACGTCGTCACGCAGGGCCGCGTGCATTGCACGAACGCGCTCACCGTGGAGCTCGTGACGACGCTCGAGAATGCCACGCGCGACGTGCACCTCGCCTACGCGGCGGAGGTCGCGCGCTACTGCGACGCGCGCGACATCGACTACTTCGCGCTGCGGCGGCGCGTCAACGCGCGGCTCGCGGCGGAGCGCGGCGGCCACGGACCGCCGTGCGGTGGCCTGCTCGTGCCCACTATCGGCGTGGGCGGGAACAGCCTCACGAAGGACGGCGTGTACCTCTGGTGGCGCGCGCTCGAGAGCGGAGCGAATCCGGCGCACAGCCTCGTCCTCGAGGCGCGCCGGATCAACGACGAGTCGCCGGCGCAGATCGTCGCCCTCGTGGAACGGTTCTCCGGCGCGGTGGCCGGCCGGTCGATCGCCCTGCTCGGCGTCGCCTATCGTCCCGACACGGACGACGCGCGCAACTCGCCGACCTTCGCGCTGGCGAGTCAGCTCATGGCGCGCGGCGCCCGCGTCGCGATGCACGACCCGCACGTCAGCGCCGCCGACCAGCATCTGCTGCGCTCCGGGCTCGCCGGCCACTTCCATCGCGACCTCGCCGACGCCCTCGCGACGGCGGAGGTCGTCGTCGTCTGCGTCGCGCACCAGCGCTTCCTCCGCGCGGGCAAGCGCTGGCTGCATCACGCCCAGCGCCTGCGCACGGTGATCGACGCGTGCAACGCCTATCGTCCCTCGGAGATCGCCTCCACCGCCGTGCGCTACTCCGGCGTCGGCCGCGGGATCGGCGAGCCGGCGGGGGTGCTCGTCGACTCCGTCGTGGCCGGCCTGCACGCCGTACGGCGCGGTATCGGCAACGAGTCGGCGATGCTCGTGGAGCAGCTCAACGCCCGCTACGCGACCGACGAGTTCCAGCGCGTCGATCACGCGCTGGTGCGGCGCCTGGCGACGTGCTGCGAGTCACGCTGCGACGTCGCCACCCCCGAGCCGGTCGCGCCCGTGTCGAGCGTGGACGGGTTCCGGAGCCGGCTGGTGGCGTGCGCGGTGGAGGCGGGACGGCGAACTGCAACGGCCAGTAGCGAGTAGCGGGTACCTGGTTGTGGGACTGGCGTACTGGCCACACCGGAATCGGGGTCAGACACCTGGGGTCAGACACCTGGGGTCAGACACCTGGGGTCAGACACCGAGTCAGAGGCCGGGGTCAGATACCGCAGGTGTCTGACCCCTTGGCGCGACTCGGTCAGCCAAGCGGCGAGCGGATAGCGGCGAGCGGACAGCCGTCAGCAGGAGGCGTTGGACTGATACATCGGTGCCAGGCACGGGTGCCAGGCACCGGTGCCTGGCACCGAGTCAGTAGGAGTCTGAGTTCAGCGAGGCGAAGGGGTCAGAGCCCTCGGGCTACGCCCTCGGGGTCTGACCCCAGCATCCGCCCTCGGGGTCTGACCCCAGCATCCGACCTCGGGGTCTGACCCAACATCTGCCAACATCTGGCCGCGCGTGCGGCGGCGCGATTGATGAAGAGGTGGGGCCGTCGTGATGACTGAGGCACGGGCACATCCCGCGACGGAGCGGGCACTCACGGCGACGTACCGTCTCCAGCTCAACGGCACGTTCACGCTGCACGACGCGCGGGAGCGGGTGCCGTACCTGCACGCGCTGGGCGTGTCGCACCTGTACTGCTCCCCCGTGCTCGCGGCGCGGGCGGGGAGCACGCACGGCTACGACGTGGCCGATCCGACCCAGGTGAATCCCGAGCTGGGGGGCGACGCGGCGTTCGTCGCCCTGGCGGAGGCGGCGCACGCGCATGGGATGGGGCTCGTGCTGGACATCGTGCCGAACCACATGGGCACCGGTCCGGACAATCCGTACTGGGACGACCTGCTACGGCATGGGCCGCGATCGAAGTACGCGCGATGGTTCGACGTGGAGTGGCGCGCGTCGAGCCGGCGGCTGGCGAACAAGGTGCTGCTTCCCGTGCTGGGCGATTCGCTCGATGCGGTGCTGGAGCGCGGGGAGCTGACGCTGGAAGTCACGGGGCTGGGCGCCCGGGTGCGGTACTTCGATCACCACTTCCCGATCGACCCGACGACGCTGCCGCCGGAGCTGGAGCTGGCGCAGCGGGATCCGTCGGCACTGCCGGCGGCGCGGGAGTGGATCGCGGGACCGGAGGGGCGGGCGCGCCTGGCGGCGCTCCTCGAGCGGCAGCACTACGCGCTCGACTTCTGGCGCAACGCGAGCCGCGACGTGAACTACCGCCGCTTCTTCGACGTCAACGAGCTGATCGCGCTCAAGGTGGAAGACGCGGAGGTCTTCGCGGCGACGCACAAGACGGTGCTCCAGTTCGTCGCGGACGGCCTGATCGACGGGTTGCGGATCGACCACGTGGACGGGTTGCTGGAGCCGCGCCGCTACCTCGAGCGGCTGCGTGCGGCGGTGGACGAGCGGCGGCCGGCGCGGGCCGGCGCGGCGCGATTCCCGATCGTCGTGGAGAAGATCCTGGCGCCGGGGGAGACGCTGCCACGCGACTGGCCGGTGGACGGCACGACCGGCTACGAGTTCATGACCACGCTGGAGGATGCGTTCATCGATCCGGGGGGCTACGCGGTGCTCGAGGCGCGATACCGCGGCACCCAGCACGCACGGGGCTTCCACGCGGTGGCGCTCGAGGCGAAGCGCGCGGTGCTGCGGGGATCGCTGAACGCGGACGTGCGCCGGATCGCGCCGATGCTCGCGTCGCTCGCTCGGCAGGCGGGGTGGCCGGTGCGACCGATCGCGGCGTACGCGGGCGCGATCGTCGAGCTCGTGGCGGCGCTTCCCGTCTACCGCACCTACATCGACGCGGAGCGGCCGGACGCCGAAGGGTCGGACCGCGCGAACCTGGAGTCTGCGTTCGCCGAGGTGCAGGCGCGCGAGCTGGCCGACCCGGAGGGAGTGGCCGCGTTGGAGCGCGTGCTGCTGGCCACCTGGCGCGACGTGGACGAAGGGATGGCGCGCGCGCGGCTGACGTTCGTGCTCCGGTTGCAGCAGCTCAGTGGACCCGCGGCGGCGAAGGGGGTGGAGGACACGGCGCTGTACGTGTACGCGCCGCTCGCGTCACGCAACGAGGTGGGCGGGGACCCGGGGGTTCCGGTGGCGGGCGCGGTGGCGCGTCTGCACAGTCTGCTGGCCGCGCACGCCGAGCGGACGCCGCGCGCGCTCAACGCGACGAACACGCACGACACCAAGCGGAGCGCCGACGTGCGCTCGCGGCTGGACGCGCTGAGCGAGCACGCGGCGTCGTGGGAGCGCCGGCTCCGGATGTGGCGCCGGCGGCATCGCGCGCTCCAGACGATGGTGCGCGGGCGACTCGCCCCGACGCGCACGACGGACCACTTCATCTACCAGGCGCTGGTCGGCATCTGGCCGCTGGACGGGAGCAGCGTGCCGGTGCACGAGAACGGGGTCGTCCTCGGCGCGCTGCGCGAGCGGCTCACCGCCTACATCCTCAAGGCGGTGCGCGAGGCGAAGGTGAGCACCAGCTGGACCGATCCGGACGAGGAGTACGAGCGCGCGGTGGCCTCGTTCGTCGCCGGCCTGCTCGATCCCGCGTCGCCGGGCCGGTACCTGCGCGACGTCGCGCCGCTCGTCGCCGAAGTCGGGATGACCGGGATGTGGAACGCCCTGGCGCGGCTGGTCGTGCATCTGACGTCGCCCGGCGTGCCGGACGTGTATCAGGGCGACGAGCTCTGGTTCCTGGCGCTCGTCGATCCGGACAACCGGCGGCCGGTGGACTGGGCGACGCGCGAGGCGCGTCTGGAGTCGGTGTGCGGCGCGTGCGTGTCGGGCGTGGACGGCGTGCCGCCGCTCGAGACACTGCGACGGTGGCGGGACGACATAGCGGACGGGACCCTGAAGCTCTATCTGACGATGCGCCTCCTGCAGCTGCGGCGCGGGGACGACGGCGGTGCGCTCACGCGCGGGGGCTACTGTCCCATCGCGGCGGAAGGCTTGCATGCGGAGCGGGTGATCGCCTTTCGGCGCGGCGAGGGGCTCGCGGCACGCATCGTTCTGGTGCCTCGCCTGACCGCGGCGTTGGGAAGCGACGCCGGCGCGCCGATCGGGGGGGAGAGAGGCGGCGCGCGCTGGGGGGATACGCGTCTGGCGGGTATCGAGGGTGGTGGAGTGACGGGGTGGCGATGCCTGCTGAGCGGGATCGAAGTGCCGGCGTGGGATGGCGCGCTGCAGATCGGCGACGCCCTCGCGGAGCTTCCCGTGGCGCTTCTCGCTCCGGCGAAGTCTGCTTGATGGCGGGCGCAACGCGGGGGCGGTCACGATCGTCCGTTCGGTACCCGACGGTTGCGCAGCCGTATCGGGAGCCGGTACGATTCAGGGTCGCAGCCGTGCCGGCGTCGTGCACATCCTCCTACCAGCCCGTACGCCAGGCAGTCCCGTCCATTGTTCGGACGCGGCCGGCCGCCCAGATTTTTCCTGCCGTACCCACATCGTATAGAGGGCATGACGTGACCGAAGCGCGGACGCGGAGCCACGCTCCGCGACGAGCGCGCGGTCACCTGCCGAAGTGATACCATGGATGAGGTCTTGATGACGTTGACGCCCGCGCGATCCACCGTCGCGTATTTCTCGATGGAGATCTGCCTCGAGCAGGCGATCCCCACGTACAGTGGTGGACTCGGCGTGCTGGCTGGTGACACGCTGCGCTCCGCGGCCGACCTGGGCGTGCCCCTGGTGGCCGTGACGCTGCTGCACCGGAAAGGCTACTTCGAACAGCACCTGGATCCGTCGGGGCAGCAGACCGAGCAGCCGGTGCACTGGAACCCCGAGCAGGTGCTCGAGCCGGTGGACGCGCGCAGCACGGTCACGATCGAAGGGCGCGAGGTGCACGTCCGGGCCTGGAAGTACACCGTGAAGGGGGTCCGCGGGCACGAGGTGCCGGTGTACCTGCTCGACACGATGCTGCCGGAGAACTCGGAGTGGGACCGGACGCTCACCGACACGCTGTACGGGGGCGACGAGCACTACCGGCTCTGCCAGGAGATCGTGCTCGGGATGGGGGGCGCGGCACTCCTCCTGTCGATGGGGATCGATGGCGACACGATCTACCATCTGAACGAAGGGCACTCGGCACTGCTGACGCTGCAGCTTCTCGAGCGGCAGCTCGACGGCCGCCAGCACTTCGAGCTCGACGACGCGGACCTCGAGTCGGTGCGGCAGCGGTGCATCTTCACGACGCACACGCCGGTGCCGGCGGGACACGACAAGTTCCCACTCGACATGGTGCGGCACGTGCTCGGCGACGAGCGCGTCGCGCTGCTCGAGGGATGCAGTGGCGTGCACGAGGGGATGTTGAACATGACGTACCTCGCGCTGCACCTGACGCGGTTCGTGAACGGCGTCGCGATGCGGCACCGCGACGTGTCCCGCGGGATGTTCCCCGGCTATCCGATCAACTCGATCACGAACGGCGTGCACGCCGTGACGTGGACGGGTCCCGAGTTCGCCGCGCTGTTCGACCGGCGGATCCCGGAGTGGCGCCGCGACAATCTTTATTTGAGGTATGCCGTTGGCATACCTCTCCAGGAGATCCGCGAAGCCCATGCGGCGAGCAAGCGGATCCTGCTCGACGAGATCGAACGACGCACGGGGCAGCAGCTCGATCCGAACGTGATGACGATCGGCTTCGCGCGGCGCGCGACGCCGTACAAGCGCGCGGACCTCATCTTCTCCGATCTCGATCGGCTGACGCAGATCGCGCGCACGGTGGGGAAGATCCAGATCGTGTACGGCGGCAAGGCGCACCCGCACGACGGCGGCGGCAAGGACCTCATTCGTCGCATCCACAGCGCGCGCGAGCGGCTGGGCGACATGGTGAAGGTCGTCTACGTCGAGAACTACGAGATGGCGGTGGCCGGCCAGATGGTCGCCGGCGTCGACCTCTGGTTGAACAACCCGATGAAGCCCCTCGAGGCGAGTGGCACGAGCGGGATGAAGGCGGCGCTGAACGGCGTGCCGTCGTTCTCCGTGCTGGACGGCTGGTGGGTGGAGGGACACGTCGAGGGCGTGACCGGCTGGTCGATCGGTGGGCCGGACGCCGAAGGCGATCCGTCGCGCGACGCGGTGGACCTCTACATCAAGCTGGAGCGGGTGATCCTGCCGCTGTTCTACGGACTGCCGTTCGCGTACGCGGAGGTGATGCGTGCGGCGATCGCGCTGAATGGAAGCTTCTTCAACACGCAGCGCATGGTCCGGCAGTACATCCACAATGCCTACTTTCCCACGGGCATTCCGGCTGACGTCGTGACCGAAGCTACCGCGGTACTGTAGACGGGAACTGCAACGACGAGTAGCGAGTACTCGGTAGCGGGACTGGCATACTCGCTACCAGAAACAGTGGCAGCGCTCTCTCACTCGAAATGCGAACGGCCGTACCTGGTACTGAGTACTTCAGTACCGAGTACGGCCGTTCCGTGTCTGGTCGAGATCTCGAGTGCAAATCGGTAAATCGGGTAAATCGGGGTCAGATTCCTTTTCGAGGCTTCACTGGAGTCTGACGCTTCGGAGTAAAGCTTTTACCGGGTTGGACTTGCGATGGGGTCAGATTCCTTGAAAAACGCTACGTGGCGGTGGCGTTTTTCAAGGAATCTGACCCCATTTTGTACCATTTTGTAGTCGAGATCTCGAGCGCTACTTCTGGTGAGCCGAATGCAATTTCCGCTACCGAGTACCCGCCACTCACTACGGGTGTTGTAGTTCGACTTCACTCTCGTACTCCTCCGTCTTCCTTACCGCACGCATGACCGTGCTGCCCGCGGCCAGCGCCCCGAGGAGGATGTAGATGTAGAAGGTGTAGAAGCGCCACCAGATGAGCGCCGCGGCGAAGAGCCGGGCGGGGATCGCGTTGCCGAGGGCGGCGCGGAAGGCCATCTCGACGGCGCCGCCGCCACCGGGGGCGGGGACGACCGCCGCGCCGTAGAGGAAGCCGAGTGGCCAGAGCGCGAGGGGCGCGAGCGGGACGTCGCGGACGCTCGTCAACACGAGCGCGGGGAGCACGAAGAGGCGGATGCCCACGTGCACGACCGACGCGAGGAAGGCGAACACCGCGGGCTTCATGTCGACCTGCTCGACGGAATCGATCGTGGCGCGGAGCTTCACGAGCGCCGATTCGATCGTGCGCCAGCGGCCGCCGGTGAGGCGGAGCCGGCGCGCCCACGTCGGCGGAGCGCCATGCGTGGTGCGACGCGAGAGGAAGATCGCGAGGGCGCCGATGCCGAGGATGACGGCCGCGTAGCTGCCGACGAGGCTGACGAGCGTCGCGAGCACGACGCCGGCGTGGCGGAAGACGACGGCCACGGCGAGCACGACCGCGGCGAGGGAGAAGACCTCGAGAAAGAGCTCGGCGTAGAGGATGACGAGCACGTTCGACGAGCGGAGCCCCGACTCGCGCAGCACGAGGAAGCGCGCCGGCTCGGCGCCGGAGCGCGCGGGGGTGATCGCGGCGGCGAAGTCGCCGCCAAGGCTGGTGCGGAGCGCGGTGAGGAGCGGGAGGCGAATGCCCGCCGCGGCGGCGCTCCAGCGGAGCTTGAGGGAGCGGGCGAGCAGCTCGACGACGACCGCACTGAAGGCGAGCAGGTGCGCGCTGGCGGGGAGCAGGAGCGAGGCGCCCTGCTGCGACCAGCCGGTGATCATGTAGAGCGAGACCCCGATCGTGGCGAGGAACGAAACGATCGTGAGGAGCCAGCGCGTCGGGGTCATCGCTCGGTCGTCGACATCAGAAGAAAGCTAGCGCGGGAATGAGGGAATGAGGGAATGGGGGAATGGCGAACGGCCGCCTACATGGCTCGGGGTTTGGGGCGGAGAATTTGCGCCTACGGGCTGCATGGGGCGGCCATACTTCAGCGCGGTCACGCGTCGCGCCACTTCGAGTACACGTGGGGACGAGCGCGTGCTGGATCTCGTCCATGGTGCGGAGCGCGTGCCGGCGTCGCTGCTCCTGCCGAGGGGCGAGGCCGGCGCGCCGGCGGTGCTCCTGCTGCACGGGTTCTCGTCCAACAAGGAGCGCATGGTGCAGTCGGTGGGACGCGCGCTGCAGCAGCGTGGTGTCGCATCACTGGCGCTGGACCTGCCCTTTCATGGCGAGCGGCACGGTCCGGAGGCCGAGCTGCCGTACCGCAATCCGATCGCGCTCGTCACCGCGTGGCGCTCCGCGGTGCGCGAAGCGCGCTCGGCGATCGAGTGGCTGGGCGGGCAGCCGGAGATCGATGGCGCGCGGCTCGGCTTGCTCGGCTACTCGCTCGGCGGCTTCCTCGCGCTGATGACGGCGTCGGAGGAGGAGGCGGTGCGTGTGATCACCCTCGCCGCGGCGGGTGACCTGCCCGACAGCACGCCGTATCTCGCGCTGCTGCGGCGCGCGGTGGATCCGGTGCGCGCGGTGCGCCGGCTCGACGGCCGGCCGCTGCTGCTCGTCAATGGCCGGCGTGACACGACGACCAGGCCGGCGCAGGCGGAGCGCCTGTTCGCACGCGCCGAGGAGCCCAAGGAGCTGTACTGGTACGAGGGCGGACACTGGCCGCCGGTGTCGGCGATCGAGTACGCGGCGGAGTGGACGACACGGCAATTGCGCGGAGATGCGGAGATGCGGGGATGGGGGGATGCGGAACCACGACGCCGGCGCGGCGGAGCGCGCGGGGAGCGGTGAGCAGGGCAGGGTGACCTGTAGGGATCAGTGAACGGTGATCAGTGAACGGTGATCACCGATCACCGTGAACCGTCCACCGCGCCGCCTCCCGCGCGCGCATACACCTCGAACCACGGCGCCAGCGGCTTGTCGCCGGACGAGATGCGTGCGCCGGCCGCGATCACGCGCTTGACGAGTCGCTCCTCGAGCGCGGCCCAGCGCTTCGTCCACTTGTCGGCGATCGGGACGAGCACGTCGCCGAAGACTTCTTCCACCTGCATCCCGTTCCGCTCCACGAGCCGCGCGATGGACGTCGGCGTGAAACCGTAGCGGTAGGGAAAGCCAAGCAGGTTGTTCTGCGCCAACCATTCGCGGGCGAGCGCTGCGAGAGGACCGTCGAGCAAGGGGCGGAAGGCGGCGTAGCAGGCGCCGTTGGGGACGCGCAGCGCGAGCATCCCGCCCTCCGAGAGATGGCCGCGCGCGGCGCGCACCGCGCCGGCGGGATCGGAGAGCTGGTCGAGACAGTTCCAGATGGCGACGACGTCGACGTGCCGGTCGGGAGCGAGCGACTCGATCGTCCCGTCGTCGACCTGGAAGCCGAGCGAGCGGGTGAACGCGTTGGTCTCGGCGTTCACGTCGACACCGGCGAACTGCCAGCCGGCGTCGCGCGCCGCGGCGAGGAAGGCGCCGACGTAGCTGCCGACCTCGATGCCGTTGCCGCGCCGACCGAAGATTCCGGTGAGCCGCGCGGCCTGCGCGTCGTACGCGGGACGCTGCGTCTCGTGCAGGGTGCGCAGGACGGCCTCGTCGGGCCCGTCCTCGCGGTAGATCGCGTCGAGCTCCGTCGGCCGCTCGACGGGATTGCGATAGACGAGCCCGCACTCGCAGCAGCGCACGAGTCGGAGCGGGGCGCGCTGCGAGAAGGCGACGCGATCCATCAGGCTGGTGGGCGGCACCTTCGGATCGAGCCGGCGCTGGTGATACGCCCACAGCTCCTCGATCTCGGCCTTCGCGTCCTCGGCCGAGAGGAGCTCGTCGGCCTCGGCACTCGAGCAGACGATGCAGCGGGTGAGCTCGTAGGACGGCATTTGTGGAGATGAGGGGATGCGGAGATGAGGGGATGCGGAACGGCCCCGGGACGCATGAGCTCCCGAGGCCGTATTGCAACTCATCAACCAGCGCGTAGATCGCTCGACTTGCTCCAGGTGTCTGACCCCAGGTGTCTGACCCCAGGTGTCTGACCCCGACTCCCGACTCAGGCCGCGTCGTCGGCGCCCAACCTGCCCAGCTTCTTCTGCTCCATCGCGCTGGCGAGGACGGAGCGGAAGCGGGTGATGAAGACGTCCTCGGAGAATTGCTCGGCGTGGGCGCGGAGCTGGACGGGGTTCCACCACCGCTCCTGGACCTTTCGCAGGGCCGCTTCGAGCGATTCGGGCGTCGCGTCATGGAACAGCACGCCGGTCTCGTCGTCGCGCACGGTGTCGAGCGCGCCGCCTTTCGCGAACGCGACGACCGGACGTCCCGCCGCATTCGCCTCGAGCGTGGTGAGGCCGAAGTCTTCCTCGCCCGGGAGGATGAGGGCGCGGCAGCGCTCGAACATCGACGTCGTCTCGCGGTCGGTGAGGCGGCCGGCGAATCGCACCGACGGACCGGCGATGGCCTCGAGCGCCTCGCGTTCCGGACCGGCCCCCACGACGACGAGCGGCAGGCCGAGCGTGGTGCACGCGCGCACGGCGAGGTCGAGGCGCTTGTAGGCGTTGAGGCGGGACACGACGAGGAAGTAGTCGCCGACGGGCCGGTCGACGCGGAAGCGCTTCACGTCCACCGGGGGGAAGACGATCTCGCTGCCGCGCCCGTACGTCGCGCGAATGCGCTGGGCCACCTCGGTGGAGATGGCGACGAAGCGGTCGACGCCGCGCGACGTCGACGCGTCCCAGCGACGGAGCGCGGGGAGCGTGAGCTTCGCGGCGAGCTTCGCCGACGAGCTCATGGCGGAGAGCTGAGTATACCGGTCGAAGCTCCACGCCCAGCGCATCGGCGTGTAGCAGTAGCAGAGATGCAGCGCTTCCGGCGGCACGCGCACGCCCTTGGCGAACGCGGAGCTGCTCGTGATCACGACGTCGTACCCGCTCAGGTCGAACGACCGCACGGCGAATGGATAGAGCGGCATGAAGCTGCGGAAGTTGCGCCGCCAGTTGGGCAGCTTGCGCATCCACGACACGCGCACGTCGGCGTCGGCGAGCGGGCGACCGATCTCCTGCGGATCGAACAGCGTCGTGAAGATCGGCGCCTTGGGGAACATCCGATGGAGCACGGCGACGACGCGTTCCGCGCCGCCGGCCTGATTCAGATAGTCGTGGACAATCGCGACCTTCACGAGGCCACCTCCAGGATGACGCGGTGGACACCCGCGAGCATGGTCTCGCGAGAGAAGCGCATGCGCGCGTGGGCGGCACCGCGGCGTGCGAGCGCGGCGACGCGCGCCGGATCGCGGCGCAGCGCATCGAGCGCCTCGCCGAGCGCACGGGCGTCGCCCGGCGGGACGAGGACGCCCGTCTCGCCATCGCTCACGACTTCCGGCACGCCACCCGCCGCGGTGGCGACGACGGGACGCCGCGCGAGCATCGCCTCGACCAACACACGGCCGAACGGCTCGGCCAGCACGGACGCGTGCACGACGACGTCGCACGCCGCGAGAAGGCGGGGTACGTCGTCGCGCGCGCCGAGCATGTGGATGCGGCCGGCGAATCCGGGGAGCTGCGCCCGCGAGCGCAGCTCGGCTTCGTACGGCGCCTCGCCGCTGAACAGCGCGCCGCCAACGACGAGCGCGTGCACACCGGGCATGCGCGCGACCGCGTCGAGCAGCACGGTCTGCCCTTTCCACGGATGTAGCCGGCTGAAGCAGCCGACGAGGAACACGTCGCGGGGGATCCCGAGCTCGGCGCGCACGGCGGCGCGGGTCCCCGGTCCGAGCGCGTCGAAGGGCGCGGCGTCGATCCCGTTGTGCACGACGGTGACGAGCGGCGCGCGGCCTCCCGCCGCGACGAACGCGTCCGCCGTGGCGCGCGAGTTGGCGACGACGCGCACCGCGCACCAGTTGGCGAGGGCGACGACCATGCGCACGTTGGCGCGGCTGAAGTGCCCCTGCCCGAGGATGTCGCGCAGGTGCCAGACGACCGGCTTGCGTGCGAGGCGGCCGGCGAGCGCGGCGACGACGAACGACTTGGGCGAGTTGGCGTAGAGCAGATCGAACGGCCGCGCGACTCGCGCGAGCACACGCGCCAGGCGGATCGTCGCGGCGATCGGCCGGATGCCGGGGACGATGCTCGCCTTCTTCACCGTGCGCAGCGTGGCCCCGCCGTCGAGCGGGAGTACGGCGACGCCGCGCCCCTCGAGCGCGCCGGCGAACGGCCCGTCCTCGAACAACGCGACGGCACAGCGGCGGCGGTTCGCCTCGGCGATGTCGAGCAGCGAGTGCTGCGCGCCACCCATCGCCGCGGTGTGATCGACGAAGAGGATCGACGCGTCGCTCATCGGCGTGCCGCCTCGTAGACCTGTCGCACGCGCGCGGCGACGACGGGCCAGTCGTGATCACGGCGGGCGAAGCGCTCGCACTGGCGCGCCGTCGGCACGGGGATGTCGCCGCGCAGCGCGGCGGCGAGCAGTGTGCCGATGTCGCCCGCGCTCGGCGTGTCCGCGACGAGCTGCGGCGCGAGCGGCGCGATCACGTCGGTGAGTCCGCCGACCGGCGTGACGACACACGGCGTTCCCGCGGCGAGCGATTCGACGGTGATGAGCCCGAACCCCTCGAGCGCGGCGGTGGGGACGACGGTGAGATCGGCGGCACGATACGCGGTCGGGAGATCCGCGTCGGGAAGGAAGCCGAGGAAGCGGACGTGCTGCTCGAGGCCGAGCGAGGCGACGCGCGCCTCGAGCTCGGCGCGGAGCGGGCCCGTGCCGGCGATCAGCACGAGCGCATCGGGGACGCGCGCACGCAGGACGTTCGCCGCCTCGACGAGCGTGTCCACGCCGACGCGTCGCACGAGGCGGCGCACGCAGAGCACGATGGGACGGTCGGTGGGCCAGCCGAGCGCGCGCCGACATTCGGTCGGCGACGCGGCGATGGCGAAGCGGTCGACGTCCACGCCGCCAGGGATGACGTGGATGCGGTCCATCGGCACGCGGTACTCGCGCGCGAGGACGTCGCGGAAGGCCGCGGACAGCACGATGGCGCGATCGGCACGGCGATACACGCGGTGCTCGACCAGCTCGCGGGCGAGGACGCTCAACGCACCCGCGCCTTCGACGCGCGACTCGGCGCCCCACGGACCCTGGAAGTGGACGACGAACGGATGCGCGCCGAGCTGCGACAGTACGGGGAAGGCGTGCATCGCGAAGTGCGACACGACGACCGCGTCGGGATGCGCGCGCAGCCAGGCACGCGACGCCGCACGCAAGGCCCGCAGCCGTGACAGGATCGGCGCCGATGCGGGAGCGAAGGCGTGAACGCGCCCGCCGGAGGCGCGCGCGACGTCGGCGGAGCCGGCGACGAGTCCGTGCAGCTGGACACCACTGCGCGCGAGCTCGTCGATGAGATGCGCATAGACGCGATTGAGACCGCCGGCGTCCTCGCCGAACCACTGCATGCCGAGCTGCAGGGTCTGGAGCGGTGGCAAGCTCGGGATGACAGCCGACCCACGTGGCGCCAAGGGGTCAGACACCTGCGGTGTCTGACCCCAGCCAGAAGGGTCAGGCGCCTGCGGTGTCTGACCCCGAAGGACGCGTCCTGGCGGCGTCATCGGGCGCTCCCGACGAGCAGCTCGACGTCGAGCGGATCGGTCGGCGCGAGGGTGCGGTCGAGGGTGAGCTGGGCCCAGATCTCGACGATCATCAGCGTCCAGAGCTGCTGCCCCCAATCGCGGCGGCCGGAGGCGTGCTGGTCGAGGAGCGTGCGCACCTTCTCGCGCCGGATCCAGCCGCGATCGTGGAAGCGCGATGCGTCGAGCGTGGCGCGCGCGAGCGGGGCGAGCTCACCGCGCAGCCAGTCGGACGCGGGGATGACGAACCCCTGCTTGCGGCGCTGCAGCGCCTCGGCCGGCACGTAACGCTCGGCGACGCGCTTGAGCAGATACTTCGTCGTCCAGCCGTGCAAACGGAGCGACGTCGGCAGCGTGGCGGCGTACTCGAGGATCTCGCGGCCGAGGAAGGGTGAGCGCGTCTCGAGCCCGTGCGCCATCGCCGAGACGTCGGACTTGGCGAGGAGCTGATCGGGGAGATACGTCGTGAGGTCGCCGTAGAGCGCACGGTCCACGTCGTCGGCGCCGACGGCGCGCGACCATGCGTCGCGATAGAGCGCGTCGGGATGCCAGTCGCCGATGGCTTTCCGCAACTCGGGCGTGTACGAACCCGCGCGAAGGCGACGGAAGGCGCGGTCGTAGACAAAGGAATCGGCGGCGGAGCGGGCACCGGCGCGCAGGAGCAGGGCGAGCTTGCGCGGCACGATGGCGCCCTCGCGCACGCCAGGGCGCTCGCCGAGCAGGGCGCCGAGCGCGAGGCGCAGCGGACCGGGCGCGAGGCGGCGGTAGATCGACGCCGCGCGCGCGATCATCGGGCGCGCGTAGCCGCCGAACGCTTCGTCGGCACCGTCACCGACGAGGGCGACGGTCATGTGCCGCCGCGCGGCGCGCGCCATGTAGAAGTTCGGCACGATGGAGACGTCGGCGAGCGGCTGGCCGTACTGCCACACGATCGACGGCAGGTCGCTGGCGACGCTCGGTGAGAGCACCTCCTCGTGCAGCGTGACGCCGTGGCGTGCCGCGACGGCGCGCGCGAAGGGGCGCTCGTCGATCGCGGGATCGTCGAAGCCCATCGTCACCGCGTCGAGCGGACGGCCGAACTCCTGACTCGCGATTGCCGTGACGAGACTCGAGTCGACGCCACCGGAGAGGAGCGTGCCGGTGGGAACGTCGCTGCGGAGGCGCTGCGCGATGGTGCGGCGCGCGATGTCGTCGATGGACTCGAGTGCCTCCTGCTCCGAGACCTTCCGCTTGGGGGCGAAGCGGAGATCCCAGTAGCGCGTGACGCGCAGCTCGCCCGTGTCGGGGAAGAAGCGCAGCTCGTGCGCGGGCGGGAGCTGCTCCGTCCCCTCGAACATCGCGAGCGGCGCGGGGACGGCCTGATAGGTGAGATACGCGTCGAGCGCGCGCGGACTCACGACCGGAGGATGGCCGCGGAGCTGGACCAGTGCGCCGAGCGTGGACGCGAAGGAGAGCCCGCGATCGTGGCGCGCGTGGAAGAAGGGCTTCTCCCCCATCCGGTCGCGCGCGGCGTAGAGCGTGCGCTCCCGCGTGTCCCACAGCGCGAAGGCGAACATGCCGTCGAGCCTGTCGAGCAGGCGGTCCCACCCCCAGACGCGGAAGCCGTTGAGGATGACTTCCGTGTCGCCGGTGGAGCGGAACGGCACCTCGCGCGCCAGCTCGGCGCGCAGCTCGACGTAGTTGTAGATCGCGCCGTTGAAGACGAGCACGTGCGCGCCGTCCGGGCTCACCATCGGCATGTGGCCGGTCGGCGAGAGATCGAGGATGGCGAGCCGGCGCGAGCCGAGGGCGACGCGGTCGTCGGACCAGAGACCGGCGTCGTCGGGGCCGCGATGGAGCATCGCTTCGCGCGCGCGCTCCACGCGCGCAACGAATCGACGCGCGTC
>Ga0207674_10003980_pt1 | contig 17963 bp, 15 predicted proteins | sample KBSCornC72_FD_184303 | JGI IMG/M metagenome (GOLD analysis project Ga0207674, IMG submission 184303) | Corn rhizosphere microbial communities from Kellogg Biological Station, Michigan, USA - KBS Corn C7-2 (SPAdes) (version 2) | ecosystem: Host-associated > Plants > Roots > Rhizosphere > Soil ... | reverse complement strand
CCAGACGAACCAGACTGGCGAGACGCGCGGGCCGCCCGGCCCGAGGCTCGCCAGCCGGCAGGTCCGCTGCGCGCCCAGGAAGGCGTCCCGCTCCTGCTCGCTCATCGCGATCACCCGACTGCGCCGCTGCTCTCGCACCGCACCGTCCAGGGGGACGTCATGATCACGGCCAGTTCCGGTTGCTATTTGCCGCAAACTGGCCACGATCATGAAAGCACGCCGGGAGGGATGGGCGGGAGAGCTGGGGATCTGGCTGGTGATCTTCGGCTTGATGGAAGTCACCCTCACCTGGCGGCTTCGCTCCGCCGGCGGCTGAGGAACAGGGACACCGAACGGGCTGGGTAACACGCCCACGCAAACACCATCCCGTTCGGACCCGTTGATTTCTTCCATTCGCAATATCCGCATTATCTCAACTTCGTAACAAGAATCTCGCTAGGCTCCGGGCCTGGGATGTTGGCCTGGACGTTCCCGTACACGTGGGCCTGATGCTCTATCCGGATCTTCCCTGAAGGTAAGGATCGTGGTCATGAAGCACAGAGCCGAGACGAAGCGCAGGTTCTGGCCAGTAGTCGTGGCAGCCGTCCTGATCGCCGTAGCCGCCGGCGGGACTACTGCCGTGGTCCGCGGTTCAGGTCAAGATGGCGCCTCGCTGACCGCCGCCGTGGTTACCCCGGCCGTCAGGCATGCTCAGGTGCTGGCGGCCCTGAAACATAGGGCAAGGCCGCCGGTCCCGCAGCACTGGCACAAGCACAAGAGCAAGCACAAGCCGAAGCGCCGCCACGGCCATAACCCGCCGTCGCCACACCCCACCTCACCGAGCACTCCCACTTCGCCGACCTCGCCGACCTCGACCCCCACCTCGCCGAGCAGTCCCACTACGCCGACTGCCACCCCCACCTCGCCGAGCGCTAGTCCCAGCAGCACCAGCCCGTCTGCCGGTCCAACTGGCACCAAGAGCTGGGCATGGTGCTCCTCTGACGCGTTCGGCACGTTCAACACCTCGGACGGGTTCGACCTCTACAACAACGAGTGGAACAGCTCCGGCAACCCCGGCCCGCAGCGGATCTGCGGAAACTCCGGTCATGACTGGCAGGTCACCTCGACGCAGCGGGCCGGGAACACCGCCGTGCTGACCTATCCCTCGGTCCAGGCGAACTACCCCAACCGGGCGCTCAGCTCCTTCACGTCCATGACCAGCTCCTATGCCGAGAACATGAACGCGACGGCAGGCACCGACGCGGAAGCCGCCTACGACATCTGGATCAACGACCTCAACAAGGAGGTCATGTTCTGGGTGGATAACCACGGGCAGACCCCGGCTGGGTCCAAGGTCGCCACGGTTACCCTAGGCGGTCTCACCTGGAACTATTACAAGACGAGCGGGTACTACGCCTTCGTCCTGGACCACAACGCGACCACAGGCACGGTCGATCTGATGGCCGGGATCAAGTACCTGATATCCCGCGGCGACTTGTCCGCCAGCGACAAGCTGTGGCAGGTCAACTTCGGCTTCGAGATCTGCTCCACGGCCGGCGTCGCGCAGACCTTCACCGTGAACAACTTCACGCTGGCCAGTTCCTGAGAGGTCCCCCGGTTCCGGCCCCCGGCCCCCGCCCGCCACCGCGGGCGGGGGCCGGGGCGGCTAGGAGCGCGGGGGCAGGCTTTCCAGCTTGCGGAAGTCCCAGCTGGTGATCTTGGCGGGGATTATCCGCAGCCAGGCATGCCGCCCGTCGTGGATCATGCTCGCGCCGGGATGCTGGTACTTGACGGCCATCAGGCGCTCGGGCCCGGCCAGCTCGGGTGTCTCGGGGTCGGCGTCGGCGGCGCGCGGGACCGGGCCGACCACGACCGCATCGCCCTCGATCTCGACGCCGTGCAGCTCGTGGTAGTGCTCCCCCGCGTCGATCACCGCCGCCACCCGGGGGTCGCGCTGGACGTCGGTCCACCGCTGGCTGCGGGTCAGCGAGTAGACCCACAGGGCCGCGCCGTCCCAGACGAACCAGACCGGCGAGACGTGCGGGCCGCCCGGCCCGAGGCTCGCCAGCCGGCAGGTCCGCTGCACGCCCAGGAAGGCGTCCCGCTCCTGCTCGCTCATCGCGATCACCCGACTGCGCCGCTGCTCTCTCACGCCAACTCCGTTCCCGCGGGGACTGACACCATGATCGTGGATAGTTTCGGTCGCTATACGGTCGAAACTATCCACGATCATGAAAGCACCCGGGGTGCGCGGCGGGTGGGTGGATGGGTGGGCTTGATGGAGCGGGCGGGCGGGTTAGCTGCGGCCCCAGCGGCGGTGGAGGCGGGGGGGCTTGCTGGCCGGCGGGTCGGCGGAGGCGGCCTCGATCATGGTGCGGATGGTATGGCCGCAGCGGCCGCAGACCGAGCCGGCCCCGCAGGCCTCGGCGACCTGCTTGGTGGAGCGCGCGCCCGCGTCGATGGCGTGCTGGACGGTGATGGTGGTCACGCCGAGGCAGAGACAGATGTACATCTCAGGTCCCGGGCACCTCGAGGGCCTGCACCAGGCGTCCGACGAACAGCGGCGGGTATGCGCCGACCCCCGCCTCCGCCATGAACCCAGCCGCGGCATCGGGGTGGCGGATCCACTGCTCGGCCTGCCGTTCGGTGGCGATCTCTTGCAAGATCATCACCTCGGCCGCGTCGTCCAGGGCGCGGTAGATCCAGAAGCGGCGCACGCCCGAGGCGGCGATCCGGTCGGCCGCGGTGTGCACGCGGGCGCGCAGCCGGTCCAGCTCGCCGACCGGGACGATCGCGGCCACGATCACCGTCTCGGCGGCCGCGGCCGGGCCGGAGCCCTGTTCCCGGGCGGACCTGGCCGGCGCGCCGAGGTCGAACTTCTCCACCACCTCGCCGGCGAACATCGGCGGGAGCTCGTCCACCCCGGCCGAATCGAACCAGGCGAACATGACCGGCGACCGCAGCAGCGCGTCGACCGGCGGGCGCTCCCTGAACCCGATGGTCACGAAGACGCGGCTGGCGTCCTCGAGCGAGCGGTAGACCACGATGTGGTGGGCGCCGAGGCTGGGCAGCCGGGGCAGATCATCGGTGAGCGCGGCCCACCAGTGGTCGAAATCGGGCACTCGGTAGTCGGCGGCAAGGACGAGAGACATCGCGGCGTCGCCATTCAGGTAGCGAAGGTTCGGATGACTGTACGGTATAGGCTTCCGGACACCAGAAACGGGAGGGGACGTACATGGTCGGGGACGCTGAAGTCCTGCAGTTGCTCAACGAACAGCTCACCAGCGAGCTGACCGCCATCAACCAGTACTTCCTGCACTCGAAGATGCAGGACAACTGGGGCTACACCGAACTGGCCGCGCACACCCGCGCCGAGTCGTTCGACGAGATGAAGCACGCCGAGGCCCTCACCGACCGGATCCTGCTGCTGGACGGCCTGCCGAACTACCAGCGGCTGTTCTCGGTGCGCATCGGCCAGACCATCCGCGAGCAGTTCGAGGCCGACCTGGCCATCGAGCTGGAGGTGGCCGAGCGGCTCAGGCCCGGCATCGCGCTGTGCCGGGAACGCCACGACACCACGAGCGCGATCCTGCTCGAGACGATCATGGCGGACGAGGAACTCCACATCGACTACCTGGAGACCCAGCTGGAGCTGATGAACTCGCTCGGTGAGCAGCTGTACCTGGCCCAGTGCGTGTCCCGGCCGCCGACGTAAGGTTTTCACCATATAGTCCGCGTCCTTCAGGGGGCCCGCATGGCCGACGAGCTCAGCCCGCTGGATTACCTGCTGCACCGCGGTGAGGCGTATCCGGCCACGCGTTCGGCGTTCCTGAACCTGGAGATCCTCGACGGCCCGGCCGACTGGGGGCGGCTGCGCGAGGCGATGGACCGGGCCAGCCGGGTGGTCATCAGGATGCGGCAGAAGGTGGTGATCCCGCCGCTGCCCGCCACCCCGCCGCAATGGGTGGTCGATCCCGACTTCGACCTCGATTACCACCTGCGCCGGGTCGCGCTGCCCGCCCCGGGCACGCTGCGCCAGCTGCTCGACCTGGCCGAAGTGACCCTGCAGTCGCCGCTCGACACCTCGCGCGCGCTGTGGGAGGCGGTATACGTCGAGGGCCTGGAGGGCGAATCAGGGTTTCGCTCGGCGCTGCTGACCAAGCTCAGCCACGCGATCACCGACGGGCTGGGCGGGATCGCCCTGTTCGAGCAGGTCTACGACACCGAGCGGAACCCGGAGCCGCGGCCGATGCCGCCGGTGCCGGTCCCCCGCGACGTGAGCGGCGGCGACCTGCTGCGGGACAGCATCAGGCAGCTGCCCGAGACCACGTTCACGGCCGGGCGCAAGCTGCTGGGCCGGGTGGCGGGCACCGCCGCCCGGCTGATCACGCAGCCCGGCGCCACGGTCACCGAGGCGGTCGGGTTCGCGGATTCGGCTCGCCGCGTGCTCAGCCCGCCGCCGGCCGAGCCGTCGCCGCTGCTGCGCCGCCGTAGCCTGGTCAGCCGAACGGTCGTGCTCGAGCTGCCCCTCGCCGACTTGCGCGCGGCGGCCAAGGCGTTCGGGGCATCCGTCAACGACGCGTACCTGGCGGCGCTGTGCGGTGGGCTGGGCCGGTACCACGAGGTGCTCGGGGTTCCGGTCGACGCGCTCCCGCTAACGCTGCCGGTCAGCCTGCGCGGTGCGGACGACCCGGCGTCGGGCAACAGGTTCGCCGGGGTCACGATCGCGGCGCCGGTCGGCGAGTCCGATCCGGTTCAGCGGATGCGGCAGGTCAGGGAGCAGGTCATCGCGGGGCGGAGCGAGCCGGCCATCGACGTGATCGGCCAGCTGGCACCGGTGCTGTCCCTGCTCCCCGACGAGGCGCTGCACGAGGTCATCGACCGGATCACCCCGCCGGACATCCAGGCCAGCAACGTGCCGGGCTACGCCCAGGAGACCTTCCTGGCCGGGGCGCGGGTGGACCGGCAGTACGCGCTCGGGCCGCTGCCGCGGGTGGCCATGATGGCGATCCTCATCTCCCGCGCGGGCACCTGCACCGTGGCGTTCCGCTACGACACCGCCTCGTTCGCCGCGGCGGACCAGCTGGAGAAGTGCCTCCAGGCCGGGTTCGACGAGATCGTTGAGCTCGGGCGGCGGACCTCATGACCGGCCCGCTGCGCCTGCCCGGCTCCGTGGCCGAGGTCGACGCGAGCCCGCTGGGCCCTAGTATCGGCGCGTTCTTCGACCTAGACGGGACGCTGGTGGCCGGGTTCACCGTGGCCGCCGTCACCAGGGACCGGCTGCGCCACCGGGAGGTCGGCGCGGCCGAGTTCCTGCAGATGATGCAGCTCGCGGTGGAGTACCGGCTAGGCCGGCACCAGTTCGAGAACGTGATCGCGGCTGCGGTGCGGACGACCAAGGGCCGGCTGGCCGAGGACGTCGACGAGGTCGGCGAGCGGATCTTCCGGCAGTCCGTGGCCGACCTTATCTACCCGGAGATGCGCGAGCTGGTCCGCGCCCACCAGCGCCGCGGCCACACCGTGGTGCTGAGCTCGTCGGCGCTGACCATGCAGGCCGAGCCGGTGGCCCGCTACCTCGGCATCGACCACGTGGTGTGCAACAGGTTCGTGGTCGACGAGCACGGCGTGCTGACCGGCGAGGTCCAGCGCCCGGTGATCTGGGGCACCAGCAAGGCCACCAGCGTGCAGAAGTTCGCCGCCGAGCACGGGGTCGACCTGCGGTCCAGCTACTTCTACGCGGACGGCGACGAGGACCTCGCCCTGATGCACCTGGTCGGCAACCCGCGGCCGGTCAACCCGGGGCCGGAGCTGACCAAGGTGGCCGCGCGGCGCGGCTGGCCCATCCTGCGGTTCAGCAGCCGGGGCGGCGGCGGCCCGCTGGGCCGGGTCCGCAACCTGGCCGCGATCGGCTCGCTCGGGCCGGTGGCGGCCGGCGCGCTGAGCCTGGGCGTGCTGACCAGGAACAAGCGCGCCGGGGTCAACTTCCTGACCAGGTACTGGCCGCAAGTCCTGCTCGAGCTGAACGGGGTGAAGCTGAACGTCACCGGCGAGGAGAACCTGACCGCGCAGCGGCCCGCCGTGTTCCTGTTCAACCACAGGAACAACTTCGACATCTTCATCGTGGCCGCACTGGTCAAGGACAACTGGACCGGGATCGCCAAGAAGGAGCTCGAGACCAACCCGCTGGTCGGCCCGCTCGGCAAGCTGATGGACGCGGCGTTCATCGACCGGGCCGACACCGCCTCGGCGGTGGCCGCGCTGGCGCCCATCGAGGAGGCCGCGCGCAAGGGCCTGTCGATCGTGGTCGCGCCCGAGGGGACCCGGCTGGACACCCAGTCGGTCGGCCCGTTCAAGAAGGGCGCCTTCCGGATCGCGATGGCGACCGGCCTGCCGGTCGTCCCGATCGTGATCAGGAACTCCGACTCGGTGGCCGGGCGGAACTCCACTACGCTCAACCCCGGCACGGTGGACGTGGCGGTGCTGCCGCCGGTCAGCACGGCCGACTGGACGACGCGGGACCTGCAGGAGCGGATCGAACAGATCCGCATGGCGTACGTGCACCTGCTCGCCGAATGGCCTGCCCCCGGGACGGCACCGTGACCGCGGCGGACGACCTGGCCGGGCTGCTGGCCGACAACGCCGGGGAGCCGGGCACCGTGGTGCTCACCCAGGCCTCGACGCCCACCGAGGCGCGGCTGATCCGGGAGCGGATCGCGGCGGCCGGCGGGAGCTCGGTGCCGCCGGTCAGCCTGGGGCCAGCGGGCGACGGGCTGCCCCGGTCGCTCCTGGACGGCGACGAGGACGTCCGGCTGGTCCCGGTACGGGTCGCCTGGCTGCCGGAGGAGCATGCGGGGCGGCGCGTGGCGCGGGTGGCCGACCTGCGGCCCGGGCACGACCCGTACCATCCCAGCGAACGGCAGCAGCAGCGGATCCTGGCGCGCCAGCCGGGACGGGCGGTGGTGCTGGCCGGGGAGCCCGCCACGCTCGGGGCGCTGCGGCAGCGCTGGGCCGAGACCACGGACGACGACGACTTCGCCGCCTACGTGGCCCGCCGGGCCACGCTCACGCTTGACCAGGCCGAGTACCGGCTGCGTGGCCCCAGGTACAAGACGCCGAGCCTGGTCAAGGACGAAATCCTGTCCTCGCGACGGTTCCGGCACGGGCTGCGCGCGGTCCGGCGCGGGCCTGATGGCGCTCCGGCTTCGCTGGAGGAGGCCGGGGAGATCCTGGACGAGCTCGCCGCGGGCTGGAGCCGCCGGCTCATCGACGTCATGCCGACCGTCGGCCGGCTGATCTTCCAGCGCGGCTTCGATCCGCAGATCGACTACGACGAGTCCCAGGTGGAACGGGTGCGCGCGGCGATGGAGCGCCATCCGGGCATCTTCTTGTGGTCGCACCGGTCCAACCTGGACACGCTCGTGCTTTCCGCCGCCATGCAGGAGCTCGGCCTGCCGCCGGCCCACCTGTTCGCCGGGATCAACATGGCGTTCGGGCCGATGGGCGCGCTGATGCGCCGGGCCGGCGTGATCTTCATCCGCCGCTCGACCAGCGATGACCCGCTGTACAAGTACGTGCTGCGCGAGTACGTCGGGTACGTGCTCGAGAAACGGTTCAACCTTTCGTGGTCGATCGAAGGGACCCGGTCGCGGACGGGGAAGGCGCTGCCGCCACGGCTCGGCCTGCTGTCCTACGCCGCCGACGTTTACCTGTCCGGGCGGGTGGACGACATCGTGCTGTTGCCGGTGTCGATCACGTTCGACCAGTTGCACGAGATCTCCGAGTACGCCGACTACGCCAAGGGCGGGACGAAGAAGCCCGAAGGTTTCGGCTGGCTGTATGGCTTCATCAAGGCGCAGGGAGCGCGCCACTACGGCAAGGTCTACGTGCGGTTCGACGAGCCGTTGCTGCTGTCTTCGTGCCTCGGACCTGTCGGTGGCGTGGTGGCTCGTGATCCGGCGGCGCGGCGGCTGGCCCTGCAGAAGACCGCGTTCGAGGTGGCGTGGCGGATCAACCAGGGCATGCCGGTCACGGCGACGGCCCTGGTCACCACCGTGCTGCTGGCCATGCAGGGAGCCGGCCTGACGTTCGGCCAGATCCGGCTGGGGCTGGCCGACGGGATGGACTACCTGGAGAGCCGTTCGGTGCCGCGGACGGCGAGCGCCAGGGCGCTGACCGGGGCCTCTGGTCCCGGCGCGGTCCGGGCGACGCTGGACGCGCTCGTGGCGGGCGGGGTGGTGAGTTTCGTCGGGGAGGGCCGCGATCCGGTGTGGCTGATCGGGCCCGAGCACCAGCTCGCGGCGACGTTCTACCGGAACTCGCTGATCCACTTCCTGCTCGACACGGCGCTGTGCGAGCTCGCCGTGCTCCGGGCGGGCGAGTCAGCCTTCGATCCGGATGAGGGCTCGGCTCCCGATCCGGTGGACGCGTTCTGGGATGAGATCGCCCGGCTCCGCGACCTGCTGAAATTCGAGTTCTACTTCAAGGAGCGGGACGAGCACCGGCGCCAGGTCGCCGCGGAGATGGCCCGGCACGATCCGTCGTGGGAGGCGCGGTTGCGGTCCGGGCCCGCGGCGGCCGACGAACTGCTGGCCGGGATGCGGCCGCTGGTGTCCCACGTGGTGGTGCGGCCGTTCGTCGAGGCATACCGGCTCGTCGCCGACGTGCTCGTGCATGATTCCGGGCCGGTGACGGCCGATTCCGACGTGGTCCGCGAGGCGCTCGGGCTCGGGCGGCAGTACGTGGCCCAGCACCGGCTGCGCAGTTCGGAATCGGTTTCGGCGTTGCTGTTCCAGACGGCCTTGCAGCTGGCCAGGAACCGAGGGCTGCTCGAGGGCGATGATCTGGCCGCCCGGCGGGCCGCGTTCCTGGCCGAACTCCGCGACCTGATACGCAGGCTCGACCGGATCGAGGACCTGGCCATCAGGCGCTACATCAGGGACGCGGTCAGCGCGATGCCGGCCGACTGAGGATCGCGCAATGATCCGCCCGCCCCCTGCGGCCTGCTCCGGGGGCTGGGGCACCCAACCCCCGCAAGAGGGGGGCAGAGGCACACAACCCCCGTACCGCCCGTAGACGACAGTGGCCGGTGGAGCCTGCGAGGCAGGTGAGGGCTGCGCAGCGAGCCGGCAGGCGTTATCGTCCCAACAAAAAAGGAGAGGCCCCAGTCCTCTCCACTTTCAATCTATAGCACGGTGGGGGGCTTGCCGCAAGACCCGGGTCGTGCCGCATAATCGCAGGCTGGACCCAGAATCTTTGGAAATGGGGGACGGCAAGTGCGTGTGTTGTTGTCAACGTACGGGTCACGCGGAGACGTCGAGCCGATGGTGGGATTCGCGGGGGCGCTGCGGGCACTCGGCGCGGAGGTGCGGGTGTGCGCGCCGCCGGACTTCGCGGACCTGCTGGCCCGCGTCGGCGTGCCGCTGGTGCCGGCCGGCCAGTCGGTGCGCGAGATGGTGCGCCAGGTGTTCGCCGGGAAGACGCCACCGTCGGCGGCGGACCTGGCGGCCGGGGTGATCGCCGGGCAGGCCGAAGCGGTCGCCGGGGCGGCCGAGGGATGTGACGTGCTCGTGGCCGCCGGCCTGACCACGGCCGCGGCCGGCGCGCAGGCGGTGAGCGAGAAACGTGGCATCCGCTACATGTACGCGGCCTACGCCCCGTGCTACCTGCCGTCGCCCCACTACCCGCCGCTGAGCCTGCACGGCCAGCCGGTCCCGCCCGACGTGACCGACAACCGGGTGCTGTGGGACCTGCACGCTCAGGGCATGAACGCGGTGTTCGGCGCGCCGGTCAACGCCTACCGGGCGTCGCTCGGCCTGCCCGCGGTGGACAACGTCCGCGACTACGTTTCCACCGACCACCCGTGGCTGGCGGCGGACCCGACCCTGGCCCCCTGGCCGGAGCCGGCCGACTTCAACGTGGTGCAGACCGGGGCGTGGATTCTGCCGGACGAACGCCCGCTCCCGGAAGAGCTAGAGGCGTTCCTGGACGCCGGCGCGCCACCGGTGTACGTGAGCTTCGGCAGCATGCCCATGCGCCAGGCGGAGGAGGTCGCCCGGGCCGTCGTCGAGGCGGTCCGGGCCCAGGGCCGCCGCGTCCTGCTCGGGACCGGCTGGGCCGACCTCACCCTGATCGACGATCAGGACGACTGTCTCGCCGTCGGCGAGGTCAACCAGCAGGCGCTGTTCCGCCGGGTGGCCGCCGTGGTGCACCACGGCGGCGCGGGCACGACCACGACGACCGCCCGGGCCGGCGCGCCCCAGGTGGTCGTGCCGCAGGTGGCGGACCAGCTCTACTGGGCCGCCCGGGTGGCCGAGGAGGGCATCGGCGTGGCCCACGACGGTCCGGTTCCGACCGCCGAGTCCCTGTCGGCCGCATTGGGGACAGCCCTGACGCCCGAGACGCGCGCACGAGCGACCGCCGTGGCCGGCACGATCCGCGCCGACGGGGCGACGGCGGCCGCGAAGATGCTCCTCGACGCGGTCGCCGGCTAGGGCTGACGGCAAACGCGCTAGTCGAGGTCTTCGACGAAGGCTCTGAGCTGGCGCAGGTTGCGGCACTCGTAGACCGCGTCGCAGAACGGCTGGTAGCGGGCGATCACCGAGTCGCCGCTATTCCAGGCGGAGGTGGGTTCGGGGTTCAGCCAGAAGACGTGGCCCGCGCGCTGGCTGACGCCCTTGAGCGCGCCCTCGCAGGGGTCGTGGTAGTTGGTACGGGCGTCGCCGAGCACGATCACGGTGGTGCGCCTGCGCACCTGCTCGCCCCAGGCGTCCCAGAAGGTGGTCAGCGCGTGGCCGTAGTCGGACCGGCCGTCCAGCCAGACGCCGCTGCCCGCGGCGTTGATGTACCGGGCCGCCTCGACCACGTCGGGCGCCTGCTGCAGCACGTCGGTCACCTCGTCCACGCCGTCCACGAACACGAAGCTGCGGACCCGGGAGAACTGCGATCGCAGCGCGTACATGAGCTGCAGGGTGAAGGCCGCGAAGGTGGCCACCGAGCCGGAGATGTCGGCCAGCACGAACAGCTCGGGCTTGGCCGGGTGCGGCTTGCGGAACGCCGGGCGGACCGGCACTCCCCCGGTGCTCAGCGAGCGGCGCACGGTCCGCCGGAAGTCCAGCGCGCCGCGCCGCTTGTGGCGGCGCTTGGCCGCCAGCCGAGTCGCCAGCCTGCGGGTGAGCGGGTCGAGCACGGCGCGCATGTCGGCGATCTGGTCGCGGGAGGAGGTCAGGAAGTCCACGTCCTCCGGCAGCGGCCGGCGCAGGGTGCGGGCCACGGCCGCGGCGCCGCGGTCGTCGACCAGGTGCCGCCGGACCTGCGCCTCGACCATCTGGCGGAACTTGGCCAGCTGGGCCTCGTAGCCCTCGAGCTCCAGCCGCCGCGCCAGCGGGTCGGCGGCGGGTCCGGGGGCCTGGTCCCCGGGCTCGGCCAGCCGCGCCAGCAGCCGGTCCGGGTCGACGGCCCGCAGCGTGCGGAACACGTAGTAGGTGCCGGCCACCGGGCGGCCCGGCTCGATCCCGGCGTGCCGGTCCACGAACATGCCCGCGAGGGCGCGCATCATGACCTCGTTGCCCTCGCGCAGGGCGGTCAGCAGCAGCTCGGTCAGGGCCGCGTCGTCCAGGGAGCCGAGGCCTCCCCCGCCGCCGTGGCCGTTCTGGCCGCTCAGCCCGCCCTGGCCCCCCTGGCCGTCCTGGCCGGGCTCCGCCGCCACGGGGTGGCCCGGGCCGGGCGCGACCGGCGCGGGCTGGGGGGTGAAGTACAGGTCGAAGACGGCGTCGAAGGCGAGCTCATGGTCGTGCGTCTTCACCAGGACCGCGCGCAGCGCGGCCTTCACCGTGGCGCGGTCACCGACCGGCAGGTGCCGCAGGCTGTGCACCGCGTCGATCCGCTCGGCGAGCGAGACCGGGACGCCGATCTGGCGCAGCTCGGCGATCATGCCTTCTATGGCGGCGAGCATGGCCCGGCCTTTCTGGGTCAGCGGAACGGAGGCGGCCACCACCGCGGCCGCGACGCGCACCGCCACCATCATCACCAGGCTAACCCGTAAAGCCGCCGGCCCCGGATAGGCGGGCACGCTGCGGGTGACGAGGGTTTTCCACGGCCCGTTCGGAACCATAGAGTTGGGACCGAACGGTCCTGGCCGGGGGCCACCGTGTCGCGGGAGCCAGCATGACCGAGGGTGTCCAGGCGGCCGGCGCGCGCGCCTGGACGCCGGGCTCGGCCGCCGAGGTCGCGGGGCTGCTGAGCGGTGTGGGCTATCTCGCCGGTGAGCACGCCTGCTCGGTGCTGCGGCTGGCCGGGCAGCTGGGCAAGCCGGTCCTGGTCGAGGGGCCGGCCGGGACAGGCAAGACCACGCTGGCGACCAGCGTCGCGGCCGCGGCCGGCAGCAGGCTGATCAGGCTGCAGTGCTACGAGGGCCTCGACGAGGCCAGGGCGCTGTACGAATGGAACCACTCCAAGCAACTGCTCCGGCTGCTGGCCGACCGGGTGAGCCGGGCCGGAGGACCGCCCGAGGCGGGCGTCTTCACCGAGGAGTTCCTGCTGACCAGGCCGCTGCTGGCGGCCATCAGGGCGGCCGAGCCGGTGGTGCTGCTGATCGACGAGGTGGACCGGCTCGACGTCGAGACCGAGGCGCTGCTGCTCGAGGTGCTCTCCGACTACCAGGTCTCGATTCCCGAGCTCGGCACGGTCGCCGGCCGGCAGGTGCCCGCGGTCTTCCTGACCTCGAACGGAGCGCGCGACCTGTCCGAGGCGCTGCGGCGCCGGTGCCTGTACCTGCACCTGGACTACCCGCCGGCCGAGCGGGAGCGGGAGATCGTCCGGACCCGGGTTCCGGGCATTCCCGAGCACCTGGCCGGGCAGATCGCCGCGTTCGTCGGCTCGCTTCGGCGGCTGGACCTGCGGCAGAGCCCGTCGGTGACGCAGACCCTGGAGTGGGCCAGGACGTTGCTCGCCCTCGGCGTGCAGGACCTGGACGCCGGCCTGGCCGCCGGGTCGCTGCCGGTGCTGCTGGCCTACCGGGCCGACATCGAGCTGGCCGCCGCGGAGCTGGGGCTGTCCGGCTGAGCCGGGTTTGCGGCCGAGCCGGGTTTCTGGCGGGCTCAGCAGCCCAGGAAGCCGAGCACGGCCTGCATGCAGCGGACGTCGGCCGGGGTGCCGAAGTGATCGACGCCGCGCAGCGTGACCAGCCGCGCGTCCGGCAGCGCGGCGACGAGGCCGTCGCCCGGGCTGGCCGGATCCTGGTCGCCGAGCACGACCAGCACCTGGGCTGCTACGCGGGCCAGGTCGGCCGGTGTCAGCGGCCGCTGCGGCCGGCGCAGGAAGGCGACCAGCGCGTCGCGGTCGTTGCCCAGGCCGTCGGCCAGGCGGCGGAACACCATGCCGCTCACGTTCTCCGGGTCCGGCTCGCTGGTGAGCGCGGCGACGATGGGCTCCGGGTCGGCCGGCTCGAGCACGCCCCGGCCGATGCCGAGCAGGGCCAGGCGGCGGAACGTGCCGGGCTGATCCGCGGCCAGCCGGAGCAGCACGTGCGCGCCGGCCGAGAAGCCGATGGCGTCGAGCGGCTCGCGGCCCTGGACGGCCGTGGCCACGTGGGCCTCGACCCCCTGGTACCCGGCCGGATCGGCTGGCTTCGGCGCGGTGCCGTGGCCGGGCAGGTCGACGGCGATCGTCTCCCGGCCGCAGTCGGCGAGCAGGTCGAGCCAGCCCGGCAGCCGCCAGTTGTGTTCGGCCGAGGAGGCGAAGCCGTGCACGAGCAGGACCGGAGGATCCTGGTCTTGTGTCATGTCAGCCCTGGCTCAGCGGGAGCGCTTGAGCTCGGTGGTGGCCTTCTCGATGTCCGACTGGTGCTTGAGCAGCACGTGCAGGGTGCCGATGACCAGGTCGGTGCTGATTTCCTCCGTGCCGAGCAGGAACAGCGTCCGGGCCCAGTCGATGCTTTCCGACACCGACGGTCGCTTCTTCAGCTCGAGCTGCCGCAGCGACCGCACCACCCCGGCGATCTGCCCCGCCAGCGCGACGTCGAGGCCCGGTACCCGGCTGAGCACGATATCCCGCTCCCGCTCGGGCGCGGGATAGTCGATGTACAGGTAGAGGCACCGCCGTTTGAGCGCCTCGGACAGCTCGCGGGAGTTGTTGGAGGTCAGGTAGACCAGCGGGGTCTGGGTGCTGGTCACCGTGCCGAACTCGGGGATCGACACCTGATAGTCCGAGAGGACCTCCAGCAGCAGCGCCTCGGTCTCGGCATCGAGCCGGTCCACCTCGTCGATGAGCAGCACGACGGGGTCGGGCGCGCGGATCGCCGCCAGCAGCGGCCGGGCGAGCAGGAACTCTTCGCCGAAGATGTCGGCCTGCAGCTCGGACCAGTCCGCGCGCTCGTGGCCGGTGCGTTCGGCCTGGATGCGCAGGAGCTGCTTGGAGTAGTTCCACTCGTACAGCGCCTTGGCCTCGTCCAGGCCCTCGTAGCACTGCAGGCGGATCAGCCGCCTGCCGGTCAGCGCGGCCACGCTCTTGGCCAGTTCGGTCTTGCCGGTTCCGGCGGGACCCTCGACGAGCACCGGCTTGCCGAGCCGGTCGCCCAGGTACACCACCGAGCTGATCCGCTCGTCGGGCAGGTAGCCCGCGCTCCGCAGCTCCCTCCCGACCTGGTCGGGCGTTGCGAATTGCCAGTCCGGGTCCCCGTCCTGGCTCGTGTCGGGTCGCCGGCTCACGGTCCCTGCCCTTCCGCCCGGTGTGCCTGGCCCGCATCGGGCATTGTCATCAGTTATACATCGAGGCGGCGCGGCAGCTGGCCGGCGAGGGCGGGGACCGCGGCCTTCCGCTCCCGCAACGCGGCCGGGAGCGTGGCGAGGATCAGCACGCCGGTGAGGGCGAACGCCGCCGGGTAGCCGGTGCTGAGGCAGATCAGGCCGAAGACGGCCGGGCCCGCGCCGTACCCGGCGTCGTAGGCGAGGTTCCACAACGCGCTGGCCTTCGCCTCGGGCAGCTGCTCGATCAGCAGCGCGAACGTCGCGTTCTCGATCACCCCGAACCCGGCGCCGAACAGCACCATGCCTGCGAAGATCACCACGGGCGAGCCCAGCACGATCATCGCGGCCATGCCGAGCGCCGCCACGGCGAGCGCGGGGATGAGCAGCCGGGCGTGACCGTACCGGTCGCCGTGCTTGCCGGCCTGCCAGCGGCTGAGCGTGGCGGTGATCGCCTGCACGAGCAGGGCGGCCGAGGCGAGGTTGCTCGGGATGCCCTTCGCGAGCGGCAGGAACGAGTCGAGCACACCCGCCGCGATGGTGGCGGCGGCGAAGATCAGCGGCAGCCGCAGGGTGGCACCCGCCATCCGCCCGGGGCTGCGGGCTGATCGCGGCCGCCCGGTGCCGGCGGTCTGGTGGGCCTCGCGCCCGCCCGGCAGCCAGCGGATCGCTACCAGCGGCAGCAGGGCGACCGTGGCCGCCGTCGCCGCGGCCGCGGCGGCCATGTGGTGTCCGGCGAGCCAGATTCCGGCCGGCAGCGCGACTATCGCCGGGACGCCCGAGACGACGCCGAGCAGGCCGAGCCCTTCGCCGCGTCGTTCGGGGGGAAGGAGCTTGGCGGTGAGCGCGCCGGCGGCCACGCCGGACAGGCCGAAGCCGAACCCGCGCACCACGCTGACGCCCACCATGACGGCCTGGGGTTCGCGCACGAGCATGGCCAGGGCCGGCGCGCCGAGCAGCACCGCTCCGGCCGCGAGCACCGTCCGGTAGCCGAACCGCCTGATCGCGGCGGTAGCCACGGCCTCGGCCGCCACGGTGCCGAGCAGCAGGGACCCGGTCATCAGCCCGGCGCCGGAGCTGCCGGTGCCGGCCGCCGCCGCCAGCATCGGCATCACCGACAGCAGCAGGAGGAAGCTGGTGAGCGAGGTGAATTCGGCCAGGAACGTAACGGCCAGCGGCACGCTGAGGAGCCGGGTCTTAACCGCGGTACTCGGCTGGGCCTGCGTCAAGGTGCTCATAGCTAGCACGCTAGGAGCCAGCCGGCATGCTGGTAAGGGCCGATTTCATGGCGATTGAGTGGTCCGGTTGGCCGGCGGCTGGCTGCCCGTCATCCACCAGCGATGTATCAGGCGCGGCCGGGGCTCCTCCGGGACATCGAGCAGGACGTTTCCTCCGAGGACGTCCCCGAGGGCCTGGAGTCCCCATGAAGCATCATGCGTTTTCACCGCGCGCGGCAGCGGCCGCGGCGGGGATGGTCGTCCTCCTGGTCGGCGGCACGGCCACCGGAGCCATGGCCGCCGTGACCTCCGCCTCGGCTTCGTCTGCCCGGCAGGGCACCCCGACCGCGCCCGGAGCCCCCACGGGACTGACCGCCGCACCCGGCAACGGAACCGCCACCCTGTCGTGGTCCCCGCCCGGCTCGGACGGCGGCTCACCGGTGGATTTCTATGTCATCGAGGGCGGGACGAGCCCGTCGGACGACGGAATCCTGGACAAAACCGGTGGTCACACGGCCACCCTCAGCGGCTTGACCAACGGCACCGCGTACTACTTCAGCGTGCACGCGCAGAACGCTTTCGGTGATGGCGCCTCCGCGACCGTGACGGTCACCCCGCAGGGCTCCGGGTCCGTGACTGGCTCCGGATCCCGGCCTGGCTCGCCGACCGGACTGACGACCAGCTATGGCGATGGTTTCATCGCGCTGTCGTGGTCACCGCCCAGGTCGGCGGGCAGTTCCCCCGTCACCGGCTACCACGTTTACATGGGATTCAGCTCGTCGTTCGCGGGCGCCAGGGAGTTCACCACCTCGGGCCCGAGTTTCCGGCTCACCGACGCGGAAAACGGCAGCCTGTACTACATCAAGGTCACCGCGCTCAACGCAGCCGGCGAAGGGCCCGCGACCCCCGTGACGTCGGTCATCCCCGTTCCGCACGCGGTGCCCACCCGGCCCGTGGCGCCGTCCGGCCTGACGGCCAGGATCAGCCACCGGTCGGTGATCCTGTCCTGGTCGCAGCCCGGCGGCGGGACCAAGGTCAGCGACTACCTGGTCTACGTGGGCACGCGCCCGGTCCGCTCGTTCATGCGGTCATTCGATGAGGTCCCGGACCCGCGGGTCCACACCTACACGGTGACGGGCCTGCCCGCCGGAGCCCGGTACTACTTCCGCGTGCTAGCGGTCGGCGCCACGAGCGTGAGCCTGCCGTCGAACGAGACCTCGGTCTTCCTGGGGGCAGGTACCGGTACCTCCGCGGGATCCGGCGCGACCTCCGTTTCCAGTTCGGGCGTCGTGACCGGATCGGGCGCCGGCCACGGCCAGCCGGGCGCGGCTCCGCGGTCGGGCACCGAACTGGCCCAGGACAGCGCCTCGTCCGGCCTGCCTACCCGCCTGATCGTCCTGCTGGTGGCGCTGGCCGTGGCCGCGGCGGCGGGCGGCGCGATCGCGGTCATGCTGCTCCGGCGCCGGCGCCACGACCGGCGGTACCACCCGGTGCCCACGCCCCGGCGCCCGTACGACGACCAGCCGGCCGGGCAGTTCAGCCGGACAGAGGAGATGAATGGCCCCCGCCACCGCTGAGGCCACCCCCACCTGATCCCGGGCGGGGCTTCCCGGCCGGGATCACCCCTGCGCGCGTCTGCACAGCCACGGGCCTGCGGCCCGGGCCGGGTAGGCCCCCCGGGTACGCCGGGACAGGCTGGCGGACCGTTCGGTACCTAGAGAGGGCCAGCCTGGCTGGGGCGGGACCGGGTCGACGGGCGGATGCTGTCCGGAGCGGTATACCGTCCTCGCCCTACCCTGGGATCATGACGACTCCTGCCACCGACCGTCGGGTCTGGCTCATCACGGGCGCGACGTCAGGTTTCGGACGCTCGCTTACCGAACAGGTCCTGCGCCTGGGCGACATTGTCGTAGGCGCGGGCCGTAGTATCAGCCGCCTCGATGATCTCAAGGGCGCCTACCCCGATCGGCTCTTTCCTGTCGTGCTGGACGTGACTGACACGGCCCGCGATGCTGAGGTTGTCGACGAG
>Ga0207674_10003977_pt1 | contig 17968 bp, 15 predicted proteins | sample KBSCornC72_FD_184303 | JGI IMG/M metagenome (GOLD analysis project Ga0207674, IMG submission 184303) | Corn rhizosphere microbial communities from Kellogg Biological Station, Michigan, USA - KBS Corn C7-2 (SPAdes) (version 2) | ecosystem: Host-associated > Plants > Roots > Rhizosphere > Soil ... | reverse complement strand
GCCATCATGATGGACCGCTGGAACATCAACTACGCCTGGACCATCCCGGTGGCGGGGCTGCTCTGCCTGATCGTCGGGTTCGTGTTCGGGCGCCCCGCCCTCCGGCTCGAGGGCCTCTACCTGGCCCTGGCCACCTTCTCGCTCGCCCTCGCCGTTCCGCAGATCCTCAAGTACTTCGAGCACTGGACGGGCGGCTCCCAGGGCATCGTGCTCACCAAGCCCAAGGCGCCCTGGGGACTCAAGATCACCGAGGACCAGTGGCTCTATCTGGTGACGTTCGCCATCACCGTGGTCATGTTCATCCTCGCCGCCAACCTCGTGCGCAGCCGCGTGGGACGCGCCATGGTGGCCATCCGCGACAACCACATCGCGGCCGAGACCATGGGCGTGGACAGCGCGCTGTACAAGTCGCTCACCTTCGGCGTGAGCGCAGGCTATACCGGCGTGGCGGGGGCGCTGTCCGCCATCGCGGTCGCCTATGTGGCGCCCGACTCCTTCAACGTGTTCCTGTCCGTCACCTTCCTCATCGGCATTGTGATCGGCGGTCTGGGGTCGATCTGGGGTAATGTACTAGGAGCGTTGTTCATCCAGTTCGTGCCCAACTGGGCCCAAGACATCTCCAAGGCCGCCCCCTGGGCCATCTTCGGGGTCTTCCTCATCAGCTTCATGTACGCGATGCCCTACGGCATCGCCGGCGCGCTCAAGAAGCTGTGGATCTCCCGGGTGGTATCCCGAGTTTCTCAGAAACAAGGAGGTGAGAGGGCTCCCTCGAAGCAGGCGCAGTCTCAAATTCGCTGACCAGGACAACAAAGGAGAACATCATGAGTGGACGTAAATTGACCGCCCTCGCGCTGGCGGGTGCCCTGCTGGGCGCCGGGCTGGCGTCAGTGGCCGGGGCCCAGACCGTGGTCGGGGTGACCGCCACCGAGATCAAGATCGGGAATACCAACCCGTACAGCGGGCCCGCGTCCGCCTACGGAACCATCGGCAAGACCATCACCGCCTACTTCAAGAAGGTCAACGACGAGGGCGGCGTCAACGGGCGCAAGATCAACTTCATCACCTACGACGACGCCTACACGCCGCCCAAGGCGGTGGAGATGGTCCGGAAGCTCGTGGAGCAGGATCAGGTGGCGGCCCTCTTCCAGACCCTGGGCACACCCACCAACACCGCCATCCACAAGTACGTGAACCAGGCGAAGGTGCCGCACCTCTTCGTGGCCACCGGCGCCACCAAGTGGAACGACCCGAAGAACTTCCCCTGGACCATGGGGTGGCAGCCCAACTACCAGACGGAGGGCCGGGTCTACGCGTCCTATATCCTGAAGAACCATCCGGACGCGAAGATCGGGATCCTGTTCCAGAACGACGACTACGGCAAGGACTACGTGAAGGGTCTCGAGGACGGGCTCGGCGCCGCGGGGGCCAAGCTCATCGTCATGAAGCAGAGCTACGAGACGACCGATCCCACCGTCGACTCGCAGATCATCAACCTCAAGAACTCCGGGGCCAATGTCTTCTTCAACGTGACCATTCCGAAGTTCGCCGTGCAGGCCATCAAGAAGGCGCATGACATCGGCTGGAAGCCCACGCACTTCCTGAACAACGTGTCGAGCTCGCTCGCCAGCGTGCTCAAGCCCGCCGGGCTCGAGGCTTCCCGCGGCCTGATCACCGCGCTCTACATGAAGGAGATCACCGATCCGCAGTGGTTCAAGGACAAGGGCTACACGGACTGGGTGGCCTTCATGAAGAAGTACTATCCGGAGGGCGCGCTGGATGATCAGTCCAACGCGTTCGGCTATACCGTGGCCCAGATCATGACCCAGGTCCTCAAGCAGTGCGGCAATGACCTGTCGCGCGAGAACATCATGAAGCAGGCGGAGAACCTCAAGAACGTCGAGCTCCCGCTGCTGCTGCCCGGCATCAAGGTGAATACCGGACCGGACGATCACGCCCCGCTGGAGCAGGAGCAGCTGGCCAAGTTCGACGGCGAGCGCTGGGTGCTGTTCGGTGACGTCTTCGACGCCTTCCGGAAGTAACGGATAGCGGAGTGAAGGGATAGCGGAAACACAATCGGGCGGAGCCGGCAGGAATCGCCGGCTCCGCCCGTGGTCTTTTCCGGGACGGCTTACTTGCTGGGCTGGTAGTAGGGATTGCTGCCCGACGCGTGATCGGTGGTGTCGAGCACTTCCTCGATCTCCGGGAGCTCTTCCTTGATCAGCCGCTCGATGCCGGACTTGAGCGTCACGTCGGCGGCCCCGCAGCCCTGGCAGCCCCCGCCCATGGTCAGATACACCTTGTTGTCCTTGACGTCGATGAGATCCACGAAGCCGCCGTGGCCCGCCACCGCGGGGTTGATCATCGAGTCGATCAACTCCTGCACCTTGGTCTTGAGATCTTCGCTCATCCTGGGCCTCCTTGCGGCTCGGTTGCGCGGCGCGTCTACAGCACTACTGTACTCGAATATCCGGTAAGGGCCAACTGGCCCTTGGTGGGCTCCGCTCAGCAGAACCAGGGCTCGGTGAGCCGGGCCGGGCGCCGCCGGTCGGGGGCCAGGCGAGGCGCCAGGGGCTCGGGGGCGGGGGTGCCCGCCGCGCGCGCGGCGAGGGCGCGCACGCGGTCGAACGTGACGGCCGGATCCTCGGCCCGCGGAGCGGAATCGGCGATGAGGGCCGCCACGCCCGCCTGCAGCGCTTCCATTCGCGGGTCCGGGTGCCGCCACGGGTAGGAGAAATCCGCCGCCACCAGCGCGCCCAGATAGGGGCGCATGCCCTCGTGCTCCGCCAGCAGCGAGCCCGGTGGCACCAGGAGCCGCAGGGAGTACTGCACCGGGTCCACGTGGTCCACGAGGTCGTGCGCGGCCACCCAGTCGAGCATCTCCACGAAGTCGGCGAGCGTGGTCCAGGGCGTGAACGCCACCCAGGTGGGCCGCAGCGCGATGCCGGCGTCGCGGGTGGCCGCCAGCGCGGCCTCGACATCGGCGCGCGTATGCCCCTTGTCGAGATGGCCGAGCACGGTCTCGCTGAGCGACTCCACCGCGGATACCACGAAGAGGCAGCCGAGCGCGCCCAGCTCGGGCAGGTCGCCCGCGCGCCGGAGGAGATGCTCGATCTTGGCGGTGAAGTCGAAGGTGATGGTGGGGAAGTCGCGGTGCAGCCGTCGCGCGACCTCGAGGGCATGCCCGGGCCCGTTGAGGAAGTCAGGGTCGCCGAAGGTGATGTGTCCCGCGCCCGCCTCCACCTGCTGCGCCACGTCGGCCAGGACCACGTCCGCCGGCACCACGAAGAAGCGCCCGCCGTAAATGGGCGGGAGCGGGCAATGGCGGCAGAGGTGCTTGCACCCGCGGCTGGCCTCGACATAGCCCACGGGCAGCTGCCGCCCGTCGCGCTCGAGCCGCGCATAGGTCTTGAGCGCGGGCAGGGCGGCCCGGCTGGGCCGCGGCAGCGTGGGCCGCGCGATATGCGGGCCCGCGGGCTGGCCCGCGCGGCGCACGCCCGGGATGGGGCCGGTCCGGCCGGCCTCGAGCGACTCGACGAGCGCGGCCAGCGGCTCCTCGATCTCGCCGCCGATCACGCTGTCGATGCCGCGGGTGAGGAGATGCTCGGCATTGAGCGTGGCATAGAGCCCATAGAAGCACAGGTGGGCGCCGGGATTGAGCTGCCGGACGCGCTCGGCCACCGTGATGCCCACGCGGAGCGCGGTGTGCATGGGGACGGAGATGGCGATCAGGCGCGCGCGGCGCACCTTCTCGGGGTCCAGCGGCTCCACCGAGATGTCGAGGACGGCGGGGGCGAAGCCGCGCTGCTCGAGCACCGCCGCCGGCCAGGCCACGGCCAGGGGCTGGTGCCCCAGCTCGTAGCAGGCGATCAAGAGAACGGCCCCGTGATCTCTCACGGGGCCCAGTCTACTCCCCCGGGATCAGGAGTAGCTGGGCTCGGCCGGCAGCCCGTGCGGCGCCATCGGGGCGCGCAGCCGCGGGACCGCCTCGTTCAGCACGCGCCCGAGTCCGTCGGCGAGAAAGTCCGCCAGCTCGGCGCGCTCGCGTCGGAGGCTCTCGTTCTCGCTCTGCAGGGCGTCGAGCTCGCGCCGGAGGTCATTCACCTCCTGGAGGAGCCGGTTGGAGGCGCGCTCGGTGGCTTCGAGGCGCTCGCGCAGGCGCTCCTGCTCGGTGAGCAGGCCGGGCACGGTGCCGAGCAGCCCCGCGCCCTCCTCGATCCAGCGGCTGATTCGTATCCGGGCGTCGTGGAAGTCTCGGTCGTCCATGGCCGGCAGTGTAGCACGGATGGGGGTCGCGTGGGGTTCCGGCCACCGTATCTGGGGGCAGGGACCCGGCGCGCGCGGAGGAGTGTGCCGCGGAGCGGGCGACGGGCGGCGCCGCCGCCTGTGCTAGCCTCGAGGCTCATGGCCGCCCGCCCCGCCGCACTCACCTTCATCTTCGTCACCGTGGTGCTCGACATGCTCGCGCTCGGCGTGATCATTCCGGTGCTGCCGCGGCTGGTGGTCACCTTCCTCGGAGGCGACACCGCGCGCGGGGCGGAGATCTACGGTGTCTTCGGCACCGTGTGGGCGCTGATGCAGTTCGTGTCCTCGCCCGTGCTGGGCGCGCTCTCCGACCGCTGGGGCCGCCGGCCCGTCATCCTGCTTTCGAATCTCGGACTGGGGCTCGACTACGTCCTGATGGCGCTGGCGCCGTCGCTCGCCTGGCTCTTCGTGGGCCGGGTCATTTCCGGTGTGACCGCGGCCAGCGTCAGCATCGCCGGCGCCTATATCGCGGACGTGACCCCGCCCGAGCAGCGCGCGCGCGGCTTCGGCATGATCGGCGCCGCGTTCGGCATCGGCTTCATCCTCGGCCCCGCGCTGGGCGGCGTGCTGGGGGTGATGGATCCGCGCCTGCCCTTCTGGGTGGCGGCGGCCTTGAGCCTGCTCAATGCGTGCTACGGCTACTTCGTGCTGCCGGAATCCCTGCCAAAAGAAAAGCGCGCGCCCTTCCGGTGGCGCCGCGCCAATCCGCTGGGCGCGGTCGGTCTCCTCCGCTCGCACCCCGAGCTCGGCGGGCTCGCCATCGTCCACTTCATCGGGCGCGTGGCGCACGAGGTCTTGCCGAGCGTCTTCGTCCTCTACGCGGGCTATCGCTATGGCTGGGACGAGCGGGCCCTGGGACTCTTTCTGGCCCTCGTGGGCGTGTGTACCATGATCGTCTCCGGCCGCCTCGTGCACCCGATCGTGGGCCGGATCGGTGAGCGCCGGGCGCTGCTCCTGGCGCTGACGTGCGGCGCGGTGGGCTTCGCGATCTACGGTGTCGCGTCGGTGGGAACGCTGGCGCTCCTCGCGGTGCCCATCCACGCGCTCTGGGGGCTGGGCAGTCCGGCCGCGCAGGGCCTGATGACCCGCCGCGTGCCGGCCTCGGAGCAAGGGCAGCTCCAGGGCTCGCTGTCGAGCCTGGGCGGGATCGCCGGGCTCATCGGCCCCGGCCTCTTCACGCTGACCTTCGCGTGGTTCCTCGGCGCGCGCGGCGGGTTCGCCCTGCCCGGCGCGCCGCTGCTGCTCGCCGCGCTCTTGATGCTGATCTCGCTCGCGGTGGCGTGGCGCGCGACCCGCGCGTCCGAGACGCCGCCGGTGCCGGAATCGACGCGCGCTAGCTGAAGAGGTGGCAGGCCACCTCGCGCCCCTCGAGGGGCCGGAGCTGGGGCTCCTCGGTCGAGCAATGCGCCATCACCTGGGGACAGCGCGGATGGAAGCGGCAGCCGGAGGGCGGGCGCAGGGGACTCGGCACCTCGCCGGGGAGGATGATTTCCTCGCGCCGCTCGCTGGGATGCGCGGGTAGCGCGGCCGAGAAGAGCGCCTTCGTGTAGGGGTGCTTCGGGGCCCGGCTCAGGTCGCGCGCGTCCCCTATCTCCACCAGGCGGCCGAGGTACATCACCGCGATGGTGTGGCTCATATGCGCGACCGCGGCGAGGTCGTGGGCGATGAAGAGATAGGACAGCCCGAGTTGAGCCTGGAGATCGCGCAGGAGGTTGAGGATCTGCGCGCGGATCGAGACGTCCAGCGCGGACACCGGCTCATCCAGCACCACCAGCCGGGGGGACAGCGCCAGCGCGCGGGCGATGGCGATGCGCTGGCGCTGGCCGCCGGAGAACTCGTGCGGGAACAGATCCGCCGCGCGCTCGGGCAGTCCCGTCAGCTCGAGGAGCTGCGCGATGCGCTTTCGCACGTCCGAGGCCGGCAGGGACTCGTTGGTGACGAGGGGCTCGGCGATGATGGCGCCCACGCGCATGCGGGGATTGAGCGAGGCGAAGGGGTCCTGGAACACCGCCTGCACCGACTTCCGGTAGTGTCGCCGTCCTTCCCCGTCCAGCTCCTGGAGATCCTTGCCCTCGAAACGGATGCTCCCGCCCGTCGGCACCTCCAGTCCCAGCACGAGCTTCGAAGTGGTGGTCTTGCCGCAGCCCGACTCCCCCACCAGCCCCAGCGTCTGCCCGGCTTCGATGGTGAAGGAGATGTCGTCCACCGCGCGCACGACGCCCGCGCTCCGCCCGAGGAAGCCCCCCTTCACGGGGAAGAGCTTGCTGAGCCGGCGGGCCTCGAGGACGGGAGTGGTCACGCGCTGGAGATCCTCCGGGCGGGTTCGGGATGCACGGCGAGCCAGCAGCGGCCGGAATGGCCCGGCGACACGGGGATGTCGGGCGGGGCCTCCTCGCGACAGCGGTCCATGGCGTCGGGGCAGCGCGGGTGGAAGGCGCAGCCGACAGGGAGCGCGGAGAGGTCGGGCGGCTGGCCCTCGATGGCGGTGAGCCGCCGGCGCGAATCGCTCATGCGCGGGATCGACTCCAGGAGGGCGCGCGTGTACGGATGCGCGGGCGCGTCGAAGATCTCCTTCACCGGGCCCGATTCCACCATGCGCCCCGCGTACATCACCGCCACCCGGTCGCACATCTTGGCCACGATGCCCAGATTGTGGGTGATGAAGATGAGGGCGAGCCCGTGGGCCTTCTGGAGATCGCGCAGGAGGTTCAGGTACTGCGCCTGGATGGTGAGATCGAGGCTGGTGGTCGGCTCGTCCGCGATGAGAAGTCGCGGCTCGCAGGAGATGCCGATGGCACCCACGATGCGCTGGCGCATGCCGCCCGACATCTGGTGGGGGTACTCCTTCACACGCGCCTCGGGAGCGGGGATCTTCACCGAGCGCAGCAGCTCACGCGCCTGCGCCCAGGCGCTCTTGCGGCTGGCATGCTCGTGGGCGCGCAGCGGCTCTCCCACCTGGTTCCCGATGGTGAAGAGCGGGTTGAGCGAGGCCATGGGGTCCTGCAGGATCATGGCGATTCGCTTGCCCCGCACCTTCCGCATCTCCTTGTCCGAGAGCGTCAGGAGATCGCGGCCCTCGAAGCGCATCTCGCCCGAGACGAAGCGGGCCGCGGTGGGCAGGAGCCTGAGCAGCGAGAGCGCGAGGGTGGTCTTGCCCGATCCCGACTCGCCCACGATGCCCAGCGTCTCGCCCGCGTCGAGGGAGAAGGACACTTCGTCCACCGCGGGCGTGACGCGGGTGCCCCGCGCGGTGACGTAGTGCACGCCGAGGTTCCGGATCTCGAGGAGCGGGCTCAATGCGAGATCACGAAGGTGACGATGAGGATGGCGATCCCGATGAGCATGTCGAGCGCGAACTTGAGGCTCATAGCGCGCGGAGCTGCGGATCGAGCTTGACCCGCAGCCAGTCTCCGAGAAGGTTGGCCGACAGCACCATCAGCATGATGCAGACGCCGGGCAGCACGGTGAGCCACCAGTAGCCGGCCATCAGGCCCTTCTTGCCGTCGGCCAGCATGAGGCCCCAGGCGGGCTGCGGCGGCGGCACCCCCACGCCGAGGAAGGACAGCGCCGCCTCCGTCACGATGACCACGCCCAGCATGAGAGTGCCCAGCACGATGGCCGAGTTCAGCACGTTAGGCAGGATGTGCTTGCGCATGATGGTCCGCTTCGAGCAGCCCGCCACGATGGCCAGGCGCACGAAGTCGCGCTCCTTCAGCGAGAGCACCTCGCCGCGGATCACGCGGGCATAGCGGGTCCAGTAGATGGCGGCCAGGATGATGACGATGTTCCAGACACCCGGGCCCCGGATAGCGGCCAGGAAGATGGCGAAGGTCAAGGCGGGCAGCGCGAGCCAGGTGTCGGTCACGCGCATGATGACCTGGTCCACCCAGCCGCCGAGATAGCCGGAGAGAATGCCCAGCGAGGTGCCCAGCACCCCGGCCACCAGGACCGCGGTGATGCCCACCATCATGGACACGCGGGCGCCGAAGATCAGCCGCGCGAGCACGTCGCGCCCGAGGTGGTCCGTGCCGAGGAGATGCGTGGTGCTGCCCCCCATCTGCCAGGCGGGGGGCTTGAAGCGATCGCCCAGGCTCCCCACCTCCGGATCGAAGGGGGTGATGACGTTGGCGAAGATGGCCACCAGCGCGAGAAGGACCAGGATGCCAATAGCGATGTAGGGGAAACCGCTGGCGCGGAGCGCGGCCACGGGCATGGCCACCGGGAGCGGTTCGGCCCTGTTTCGAAGCGCGGCCTCGGTGGTGCTCATCGGTCGTACCGGATGCGGGGATCGATCACCGCGTAGAGCACGTCCACGAAGAGGTTCACGAAGACGATCATGGCGCCCCCCAGGAGCACGGTGGCCTGCACCACCGGGAAATCGCGGAAGGCAATGCCCTCGTAGAGCAGCCGTCCGATGCCGGGCCACGCGAACACCGTCTCCACCACCACCGCCACGTTGACCATGATGACCAGATTGATGCCGGCCAGGGTGAGCACGGGAATGAGCGCGTTCTTGAACGCGTGCTTGCCGATGACGAGCGCCTCCGGCAGGCCCTTGATGCGCGCGAGCTTGACGTATTCCGAGCCCAGCACCTCGAGCATGGACGAGCGCGTGAGGCGCATGTGGGCGGCGGCGAAGTACCAGCCCAGCGCGAAGGCCGGCATGATCAGGTGCAGCGCGGTGCCGGAGCCGGAGGAGGGCAGCCAGCCGAGGTAGACGGAGAAGAAGAGAATCATCACCAGGCCGACCCAGAAGGAGGGGAGCGACAGCCCGAGCAGGGCGAAGATCTTCCCCGCGCTGTCCCACCACTGGTTCACCCGCACCGCCGCGATGATGCCGGTAGGGATGCCGATGAGAAGCGACAAGGCCATGGCGGCGCCCGCGAGCAGCAGCGAGTTCGGCAGGCGGGAAAGGTAGAGCTCGAGGACGGGGGTCCGGTAGTAGAAGGACTGGCCGAGGTCGCCCCGGAGGAGGTTCGACATGAAGGCGCCGTACTGCACCCAGATCGGCCGGTCCAGTCCGAGCTGGCTCCGGATCTGCTCGAGGTCCGCCTTGCTCGCCCCCGGCTCGACGAGGAGGACGGCGGGATCCCCGGTGAGCCGGACGAACAGGAAGATGGTGAGGGAGAGCAGGGCCAGCGACACCATCGCATAGCCCAATCGTTTCACGATGAATCGCTTCATGTGATCACCGCTTGCTGAGGCGAAGGTCCTCGTAAGGCGCCGAATACGCGTGATTGGCGATCATGCCGAGCCCGTGTACCTCCAGCCGCGGTCCGACCCCGTTGAGAAACGCGGGCTCGATGACCGGTCCGAACATGACCTGCTCGTGGATGAGCTGCTGCATCTTGTGGAGGATCTGCTGCCGGACGCGCGGGTTCATCTCCTTCGCCTGCTCGGCGTAGAGCCCGTCCACCTCCGGGTAGGTCCCGTAGACGTACCGGCCCCCGGTCACCGCGTATTGCTCGAGCCGCGTGGGGGCGTTGCCGGGGGCGCCGCTGCCGCTGAAGATCACGCCGCGGAGCTTCTTGTCACCGTATTCCTGGAAGAAGGCCGCGCGCTCCATGGGCCGCAGGCGCAGCCGGATGCCGACCTGCTGGAGATAGTTCGCCACCGGCTCCCCGATCGCCACGCCGTAGATGGTGTCGCCGGTGAGGTCGCCTCCCTCGAAGCCGTTGGGGAAGCCGGCCTCGGCCAGCAGCGCCCGGGCGCGCTTGGCGTCGTACGGGTAGGGCGGCGGCGCCCAGAAATACTCCATGCCCTGCGGGATGAAGGAATGGGCCAGCTTGGAGAGCCCGAGGTAGACGGCGCCGTTGATGCCGGCGCGATCCACCGCGAGGTTGGCGGCGAGCCGCACGCGCTTGTCGTGCCAGGGTGACTTGGGATCCCACTGCTCGGTGAACAGCATCCAGGTGGTGAAGGTGAAGTAGGTGGGCACCAGCCGCAGATTCGGCGTGCGCTTGACCTCCTCCGCCAGCGCCCCCGTGATCGAGTACGCCACGTCCACCTCCCCGCGCTTGAGCGCGGCGAGGCGGGTGGACTCGTCGGGGATGACGCGGAAGACGAGGGTCTTCACCGCGGGCGCCTTGCGCCAGTAGCCGTCGAAGGCCTCCACCGTCAGCTCCACCCCCGGCTTGAAGGCCACGAACTTGTAGGGGCCCGCGCCCACCGGCGCCTTCTTGAATCCGTCCTCGCCCACCTGCTCCACGTACTTCTTCGGCACGATCCAGCCCGCGCCGGTCGCGGGGGTGGCGTAGAAGGTCATGAAGTCGGGCCAGGGCGCCTTGAGGACGAAGCGCACGCGCTGGGGGTCGAGCACCTCCACCCGCGCCACCTTGCCCTTGAGGAGGCCCGCGCTGGCGCCGCGATAGCGCTCGAACGAATACTTCACGTCCTCCGCCGTCACCGGCTCGCCGTTGTGGAACTTGATTCCCGTGCGCAGCCGGAACTCGTAGGAGAGGCCGTCCTTGGCCGCGCTCCACGACTCGGCCAGGCTCGGCGTCATCGGATTGCCCGGCATGGGCTTGATGAGCGCGTCGTGCAGCGCGTACAGGACCATGAAGGGCGTGATGATGCCGGAGGTCTCGCCCGGGTCGAACCAGGTCGGCGCGAGGGTGACGTGGACGGCCCAGGTGGCCTGCCCCTCGGCGGCGTCAGCGGGGGCTGCGCGGCCGCCCGGGCCCGCGACGGCGGTCAGCGCCAGCAGGAACGCCAGGGCGATGGCGCCCAGGGTGACGCGTCTCGGCATCCGGGAGAACCGGCGGGCCGTTGAGGCGGTGCAGCGAAGCGGATGCCATCGGCGCATGTCCTTGACCCGTCCTCCGCGTCGTTGCGAAGCGCCCCGGCGTGATGCGGGGCCCGAGTAGCGGGAAGCGTATTCCCGAAAGTTCACGCGATTATCGTCGATACCGTCGCCTTGTCAATCCCCGGCCGGGTCCGGCAGTTCCCTCGGGGAGCGGGCCCCTTCCGCCGGGGGTAATCAGCTCCGTTGACGCAGCACGCCACCGGGCCAGGCCCCGGTATGGGTGCCGTCCCGGTACAGCACCTGCCCGCCCACCAGAGTGGCATGGATGCCCCGCGACCGGGCGACCAGTCGCTTCCCGCCCCCCGGCAGGTCGTGGACGTATTCCGGCGGGACGTCGTCCACCGTCTCCGGGTCGAGCAGGACCAGGTCCGCCACCCGGCCGGGGGCGATCACGCCTCGATCCGGGACGCCGAAGAAGGTCGCGACCTCGGAGGTGAGGCGCCGCACGCCTTCCTCGAGGGTGAGCGCCTGCCGCTCCCGCACCCACTTGCCGAGGAGATAGGTCGCGTAGCCGGCGTCGCAGAGCTGGTCCACGTGCGCCCCGCCGTCGGAGAGCCCGATGAGGAAGCGCGGGTCGGTCACCAGCGGCCGCACGCCCTCCGGGTCCTGGTTCATCACCGGGAAGTCGAACAGCGTCTCGAGCCCGTCGCCGAGCGCGATGTCGAGGATGGTGTCGGCGGGGTCCTGGCCGCGCGCCTCCGCGATCTCCGCCACGCTCTGGCCCGCGAGCGCCAGCGTCTCCGCGCCCGCCGCGTCGCGCACCGTGATCCGCCGCCACTGGCCGCGGAAGATGCGCCGCCGCTCCATCTCCTCCTTCCACTGCGTGCGGAAGCCCTCGCTCGCGTAGAGCGCGCGCTGCTCCAGCTCGGTGCGGTTGAAGGCCTGGCCCCACGTGGCCATGGTGGCGAAGATGAACGGGTTCTTGAGCGTGAACTGGATGCGCAGCGGCCGGCAGGACACCTGCGGCACCGCGCGGTCGCGCCCGAGCAAGGGCGCCATGCGCGAGACGACCTCCTCGTGGGCGCCCGGCGGGCGGCCCGGCCGCGCGAAGACGGCGAGATAGGTCACCGGCCGCCGGCTCTCCTCCACCAGGAGCTTCAGCGTCGCGTATTCGTCGTCGGTGACGCGATCGGGTAAGGAAGTGATGGCGGCCTCGATGACGCCTCGGCCACGCCGGCGCATCTCGCCGCACAGCGCGCGCAGCTCGTCGGGGCTCGCCAGCCGGCAGGCCAGCGGGCGGCCCTGGTCGCCCACGTGGTTCTGCAGAATGGTGGTGGAAAGGCCGAAGGCGCCCGCGTCCAGCGCCTCGCCGTAGAGCCGGCCCAGCGTCGCCGTCTCCACCGCCGTCGCCGCGCGGTCGAACGAGGCCTCGCCGAGCACGTAGTGGCGCAGCGGCGTGAGCGGCACCAGCGGCGCCACGTTGATACCCAGCGGCCGGCGGCTCAGCGCGTCCATGTACTCGCCGAAGGATTCCCACTCCCAGCCGATGCCCCGCCGCATGACGTCCAGCGGAATGGCCTCGACGTTCACGAGGTCGCCCATGAGCACCTCGCGCGCCTCGGGCCGGCAGGGGGCCACCCCCACGCCGCAATTGCCCATCACCACCGTGGTGATCCCGTGCCACGACGAGCAGGTCAGGAGCGGATCCCACGCCACCTGCGCGTCGTAGTGGGTGTGCGGGTCGATGAAGCCGGGCGACAGCACCAGCCCGCGCGCGTTCAGCCGCTCGCGGGCCGCCTCGCCGGGCGCGATCCCGACCGCGGTGATACGGCCGCCGGTGACGGCCACGCTGCCGCGGCGCTCGGGGGCGCCGGTGCCGTCCACGATGCGGGCGTTCTCGATCACGAGATCATGCATCAGGAGCCTCCAGGGTATCGGGCGATGGCGACGGCCCCGAAACGTCCGCGCGCCGCCGCGCTTCGCTCCGGAGCATAGCCGATCTCGTTGTCTCTTGCTCCGCTCGTCGTGTAGGCTTGCTGCAGCCGGACATGCCCAATCTCTTCGAGGAATTCCGGGCCATTGTCGCCGCCCTTGGCGAGTCTTCGGTGCCGTTCGCCGTGTGTGGCGGGCTGGCGATGTCCATCCATGCGCGGCCCCGTGCCACGATCGATGTCGACCTCTTGGCTCCAGCGGAGGCCATTGCTTCGCTCGTCGACACGCTGGCCCCACTCGGATACCGGCGGCGTGAGTCCGCCCCGACTCGACTGGCAGGGGGCCAGGTCGTCATGCACCGGTTGACGAAGATCGTGGCCGGGGATCCCGACGTGATGATCGTGGACGTCATCGAGGTTCAGCCCGGCGTCACCTCCGAGGCCTGGGACAGTCGCGTGGCGGCCCACTGGGAGAAACGGCTCGTGACCGTCGTCTCGCGGCAGGGGCTCATCGCGCTGAAGCGTCTTCGCGGGTCGTCCCAGGACGTGGCCGATATCCAGGCCCTCGAGGAGGATCGATGACGGGGACCGAGCGGGCCGTTCTTGCCGCGTCCCAAGCCCGGGACCTCTGTCTTTCTCTCCGCCGAGCCTTCCGAGGGCCACCCGCAATGGCTCGGCTGCGAGCCGGGACGGCGGCGGATCTCGATCACGACGACCTCGTGCTCGCGCTCGGCCTGGCCTGGGCGAGCGGCGACATCACGCTGGTGCGGCGGGCCCTCGATGGGCTGGATCCGATCCACGTCGCCGCCGATCCCAGCCTCGCGGCCTTCCGCGACGCGGTGGTCACCGGCTAGAGAGTCTTGGTGCGGTCTGGGGTGGTGAGATTGCGCACGCTCCAGATCGGCACCGGTCGGGCCAGGCCCTTAAGCGCGAGGGAACCTCGATCCTCGGCGTCGATCAGGCCCTCGGCCGCCGCCGCGACCTTGGCCGAGATCAGGATCTGCCCGGCAGCCGCCTCCCCGCAGAGCCGGGCGGCCAGGTTGGTGACATTGCCGATGGCGCCATAGTCCCAGCGTCCCTCGAAGCCGATGGCGCCGATGGTGGCATAACCCTGGGCGACGCCCACGCCGAGGCCCAGATCCCAGCCGCGCTTGCGCCAGCGCGCGCTGAGGCCGCCGACAACGTCCCGCATGGCCACCGCCATGCGGAGCGCGCGGTCCGCGGGATCGGGGACCTCGACCGGATCGTTGAAAAAGACCATCATGCCGTCGCCGGTGAAGCGCTCCAGGGTGCCCTCGTGGGCGAGGACGAGCCGGCCCATCTCGGCGTGGTACTCGCGGAGCAGCTCCATGATCTCCTCGGGCTCGGCCGTCTCCGCGAACGCGGTGAAGCCCCGGAGGTCCAGGAACACCACCGTGACTTCGCGGCGGTGGGTCTTGAGCGGGTCGTCGGCGCCGCCGGCCACGATGAGCTCGGCGAGCTGAGGGGAAAAGAACCGCTTGAGCCGGCCCAGCCGCTCGAGCTGGGTGACCTGCTCGGCCACACGCTGCTCCAGCGTCTGGTTGAGCTCCGCCAGCGCGCGGCGATAGCGGAGCTCGTCGTCGTGGAGCCGCTTCTTCTCCAGGCAGGCGCCTACCCGCGCCTGGAGCAGCACGGGCTCGAACGGCTTGCCCAGGTAGTCGTCGGCGCCGAGCTGGATGCACCGCACCACGCTCTCCAGCTCATCCAGCGCGGAGATCATGAGCACCGGGATGTCGCGTCGCGCGGGATCGCCCTTGATCTGCTGGAGCACGGCATAGCCGTCCAGGTCCGGCATCAGGACGTCGAGGAGGACGAGGTCGACGGGCGCGCGCGCGAGGACATCGAGCGCCATCCGGCCCCCGGTGGCGGTGACCACTTCGTGGCCTTGACGGCGGAGGCGCCGGGCGAGCATGTCGCGGTTCTCATCGCTGTCGTCCACCACCAGGATGACGCTACGGCTCGACGGCGGCGCGGGCGCGGCCTCGGCCCCCGCGCTCGCCGTCCGACCCGCGGGCGCCACGCCGCCGTGGCCGAGCAGCTCGTGAAGGCGCTCGCCGGCCGCGCGGATTCGATCGAGGTCGGGCACCAGCGCGTCCGCGCCGGCCTCGGCGGCCTGCCGGAGAAGCGCGGCCGCCTCGGCGCGGACACGCTCGAGGGGCGCGACGAGCGACCCGAGCGCGGCCGCGAGGTTGGGCGAGGCCGACGGCCCCTGCGCGAGCACGGTGTTCAGCAAGCCCAGCAGCTCGCGGGCATCCGCCCGGAGCGTCCCAAGGCCTGACGCGAGGGCCGGCCGGTCGCCCGCCTCGAGCTCCTCGAGCAGCATCTCGGCGTAGCCGATGATGTGGTTCAGCGGCGTGCGCAGATCGTGGCGGAGCTGCGCGGCGGGCTCGATGCTCACGCGCCGCCCGCCGGCCCGAGCAGGGCCTCGATCTTCTGGAGCAGGCGGGGAAGGTCCACGGGCTTGGTATCGAAGTCGTCGCAGCCCGCCGCCAGGGCCTTCTCCCGGTCGCCGGCCATGGCGTGCGCGGTGAGGGCGATCACGGGGATCGTCCGCGTTTCCGGCATCGCCTTCACCTGGCGGGTGGCTTCCCACCCGTCCATCCCCGGCAGGCTCATGTCCATGAGGATGAGCGCCGGCGCCTCCGAGCGCGCCATCGCCAGGCCCTGCTCGCCGTCGACGGCGATGGCCACCTCGTAGCCGCGCTTGACGAGGCGGCGGGACAACATGTCGCGGTTCATCTCGTTGTCCTCGACGAGGAGGATCTTGGCCATTAGCCCCTCGAGCTCCGGCGGGCCACGCTGGCCGCCACCAGCTCGCGCACCTCGGCCAGCAGCTCGTCGCGGCCGTGGGTGCCCTTCTGGAGGATCTTCTGTACGTAGCCGTTGAGCCGCTCCCGGTCGTCGTGCGACAGGTCCTTGGCGGTGACGACGATGATGGGGATGGCCCGCCAGGGCTCGTGGCGGCGGAACTCGGCGACGAACTCGAAGCCGTCCATCTCCGGCATCATGAGGTCGAGGAGGACGACGCTGGGGGAGACGTCGCGCAGGCGGTCGAGCGCCATCCGGCCGTTGTCCGCCTCCACCACCTCGAAGCCCTCGCCCTCGAGCATGCGCCGGAGCAGCGCGCGGGCGGCGGAGTCGTCGTCCACCACCAGGACGGGCCGGTCGCGCCGGTGCTGCTTCAGCGCCGTCACCAGCCGTTCGCGATCGATCGGCTTGGTGAGGTAGTCGGAGGCGCCGAGGGCATAGCCCAGGTTCTTGTCGTCCACGATGGTGAGCATGACCACCGGGATGCCGGCCACGTTCGCGTCGGCCTTGAGGGCAGAGAGAACGGCCCAGCCGTCCATCCCCGGCATCATGACGTCGAGGGTGATGGCGTCGGGCCGCAGCTCGCGGGCGCGGCGGAGCCCTTCCGCGCCACCGCCCGCGGTGACGACGCGGAAGCCCTCCTTGGTGAGGAAGCGCTGCATCAGATCCCGCACCGCCGCCTCGTCGTCGATCACCAGCACGGTGCCGATGCCCGATGTTACGGGCTCGCCGGGCTGGGCGGGCTGGGCGGGCGCGGCGGCTTCCCCCGCCGCTTCGGCGACCCGAGCGGGCAGCCGGATCGTGAAGGTGCTGCCGCGGTCCGTCTCGCTCTCGGCGGTGACGTCGCCGCCCATCATCCGGCACAGCCGCCGGCTCAACGCCAGGCCGAGACCGGTCCCGCCGTACCGGCGCGTGGTGGCGGCATCGGCCTGGGTGAATGCCTCGAACAGCCTGGCGAGCTGCTCGGGCGTCATGCCGATGCCGGTGTCGCTGACCGCGTAGGTAAACCACTCCCGGCCGTCCACCGACTCCCGGCTTACCGCCAGCGTCACCGCACCTCGTTCGGTGAACTTGCAGGCATTGCTCAGGAGGTTGAACAGGGCCTGGCGCACCTTGGTCAGATCCGCGTGCATCGAGCCGATCGCGTCGGGGCAGCGCACCTCCAGGCGATTGTCGTTCCTGGCCGCCAGGGGCTGGATCACCGCCGCGATGTCCTGGACCAGGCGCGCCACGTCGAAGCTCTCGAGGTAGAGCTCCATCTTGCCCGCCTCGATCTTGGAGAGATCGAGCACGGCGTTGATGAGCTCCAGCAGGTGCTTGCCGGCGGCGTTGATCTTCTTGAGGTCGTCGGTGAGCTGCTCGGCGCCCAGGTCGGTTGCGTCCTCCTGGAGCATCTCGCTGTACCCGATGATGGCGTTGAGCGGCGTGCGCAGCTCGTGGGACATGTTGGCCAGGAACTCGGTCTTGTGGCGGTCGGCGACCTCGAGCTGCCGGCCCTTGTCCTCGATCTCACGGAAGAGCCGCGCGTTCTGGATGGCGAGCGCCGACTGGCTGGCAAAGGTCTTGAGGAGGTTGATCACTTCCGACGAGAATTCCCCCGGCGTCCTCCGGGTGACGGTGAGGCCGCCGACCAGGCGCCCCTCGCGTAGCAGCGGCACGCCCAGCAGCGACCGCGTACCCGTCCGCAACAGGACGTCGCGGAGAGGGCCGCTGTAGGCACCCGCCTCGGCGATGTCGGAGATCTGGCTCGGCTCGAGCGTCAGCGCCATGCGTCCGGCGACCCCTTCGCCCCGCCGGATCGGCGCGCGCCGTGCCACCTCCACCACGTCCTCGGGGAGATTGTGGGTAGCCCGGAAGAGAAGCGCCTCCGCCTGCTCGTCGTACTCGTAGACGGTGCAGGAATCCGTGCCGGCGAGCTGGCTGGCCCGGGCGACAATAGTGCGGAGCACCGTATCGAGGTCCAGCGTGGAGCTGAGGGCCTGGCTGACCTCGCCCAGCGCCTGGAGCTCGGTGACCGAACGGGTGAGCTGGGCGGTGCGGTCCCGTAGCTCGCTGAGCAGCCGCTCGTTCTCGATGGCAATGGCGGCCTGGTCGGCGAAAGTCTCCATCAGGGCGATCTGACTGTCGCTGAACGGTTGCACCTCGTGACGGAAGATCATGA
>Ga0207674_10003974_pt1 | contig 17971 bp, 17 predicted proteins | sample KBSCornC72_FD_184303 | JGI IMG/M metagenome (GOLD analysis project Ga0207674, IMG submission 184303) | Corn rhizosphere microbial communities from Kellogg Biological Station, Michigan, USA - KBS Corn C7-2 (SPAdes) (version 2) | ecosystem: Host-associated > Plants > Roots > Rhizosphere > Soil ... | reverse complement strand
GGTTTCGAAGGAGAGGGCTCGTGGGGGAACCACGGGTTCCCCCACGCTGAGGACGTGAGGTTCCTCGATGTCTGACCTCGAGCGACTCGGAGCCGGCCGCATCGAAGGCCGCGAGCTCGAGCAGGAGATGCGCACGAGCTTCCTCGACTACGCGATGAGCGTGATCGTCGCGCGGGCGCTTCCCGATGTGCGCGACGGCCTCAAGCCGGTGCACCGGCGCATCCTCTACGCCATGCAGGAGGGCGGCCTGCAGCCGAACCGTCCGCGCGTCAAGTCGGCGAGCGTCGTCGGCGACGTCATGAAGAACTACCACCCGCACGGCGACTCGGCGATCTACGACACGCTCGTCCGCATGGCGCAGACGTTCTCGATGCGCTACCCGCTGGTCGATCCGCAGGGGAACTTCGGGAACATCGACGACTATCCCGCCGCTGCGATGCGATATACCGAGGCGCGCCTCGCGCGCATCGCGACGGAGCTTCTGCGCGACATCGACGCGGACACCGTCGACTTCGCTCCGAATTACGACGAACGGCGCCGCGAGCCCACCGTCCTCCCGTCGCGCTTCCCGAACCTGCTCGTGAACGGCGCGGCCGGCATCGCGGTCGGCATGGCCACGAACATCCCGCCGCACAACCTCGCGGAGGTGATCGACGGCGTCGTCGCGATGATCGACGACCCGGACATCAACGTCGAGCGGCTCGCGAAGCACGTGAAGGGCCCGGACTTCCCGACCGGGGGGATCATCCTCGGGCGCGAGGGCATCCGCGAGGCCTACCGCTCCGGGCGCGGCCGCATCGTCATGCGCGCGCGGGCACACATCGAAGAGCTGCGCGGCGGCAAGTCCGCGATCATCGTCACCGAGCTGCCATTCGGGGTGAAGAAGGGCGGCGACGCAGGCGTGATCAAGAAGATCGCCGAGCTCGCGAACGACAAGGTCCTTCCCGAGATCTCCGACCTCGCCGACCACTCGGACAAGTCGGGGATGCGCATCCAGGTCGAGCTCAAGCGCGAGGCGATCCCGCAGGTCGTCCTCAACAAGCTCTACAAGCACACCTCGCTCCAGTCGACCTTCGGCTACAACGCCGTCGCGCTCGTCGACGGAGTGCCGCGGACGCTTTCGTTGCTCGAGCTCGTCCGGCACTACCTCGACTTCCAGCGCGTCGTGGTCACACGGCGCTCGAAGTTCGAGCTGCGCAAGGCGGAAGAGCGCGCTCACATCCTCGAGGGCTACCTCACCGCGCTCGACAACCTCGACGCGGTCATCGCCCTCATTCGCGCCTCGGCCGATCCAGATGAGGCCCGCGACGGTCTCATGGAGACGTTCGAGCTCACCGAGATCCAGGCGCAGGCGATTCTCGACCTCCGGCTCCAGCGGCTCACCGGGCTCGAGCGCAAGCGGATCGAGGACGAGTACGCCGATCTGCAGGAGCGCATCGCGGAGCTCCGCGGGATCCTCTCGGACGAGGCGAAGATCGACGCGCTGATCCACGAGGAGCTCGGCGAGATCAAGGGCATGTACGGCAAGGGCGACGACCGGCGGACCGAGATCGTCGCCGCCGAGGGCGACCTCGAGCTGGAGGACCTCATCGCCGAGGAGGACATGGTCATCGCGATCACGCGGTCCGGCTATGTGAAGCGCCTCCCGGTGACGACCTACCGGGAGCAGCGCCGCGGCGGCATCGGCGTCATGGGCATGGAGCTCAAGGACGAGGACTACATCGAGCACCTCGTCGTCGCCTCGACGCACGACTACCTCCTCTTCTTCACCTCCGTCGGCAAGGTCTACCGCCTGAAGGTGCACGAGCTTCCGCTCGGCAGTCGGCAGTCGAAGGGCCGCGCACTGGTGAACCTGCTGCCGCTGGCGCAGGGCGAGAGCGTCCGCACGCTCATCGCAACCAGGGACTTCGGCGAGGCGGAGTTCCTCGTGCTGGCGACGAAGAACGGCGTCGTCAAGAAGACACGCTTCGCCGAGTACAACACGAACCTGAAGGCCGACGGCATCATCGCCATCAAGCTTCGTGACAAGGACGAGCTCGTCGCCGTCCTGCACTCCTCCGGCGAGGACGACATCCTCATGGTCTCGCGCAAGGGCCAGGCGATTCGTTTCCACGAGAGCGGTGCACGCCCGATGGGCCGAGCCACCGGGGGAGTCCGGGGGATGAGCCTTCGCGAGGGGGACGAGGTGATCGCGGCGAGCCTGGCCGAGGACGAGGCCGACGTCCTCGTCGTCACACGGAACGGGTTCGGGAAGCGGACGCCGATTCGGGACTATCCGGTCAAGGGCCGTGGGGGGCTCGGCGTCCAGACGGTCAAGCTCACGGAGGCCCGAGGCGAGCTCGCGGGCGCACTCGTCGTTCGCGACGGCTACCAGATCATGCTCATGTCGACTGGCGGCACGGTCATCAAGGTCCCGGTCGAGGACGTCAAGCGCCTCGGACGCTCGACGCAGGGCGTGATCGTCATGCGAACGCGGGACGGCGAGGAAGTCTCGACGCTCGCGCCGGTGGTCGAGCAGGCCGACGTGCCGCCCTCCGCCGGTACGGATGCGGCCGAGACGGTCGAAGAGGTCGGCGCCGAGCCGGTCGCCGACGTCCCCGAGCCCTCGTCGGACGACTCCGAGTAGCGGGCTCCCCATTTGGGGAGATTTCGGCAGATTTGACCTTCACAAAGCTGTGGGAGGGTGGTAGCTTCCCCCTGAGTCGTCCCTCCCGATTCGAAAAGAGTGTTCCCATGGCGGTTCCTAGGCACGTTGACCTGCTTGAACCGATAAACCTGTCCGAGCATCTCGAGAAGGTCGAGCTCTATCTCGGCCAGGTGTGCCAGGTCGCGGGTATCTCGAAGATGCAGCTCGACTACTGGACGAACAAGGCCCAGATCCCGACGAAGGGCAAGAAGCAGCGCATCTACGACATGGACGCGCTCGAGACCGTCATGCTCATCAAGCAGGGGAAGGACAAAGGCCTCAACCTCTCGACGGCGATCGAGGCGGCCAGCAAGTTCAAGGAAGAGCGCTCGCCCCGCCGCGCTCTCGTGAAGGTCTAGGCCTCGCGCAGAACGCCGGCGGCCGACTCGGGCGCCATCGTGTTCACGAAGTAGCCCGCGCCGAGCTCGAGACCGGCGAGGACGGAGAGCCGCGGTACGACCTCCAAATGCCAGTGCCCGGACGCGTGGAGCCACGCGTTCAGGGGGACGGTGCCCTCGGCGACGCGGAGCCGGCGGATGCCCTCGGCGAAGAGGCGCAGCGCAGCGGCGAGCTCCGGTCCCTCGAAGGGGTCGCGAGAGCACTCCCGTGGGACGACGAGCATCTCGTAGGGCTGGCGCCCCGCGAACGGACAGAGCAAGAGGAGCCCGTCGCGCTCGTCGACGATGCGGATCCGCTGCTCGATCTCCTCGGCGAGAACGCGGCAGAGGACGCAGCCGCCCTCGACTTCCTGCGCTGCGCGCTCTTGCGCGACGAGCGGAGGCTCCTCCTCGAGCCAGAAGAGCTGCGAGTGGCTGTGTGCGAGGCTCGCGCCTGCGGCGCGCCCTTCGTTGACGAGCGCTTGAACGTAGGGGAAGCCCTGCTCCTTCGCGGTGGCGGTGCGGTTCCGCCAGGCCTCCGCGACCTGCTCGACCTCCCGCCCGCTGAGGTCGGCGAACGTGCGCACGTGGCGCGGCGAGTGGACGACGACCTCCTGCCGTCCGCGTGCAGCGCGGCGCGCGAAAAGTCCGGTCTTGTCGCCCTCGTCCGACCAGGGCCCGAAAGCCGGGAACTTGTTGGGAACGACGCGCACCCACCATCCCGGCGCATCGGCGGCCCGGCCCGGCGGGCCGATGGCGAAGGACTCCGGCGGCGTTGCCGACTCGCGGCCGGCGCAGAAGGGACAGCCGCTGACATCGTCCGCCGGTTCGGCCTCCTCGAGCCGCCCTGCGCCCGGTCGGCGCGCTCGAGCCGGCGCGATCACGACCCAGCGGCCCGAGACCGGATCTCGGCGAAGCTCCGGAGGGGTTTCGGCGGTCAGCTGGACTTGTCGTTCCCGCCGCCGAGGAACGGCTTGAAGAGCTCGAGCGGGATCGGAAGGATCAGGTTGGAGGTCCGCTCGGAGGACATCTCGAGCATCGTCTGCAGGAAGCGGAGCTGGATCGTGATGGGGTTCTCGCTCATGACATTGGCTGCGTCCTTGAGCCGCTCGGAGGCCTGGAACTCGCCCTCGGCGGCGATCACCTTCGCGCGGCGCTCCCGTTCGGCCTCGGCCTGACGCGCCATCGCCCGCTGCATTCCCGTCGGGATCTCGACGTCCTTGACCTCGACGATGGAGACCTTGATGCCCCAGGGAGACGTGGCCTCGTCGATGATCTCCTGCAGGATCGCGTTGATCTTGTCGCGCTCGGAGAGGAGCTCGTCGAGGACGTGCTGGCCGAGAACGCTCCTGAGCGTGGTCTGCGAGATCTGCGAGGTCGCGACCATGAAGTTCTCGACCTGCACGATCGCCTTCTCGGGGTCGATGATCCTGAAGTAGGCGACGGCGTTCACGCGGACGGGCACGTTGTCCTTCGTGATCACTTCCTGCGGCGGGATGTTGAGCGTCACGGTTCGCAGGTCGACCCGCACCATCTTGTCCACGACCGGGATGAGGAGGAAGAGCCCCGGCCCCTTCGGCGGGGAGTGCAGTCGGCCGAGTCGGAAGATCACGCCTCGTTCGTACTCCCGCGTGATCCGGATCGCGGCCGACAGCAGGAACAGGACGATGATGACGACTGCTGCGATTGCGATGAGCGCAGCGACCACGTGGGCTCCGTTTCCTCGAGGGGTTCCTAATCCTACGCCGTGAGGGGCACAGGAGTCTTTGCGCGGCGGACGTGGATCACGAGCGCATCGTCGAGGCTCTCGACGACCACTTCCTCGCCGACGCAGATCGGCTCGCCGTCTGAGCGCGCCTGCCAGAGCTCGCCGCGGACGAAGACGAATCCGGCCGGGTCGAGCGCCTTGCGGACCAGGCCGACCTGGCCGATGAGCTCCTCCTGCCCGGTGACAGGCCGCCGGCGCCGGGCTTGCAGGATCTTGGTCAGTGCGAACATGAAGAGCAGGACGAAGGTCCCGGCGATGGCTAGTGCGACCCAGATGGAGACCTGGTAGCCGGGGCCCGCCGGATCGAAGAGCATCAGCGAGCCGATGACGAAGCATGCGGCGCCTGCGAGAGCGAGAGCGCCGTGGCTCATCACGAAGGGCTCGGCGGCGAAGAAGGCCGCCGCCAGCAGAATCAAGAGCACGCCCGCGGCGCTGACCGGCAGGACCTGCAGCCCGAAGAAGGCGACGATGAGCGAGATCGCTCCGAAGGTTCCGGGGAAGATGAGGCCCGGATTGAAGAGCTCGACGGTGATCCCGAGCGCGCCCAGCGACAGGAGCAGCACGATGATGTTGGGGTCGATGAGCGTGTCGAGGATCCGCTTCCAGAGCGACATGTGAATGGTCGTGACCTCGGCGCCGGCGGTGTGCAGCACGAGGCCCTTCGGCTCCGTCTTCATGCCGTCGATGTCGTTCAGGAGGGTGGGAATGTCAGGCGAGACGACGTCGACGACGTTCTGGTCGAGCGCCTCCTCCGCGGTCAGGTTCGAGGCCTGGCGCACGGCCTGCTCGGCCCAGTCGGCGTTTCGCCCGTGGGTCTCGGCCAGCCCGCGGATGTATGCGGCCGCGTCGTTGATCACCTTCCGGCGCAGGTCGCTCGGGATGTTGCCCCCGCCGCTCGAGATCGGAGTCGACGACCCGATGTTGGTGTTCGGCGCCATTGCCGCGACATCGGCCGCCATCGTGATGAACACGCCCGCCGAGGCAGCCCGCGAGCCCTGCGGGTAGACGTAGACGACGACCGGGACCGTCGACTCGAGCTCCTTCTTGATGATGTCGCGCATGGCCGAGTCGAGCCCGCCGGGGGTGTCCATGAGGATGACGACGGCGTCGTATCCATCCTTCTCGCCCTGCTCGATCGCGCCCGTGAGGTAGTCGGCCGTCACGGGGTTCACGTCGTTCTCGAACTCGACCGCGAGCACGCGCGGCGGCTCGGCTCCGACGGCCGTCCCCGTCAGCACCAGGGCGGCCGCGAGGGCGCAGATAAGCGCCGAAAAACCCCGCAGGAGCAGCATCTTCGAGTGTAAGAATTCTATCAGGGTCAAGCTTTCGCTCTTGAGCGCCGAGAAGGCCTTTGTTTGCCTTCCCAGAAGGCCGCCGTACCCCCATGACCCTGCTTCGCGCCGCCCTTGCAGCCCTCGCGCTCGTCCTTGCAGCGCCGGCGGTCGCTCTTGGATCTGACCGCTTCGTCGTCCGCGACGAACCCGTCGGACCGGCGGGCGCGGTGCACGCGCGGCAGGTGGCGCAGACCTTCAACCTCGTCGGGCTGCACTGGAAGGGGCCGGGGAAGGTCTCGTTCCGGACTGCCTCCTTCGCCGGGAGGTGGAGCGCCTGGCACGAGGCGGCTGTCGAGGCGGAGGACGCTCCGGACTCAGGGTCGGCGGAGAGCGCGGCACGGTCGGGCTGGAAGCTTGGAAGCCCCTACTGGACCGGCCCGTCGAGCTCGATCCAGTACCGGTTCGACGGCACGATCTCGAGACTGCGGGCGTACCTCGTCTGGAGCGATCCGGACGCCGCGCCCCCCGGTGCGCGGGTGCGCACTGCGGGGCGGGCCTCGCAGCCGGCGATCATCCGGCGTGCGCAGTGGAACGCGGACGAGTCGATCGTGCGCGCGAGGCCGTACTACGCGTCGGCCGTCCACTTCGCGGTCGTCCATCACACGGCCGGGACGAACTCCTACTCCGCGTCTGAGTCGGCTGCGATCGTGCGCGGGATCGAGCGCTACCACGTGCTCGGCAACGGGTGGAACGACATCGGCTACAACTTTCTCGTCGACAAGTACGGCCAGGTCTTCGAGGGCCGTGCGGGCGGGATCACGAGGAACGTGGTCGGCGCCCACGCCGAGGGGTTCAACACGGGGAGCACGGGGGTCGCCGTGCTCGGCAACTACGACTCGCAGAGGATCTCGGCCGCCGCGCGGGCCGCGCTGGTCAAGCTCCTCGCGTGGCGGCTCGACGTCGCCCATGTGAATCCGCTCGGGAAGCTGACCTGGACGTCGGGCGGGAATCCGGAGTACCCGGCCGGCACGAAGGTGAGCCTGCGAGCGGTCTCGGGGCACCGTGACACGGGCCCGACGAGCTGTCCCGGCGGCTCGCTTTACAGCCAGCTTCCCGGCATCGCCGCCGACGTCGCTGCCACCGGCCTGCCGAAGCTGTACAAGCCGGTGGTCTCGGGTAGTCTCGGCGGCCCAGTTCGCTTCACGGCGACCCTGACCGACTCCTTGCCGTGGACGGTGACGATTCGCGACTCGGCCGGCATGACCGTCGCCCACGGAGGCGGAAACAGCGCCGCGGTCGACTGGACGTGGGACGCCTCGGGGACTCCCTTCGGAGCCTTCACGTACGAGATCGGCGCGGGCCCCGACCTCCGCCCGGCTCGAGGGACCGTTCCGGGGCCTCCTCCGCTCGAGGTGACGAGCCTGGGTGTGAGACCTCGTGCCCTGACGCCGAACCGGGACGGCATCGGAGAGTCCGCGTCCGTGTCCTTCTCGCTCTCGGCCCGGGCGAGCGTTGCCGTTGAGGTCCTCGACGCCGACTCCAAGGTCGTGCGCACGCTGGCCGGCTCGTACTCGTACCAGGCCGGGCGCGCGAGGCTGACGTGGAACGGGCGCAATTCCTCGGGCAACGTCGTTCGCGACGGGCGCTACCGGGTTCGCATCATCGCCACCTCGCCGGGTCAGCAGGTGCGGAAGAGTCGCGGCGTCGTGGTCGACCGGACGCTCGGCCATCTCGACGTCGCGCCGACGCCGTTCTCGCCCAACGGGGACGGACGGCTCGATTCGGCGAGCGTTTCGTTCACGCTTTCGCGGGACGCCGACGTCCGTGTGCGCGTCATGGACGGAAACAAGTCGGTCGCCACCGTCCACCGCCTCGGTGGGCTTCCGGCCGGGCCGGCATCGCTCCCGTGGAACGGCCGGTCGAAGGGCGAGCAGGTAGCCGATGGTCGGTACCGCGTGCTCGTCGAAGCGACGACGAGCCTCGGGACACGCTCGCTCTCCGTGCCGCTCACCGTCGACACGCGCTCACCGACCCTCCGTATCGTCTCGGCTCGACATCGCAAGGACGGTCGCACCGCCGTTCGTCTCTGGTTGAGCGAGGCGGCGACGGTTCGGCTCCGGTACGGCTCACCCGCGTGGCGAGGCACCCGCACGCTCGAGCGTCAGGCCGGGTACTCGAGCGTGGTCGTCCCGCGCGCGACCCGCGTGCGTGCACAGGCTGTCGACGCGGCTGCGAACTCCGGCTCGCGCGTGACCGTTCACCTCGGCGGCTAGCCGATTCCGCTTGTCTCAGGGTGGCCGTACGCTCGTGAGTCGACGGCAACGCGAAACGGGATTCAGGGTGGGCGGGGATCGAGATGAGAAGCCACATCACACAGACGCTGGCGAGAGATCCCCGGTAGCAGACGCCGCGCTGAGTTGCGTTCCTTCCGAGCTCGCCTGTCGTCACCCGGTGATGTCGCCTTCGTAGAAGCGCTGGAGATCGCGTGCCTCGAATCTTGCGGGCGCCCAGAACGAAAGGAAGCGCGATCGCGCGGCGGCCCACCCTCTCACCGTAACGGCCCGGCGGCGAGCCCCTCAGTGCTAGCGCTCGAAGAGGATCTCGCCGGACTCGACGGCGCGCTCGACGCCGTCGACGTCGACGAGGAAGCGGCCGTCCCGGTCGATCCTGACACCGGTCCCGCTCTCCCCGTTGAGGCTGATGCGGCGGCCGCGCAGGAAGTCGCGGGAGCCGAGGCTGTCGTACACGCCGTCGAGGCCGCCCTCGAGCCACGCGTCGTAGTTCGACTCGAGCCGCTCGAGGATCGCGGCGAGGAGCGGCGCCCTGTCGTGCTTGATGCCGTCGCTCGTGTAGAGGCTCCCCGCCGGGACATTCGTGTCTTCGGGCAGCTCGTTCCGCTTCTGGTTCACGTTGACGCCGATTCCGACGACAACGACTCCGGCGGAGGCCTCGGCCAGGATTCCCGCCACCTTACGCCGGTTGAGCATGACGTCGTTCGGCCACTTCACCTGCACGGCGAGCCCGACCTCGTCCTCGATCGCCTCCGCGACCGCCGTCCCGGCGACGAGCGAGAGCTCGGAAACGACGCGATCCGCCGAGGGCCGTAAGAGGAGGGAGAAGAGGAGCGCGGTTCCGGGAGGCGCGCTCCAGTGGCGCCCGAGCCGCCCTCGCCCCGCCGTCTGCTCGTCGCAGAGGGCGAGGGCGCCCTCCGGCGAGTCCTCGCCCAGGAGCTCCTGGGTCGACCCGCAGCTCGCCTCGTAGACGTATGGGTGACCGAAGCGGCCCGTCAGAAGCTCGGCGACGCGCTCCGGCGCAAGCGAGTCAAGGGGGGTCACTGGCACTAGACTAACGCCGTGCAATCGACAGCCGCCAAGACTCTGCAAACCGAGTCGATCCCACCGGTGCCGCGGCTGATCGTCTACTCGAAGCTGACGGATTCGGAGCTCGTGGACAAGGCCACGAACGGCGACGGCCGCGCGCTCGATGCGCTGGTCGAGCGCTACGCGCCAAGGGTGAACCGGCTCGCCTCGCAGCTCATGGGCGATCTCGAGGAGGCGAGGGATGCGGCCCAGGAGTCCCTCGTCAAGGTGTGCACGCGCCTCAAGCAGTTTCGCGGCGATGCGCAGTTCGCCACGTGGTTGCACCGCCTCGTCGTGAACACCTGCCGCGACCGGATGGCGTTCCAGCGCGTCCGGCGCGCGGAGCCGCTCGAGCTCGACGAGCACACTCCGTCCGACGACGACGACCCCTCGAACGCGGCGATGCTCGGCGACCTGCGGCGCGATCTCGCAGATGCGCTCTCGCGCCTTTCGAACGACCAGCGCATCGCGGTCGTCCTACGGGACTCCTTCGGGCTCTCCTACAAGGAGATCTCGCGCGTCGCGCGCATGCCGGTCGGCACGGCCAAGTGCTACGTCCACCGTGCGCGAGCCCGCCTCAGGACGCTGCTCGAGGAGTACACGCCGGCGTGACCGTCGCCTTGGGGCGCGAGCAGATCGAAGAGATCCTGCCGCACCGCGACCCGTTCCTCTTCCTGGACGAGGTCACCGTGCTCGAGCCCGGAGCGCGCGTCGTTGCGCGCAAGCAGGTGCGGGAGGACGAGTGGTTCCTCACCGGCCACTTCCCGGGCCGGCCGATCATGCCCGGCGTGATCATCGTCGAGGCGATGGCGCAGTGCGGCGCGGTCGCGGTCCTCGCCGACGAGGCCAACCGCGGCAAGCTCGCGCTCTTCGCCGGGATCGACGGCGTGCGCTTCAAGCGGATGGTGCTTCCCGGCGACGAGCTCGAGCTCACGTGCCAGCTCGAGCGGATGCGCGGACCGGTCGGCCGCGGAAAGGCCACCGCCACCGTGGACGGAGAGCTGGCAGCACGCGGCACGCTGATGTTCGCCGTCACCGACTCCTAGATGCTCGCCGACGTCACCCAGAACGGCTCGATCGGCATCGTCGGCGTCGGCTCGTACGTGCCCGAGAGGGTGCTGACCAACGACGACCTCTCGAAGCTCGTCGAGACCTCCGACGAGTGGATCGTCGAGCGCACGGGCATCAAGGAGCGGCACATCGCCGAGCCGGGGCAGGCGGCGAGCGACCTCGCCCTCCCCGCCGCGCGGCAAGCGCTCGAGCAGGCGGGCGTCGGCCCGTCCGACCTCGACCTCGTCGTCGTCGCAACGGTGACCCCCGACATGTTCTTCCCGTCCACCGGCTCGCTGCTCGCGTCCGAGCTGGGAGCATCCGACGCGGCGGCCTACGACCTGTCCGCCGGCTGCACCGGCTTCATGTATGCGCTCGCGCAGGCCTACGGCACGGTGGCCGGCGGGCTCACGAAGAACGCGCTCGTGGTCGGCACCGAAACGCTCTCCAAGATCATCAACTGGCACGACCGGGCGACCTGTGTTCTCTTCGGGGACGGAGCGGGCGCGGTCGTCATCGGACGCGTACCGGACGGCGGCTTCAAGGGCTTCGAGCTCGGCTCGGACGGCGAAGGGGGAAAGGAGCTTTCGATTCCGGGTGGCGGCTCGCGCAACCCTTCGACCGCCGAAACCGTCGCACAAGAGATGCACTTTCTGCAGATGAACGGCCGCGAGGTCTACAAGTTCGCCACACGGGTGCTCGTCGCGTCGGCGGAGAAGCTCCTCGACGAGCTCGACCTCACGGTCGAGGACGTCGATCTCTACATCCCCCACCAGGCGAACAAGCGCATCATCGACTACGCCGCGTCGAAGCTCGGCATCCCGGAGGAGAAGGTCTTCGTGAACGTCGACCGCTACGGCAACACGTCCTCCGCCTCGATCCCGCTTTGCCTTGCGCAGGGCGTCCGCGAGGGGCGGTTGCACGAGGGCACGCGCGTGCTGATGACAGGGATGGGCGCCGGGCTCACGTGGGGCTCGGCATACACGGTTTGGGGTAACGGGACGCCATGAGGATCGCCTTCTGCTTCCCGGGCCAGGGCTCGCAGGACGTCGGCATGGGCCGCGCGATCGCGGAGCGTTTCCCCGAGGCACGCGCGGTCTACGACGAGGCCTCGGAGGCGGTCGGCTACGACGTCGCCCAGGTCTGCTTCGAGGGCCCGATCGAGAAGCTGACGCGGACCGACGTGCAGCAGCCCGCCCTCGTGGCGACCTCCCTCGCGTGCCTGCGGGCGGTGGACACGCTCGGAATCAAGCCGGACTTCGTCGTCGGGCACTCCGTTGGCGAGTATTCCGCGCTCGCCGCGGCCGCGTCGCTCGCCGATCGGGACGCCATCGCGCTCGTGCGCGAGCGCGGGCGTGCGATGGCGGAGGCAGCCGACCGGCATCCGGGCGCGATGGCCGCGGTGCTCGGCCTCGAAGACGCAATCGTCGAGGAGCTCTGCGCCGGGATCCACAACGTGTGGCCGGCGAACTACAACTGCCCGGGCCAGGTCGTGGTGTCGGGCGAGAACGCGGCCGTCGACCGGCTCATCGAAGAGGCCTCGGCCCGCGGAGCGCGGAAGACGGTGAAGCTCCGGGTCAGCGGCGCCTTCCACAGCCCCCTCGTCGAGGGGGCTGCCGAGATTCTGCGGCCCGCCTTGGCGCGCGTCAGCTTCTCGAGCCCGGCGACGCCGTTCATGTCGACGGTCACCGCCCGGGTCGAGGACGCCCAGCGCATCGGCGGGCTGCTCGTCGAGCAGCTCACCGGGCCTGTGAAGTGGACGCAAGCCGTCCGCGAGCTCGTGCAGCAGGGTGTCTCGACATTCGTCGAGATCGGCCCGGGTCAGGTTCTGAGCGGGCTGCTGCGTCGCTGCGACCGGTCGCTCCGGACGGTTTCGGTGGGCGATCCCGAGTCGCTCGAGAAGCTGCAGGAGACGCTCTCTGCCGCCTAGCGGCTCGCCCAGCCACGACTGCCGGGTTCTGAGCGGCTTCAAAGCGCCGCGGCGCTTTGTCCTCGGTCGGCCGCGTACGTTGTACGCGGCCTCCCTGCGTCCGCGCGCGGCGGGCTTTTCGCGCGCCAGAATCCCGGCTTCGTGACTGAACGAGCCGCGTTTGCGTCGCTGGAGGGCAAGGTCGCCCTCGTCACGGGCGGGTCGCGCGGGATCGGGGCGGCGATCAGCCGTGAACTCGGCGCCGCGGGCGCGAAGGTGGCCGTCAACTACCGCTCCGACCAGGCCGCAGCAGAAGAGATCGCGGGCGAGATCGGCGGGCTGGCGATTCAGGCCGACGTCTCGGTTCCCGAAGAGGCCGCTGCGCTCGTCGAGCGGGTCGGAGCCGAGCTCGGAGATATCGATGCGCTCGTCAACAACGCCGGCGTGACCCGCGACACGCTCATCGCGCGGATGAGCGACGACGACTGGGAGACCGTCATCGAGACGAACCTGCGCGGCCCGTTCAACACATGCCGGGCGGTCGCACGCAAGATGCTGAAGCGGCGTGCCGGGTCGATCGTCAACATGTCCTCCGTCGTCGGCGTCCACGGGAATCCGGGCCAGGCGAACTACTCGGCCTCCAAGGCCGGCATCATCGGCATGTCGAAGGCGCTGGCCCGCGAGCTCGGCTCCAGGGGGGTGCGCGTGAACGTGATCGCGCCCGGTTACATCAAGACCGCGCTCACCGACGTCATCTCCGAGGAGATGCGCCAGCTCATCCTCGGGAACACCGCGCTCGGCCGTCTCGGCGAGCCGGAGGACGTAGCCCGTGCGGTACGCTTTCTCTGCTCGGACGAGGCCGCGTTCATCACGGGCGAGGTGCTTCTCGTCGACGGCGGCCTGGGGATGTAGGGAGACAACAGCGTGAGCATGAACGGACGCAGACGTGTGGTCGTGACCGGAGTCGGCGCGGTCACGCCGCTCGGCAACGACGCGGAGACCTTCTGGGAGAATCTCACCGCCGGCAAGAGCGGGGCGGCGCCGATCCAGCAGTTCGACCCGTCCGACTTCGCCGTCCATTTCGCCTGCGAGCTGAAGGAGTTCGACCCGACGCAGTGGATCGAGAAGCGCAAGGCGCGGAAGCTCGACCGCTTCGCGCAGATGATCGTCGCCGCCGCGCGTATGGCCGAGGACGACTCGGGCATCGAGATCGAGCCCGAGACCGACCGCGTCGGCGTCTCGGTCGCGACCGGGATCGGCGGGCTCAAGGCATTCCAGGATTGCTACGACCAGCTGCTCGAGCGCGGGCCGGACCGCGTGAATCCGTTCTCGATCCCGGCGATCATCCCGAACATGGGCGCCGCCTGGGTCTCCATGGAGCTCGGCACCCGCGGCCCGCTCTGGTCGGAGTGCACCGCCTGCGCCGCCTCCAACATGGCCATCGGTCAGGCCCTGGACGACATTCGGCTCGGCCGCGCCGACGTCATGCTCGCCGGCGGGACCGAGGCGGGGATCACGAAGGTCGGCATCGGCGGCTTCGGCGCCATGCGCGCCCTCTCGCGCCGGAACGACGCGCCCGAGAAGGCGAGCCGGCCGTTCGACGCCGAGCGCGACGGCTTCGTGATGGGCGAGGCCGGGGCCATCGTCGTGCTCGAGGAGCTCGAGCACGCGAAGAAGCGCGGCGCGAAGATCTACGCCGAGCTCGGCGGTTACGGCATCTCCTCGGACGCGCAGCACATCACGGAGCCGGATCCGACGGGCCAACACCCCGCCCGCGCGATGAGGATGGCGATGGACGACGCCGGCATCGATCCCGACGCGATCGACTACATCAACGCGCACGGCACGTCGACCCCGCTCGGGGACGCGAGCGAGACGCGCGTGATCAAGGTCGCGCTCGGCGAGGACAAAGCCAAGAAGACTCCGATCTCCTCGACGAAGGGCGCCACCGGCCACTGCCTCGGCGCTTCGGGGGCGATCGAGGCGATCACCTCGATCTTCGCCGTGCAGCGCGACGTCGTCCCGCCGACGATCAACTACGAGTATCCGGATCCCGAGTGCGACCTCGACTACATCCCGAACGAGTCGCGCGAATGGGAGACGGATGTGGCCCTGTCGAACAACTTCGGTTTCGGCGGGCACAACGCCTGTTTAGTCATCAAAAAGTTTCGCTGACGCGCACTTTTTGATGACGAGGTGGGCGACATTCGACGTTTACGGCACCCTGATCGACTGGCGCGGGGGAATCGGATCCGAGCTGGCGCGGATCTGGCCCGACGAGGATGCCGAGCGCCTGCTCGAGCGCTACCACGAGCTCGAGCCGCAGGTCGAGGAAGGGCGGTCGATCCCGTATCGAGACGTGCTTGCGGAGACGCTTGCGCTGCTCGCCTCCGAGGAAGGTCTCGGCCTTCCACCGGGGGAGGAGGGCGCGCTCGGAGACTCCCTTCCCAGCTGGACGCCGTTCCCGGAGGTTCCGGGCGCGCTCGCCGAGCTTCGCAGCGGCGGCTTCAGGCTGGCGCCCCTCTCGAACACCGACCCGGAGTTCCTCGCGGCGTCGTTCGAGCGCATCGGCGTTCCCATCGACGGTCAGATCACGGCTCTGGATGCGGGCTCCTACAAGCCCGCGGCCGGCCACTGGGAGCGGTTCTTCGAGCGCTACGGAGCCGACCGCGATCAGCACGTGCACGTGGCCGCGAGCCTCTTCCACGACATCGAGCCGGCGGGCGGGCTCGGCCTGCGCGCGGTGTGGATCAACCGTCTCGGCGAGAAGAGCGATCTGCCGAGGGCGGCGGAGCTTCGGGACCTCTCCCGGCTTCCGGCCGTCCTCGACGAGCTGGTCCCAGCTACCGTTTAGGCCGTGTCGACCCTCCGGGCGCGCTGTCCCCAGTGCCGCACGCTGACCGCGGTGGCTCTCGAGGGCGGCGAGTACGAATGTCACTCCTGCGGACGCGCCTACCGCGCCGGCCTCGTGCGCGTTCCGCGGGCATGGGGCGAGGACGGCGAGTCCATGGTGGAGGCGGCCTTCCTCGAGCTGCCCTATCCCGAGGCCGGCGTCATCGAGGAGGACACCCTCACCGAGCAGTCGCTCGCGATCGCCTGCTCGCTTCCCGAGCGCCCACTCGTCGTCGGCGGCTGTTGCTGCGCGCACGTCGGAGCGGTGGAAGCTCTGGCGACGCGCGTCGGCCGGCTCGGGATCGTCTGGTTCGACGCTCACGGCGATCTGAACACGCCCGAGTCGTCGCCCAGCGGGAACGCGTGGGGGATGCCGCTCCGCATGCTCATCGACTCAGACACGGTGGCTGCCGAGGACGTGGTGCTCGTGGGCGCGCGGAGTCTCGACCCGCCGGAGGAGAGCTTCATCGCCGAGAGCGGCCTGCGCCTGGGCGAGGGGCGCGTCGCCGACGCCGTCGACGGCGTGGATGCCGTCTACGTGGCCTTCGACTGCGACGTGCTCGAGCCCGACTGCGGCGTCTCGATGTTCATGCCCGAGCCGGGCGGGATGACCCCCGAGGCGGCGGAGGAGGTCCTCCTCGACGTGGCGCGGTTGAAGCCGGTCGCCGGCCTGGGCTTCTCCGGCCTGGCCGCCGACCCCCAGAACGTCGCGGGCCTCGCCCGCTTCTGCGCGGCGGTCGGGCTCTAAGAGACCTCTAAGATAGGCCGGTCATGGCCAGCCGGATCGACGTCTCCATCGAGCACCGCGGGCCTGAGCCACCGGAGCCGCCCGGAGGGAAGCATCCGAACACCTGCCCGAGCTGCCACTCCCACTATCGGGACGAGGAGCTCGACGAGACTCTGTGGGTCTGCCCGCAGTGCGGGCACCACTTCCCCGTTCGTGCCCGGCGCCGGGTCGAGCAGCTCGCCGACCGCGGCACCTTCGCAGAGCAAGACGCCGAGCTGCGCTCGGCCGATCCGCTCGCGTTCTTCGACCTGCGCGCCTACACGGAGCGGATCGCCGAGGCCGAGGTGGCAACCGGGCTCGGAGACGCGCTCATCGCGGGAGCCGCGAGCATCGAGCGCAGACCTTGCGAGCTCGCGGTCATGGACTTCGCGTTCATGGGCGGCTCGATGGGGAGCGCGGTCGGCGAGAAGTTCGCCCGCGCGTGCGAACGGGCTGCGGATCGCGGCGTCCCGCTCGTCTGCGTGACGGCCTCGGGCGGCGCGCGCATGCAGGAGGGAATCCTCTCGCTCATGCAGCTGCCGAAGACCGTTGCGGCCGTCGACCTCTTGCACCAGAAGCCGGCGGCGTTCATCTCCGTCATGACGCACCCCACGACGGCCGGCGTGCTTGCGAGCTTCGCCAGCCTGGGCGACGTGATCGTGTCCGAGCCCGGGGCGCTGCTCGCGTTCACCGGTCCCCGCGTCGTCCAGCAGACGACCCGGGAGAAGCTCCCCGAGGACTTCGGGCTCGCCGAGTCGAACGCCCGCTTCGGACACGTGGACGCTATCGTCCCGCGGCCCGAGCTCCGGCCCTACCTCGGCCGCGTGCTGGCCCTCTTTCACAATGGCGACTGAGAGCTCCGAGGGCACAGTCGAGCAGCTGCGGCTGCGCGAGCGTCTCGCCAGGCTCCGCGAGCTCCCGCTCCTTCGCGGGGTCGGGGTCTCCGGCGAGATGGCGCGGCTTCAACACCAGATCGAACGGATCGACGAGGAGCCGAACGCCGATGACGTCTGGCGCGCAGTCGAGCTCGCCCGCCATCAGGACCGGCCGTACACCCTTGACTACGTCGAGCGGATCTTCGACGACTTCATCGAGCTTCACGGCGACCGCGCCTTCTCGGACGACGCCGCGCTCGTGACGGGCATCGGACGCTTCAAGGGCGATACCGTGGCGCTCGTCGGGCATCAGAAGGGACGCGACATCCGCGAGCGGACGCACCGCAACTTCGGGATGACGTATCCCGAGGGCTACCGCAAGGCCATGCGCGTGATGGAGCTAGCCGACCGGCACGGGTTTCCCGTCTTCACCCTCGTCGACACGCCGGGCGCCTATCCGGGAGTCGTCGCGGAGCAGCACGGGCAGGGCGGGTGGATTGCCCGCTCGCAGCTCCTCATGCTCCGGCTGGGCGTGCCGACGGTGTCCTGCATCATCGGCGAGGGCGGCTCGGGCGGAGCCGTCGCGATCGCAGTCGCCGACCGCGTCCTCATGCAGGAGAACGCGATCTACTCGGTCATCTCGCCCGAGGGCTGCGCCGCCATCCTCTGGCGCGACGCGGGCGAGGCGAAGAAGGCCGCCGCGGCCTTCAAGCCGGACGCGCTGCACTGCCTCGAGCTCGGCGTCATCGACGGCGTCGTTCCCGAGCCTCCGGGCGGAGCGCACGAGAACGTCGATGTGGCCGCCCAGCTACTCGGGGAATCGCTCGGAATCGCCCTCGACGAGGTCAAGCGGATGGATTCGGCGAAGCGAAAGCGCGAACGAGGCCAGAAATTCCGCAAGATGGGGATTTTCCTTGAGTGAAACGGGCTTTTGGCCCTGTTTCCCACAGCATCCACAGAGTTTTCCCCCACCAAACATCACCTTTACACAAGACCTCAAGGCCGGTTCACACCG
>Ga0207674_10003973_pt1 | contig 17972 bp, 16 predicted proteins | sample KBSCornC72_FD_184303 | JGI IMG/M metagenome (GOLD analysis project Ga0207674, IMG submission 184303) | Corn rhizosphere microbial communities from Kellogg Biological Station, Michigan, USA - KBS Corn C7-2 (SPAdes) (version 2) | ecosystem: Host-associated > Plants > Roots > Rhizosphere > Soil ... | reverse complement strand
GTATGCGGTATCGTGCCCGATGAGACTCGGATCCACGTAGGGGAATGCGTGCGCAATATCGGAGAGCTGAGGATAGACCAGAGTCGAGCACAGTGCCGTGATGATCCAGGGCCAGGGACGCAGGGCGTAGTGCATCACGTTGAAGAGCAGCGTCCCGGTCACCGCATCCTTTTCGGTCTTGGCCGCCAGCATGCGCTGCGCGATGTAACTCCCGCCGCCCGGCTCGGCGCCGGGATACCACACGGACCACCATTGCACCGTAATCGGCATGATGAAGACGGTCAGCGCTGTGCCCCAGTCGCCGAAGTCGGGCAGGAGATGCAGCGTGTCCGCAGGGACCTTGATCAGCAGACCACTCAGCCCTCCCACCTCCGGGCGTTGCAGCGCGAAGTAGGAGACCGCGATCGTCCCTGTCATCGTGATAGTGAACTGGATCGAATCAGTGACCAGCACCCCCCAAAGCCCGGAGACCGAGGCGAAGAAGATGGTCATGATGGAGCAGACGAGCAGCGTCCGCTCCATCGGCCACCCCAGGACCACGTTCGCGATCTTGGCGGCGGCCAGGTTTACGGTCGCCATGATCACGCAATTGAACAGCAAGCCGAGATAGACTGCCCGGAACCCGCGTAGCAGGCGTGCCGCCGGGCCCGAATAGCGCAGCTCGTAGAACTCGAGATCGGTGAGGACGCCGGAACGCCGCCACAGGCGGGCGTAGAAGAACACCGTCATCATTCCGGTCAGCAGGAATGACCACCACACCCAGTTATCGGCCACACCGTGCTCGCGCACCAGGTTGGTGACGAGGTTCGGCGTGTCGGTGCTGAAGGTGGTCGCCACCATCGACACGCCGACCAGCCACCACGGGGCCGCGCGACCGGAGGTGAAGAACTCGCCGGTACTGGAGCTGGCGCGCCGCCAGAAGAAGAGGGCCGGCAGGAAGGAGATGAGAATGGATGCCGCGACAATCGCCCAATCGAGCGAAGTGAGCTGCATGCAATGGCTCCGTGGGAGGCAGGCCGAAGGTTAGAGAGGGCAGGGGAAAGACGGTAGGTGGGAGAAGGAGACGGGAGACGGGAGACGGGAAAGCAACAAGCGTGAGAACTAAGAGTGAGAAGGGGCTCTTACTCCTCACGCTGTTCCCGTCTTCCGTCTCCCGTCTCCCTTCTCCCGTCTCCCTTCTCCCGTCTCCCTTCTCCCGTCTCCCTTCTCCCGACCTGGGCCCTTCCGCTATATTCTGGTCGCCCCAGGTCCGAAGGGCGCTGGCGCGCGAACCGCGTCAGGACCTCGCCGGTAGCAGCGCTAAGCGATGTCCGGTGTCGCTTCGGGGTGCCTGGGGCATTTTTCATTTGTGGTCATGGGTCTTGGGTCGTGGGTCGTCAGTAACGGCTTCGTCGGACCGCCCCGACCGCCCGACCGCCCATCTCTCACCTCACGTCGTTATTTTCCCGCATGGCCCTGGCTCTCGCCCGCAAATACCGCCCCAAACGTTTCAGTGATCTGCTGGTTCAGGACCATGTCGCCGAGGTGCTGCGCGGCGCGGTGGTGAAGAACCGGGTCGGTCACGGCTACCTGTTGACCGGTCCCCGCGGGGTAGGGAAGACCACCGCCGCCCGCATCCTGGCGATGGCGCTCAACTGTGACCGGAAGGGCACAGCGAAGCCGGAGGGCGAGCCCTGCGGCGAATGCGAGAGCTGCCTCCGGATCTGGAACGGGAACGCGAATCTCGACGTGGTGGAAATCGATGCCGCCAGCAACCGCGGTGTCGACGACGCGCGGGATCTCCGGGAGCGCGCCATGTATGCCGCGTCGCGCGCGGACCACCACAAGGTGTACATCGTAGACGAAGCCCACATGCTCACCCGGGAAGCGTGGAACGCGCTGCTCAAGATTCTGGAGGAGCCACCGCCGGGCGTGGTTTTCGTCTTCGCGACGACTGAGCCCCAGAAGATCGCGCAGCAGGCGGCGCCGGTCCTCTCCCGATTGCAGCGCTTCGATTTCCGGCGGATCGGGACCGCGGCGATTCGCGAGCGGCTCCGCGCCGTGCTCGCTACCGAGAAGATCCAGGCCGACGAGGATGCCCTTACCCTGATCGCTCGCCAGGCCGACGGCGGCATGCGAGACGCTCTCTCCGTGCTCGATCAGTGTCTGAGTTTCGGGGAAGGCGCCATCACCGCAGCGCGGGTCCGCGAGGTCCTGGGCCTGGTGACCGACGAGGCCTATGCCGAATTGCTCGAATTGATCGCCGCTCGAAATCCCGCGGGCGTTTTCCCCCTGCTCGATCGCCTGGCTGATGCCGGGGCCGACGTGATCGAGTTCATGGGTGGGGCTGCTGAAGCGCTTCGTGCGGTGCTGCTCACCCAGCTGGGCGGCGATCCGGAAGGGATCACCGAGGGCATGCGACACGCGGTGACAGCGGTTCGGGATCGGCTCCCCGCGGGAGATCTTCTCCGGATGCTGAAAGTGTTCGCCGACATCGAGCCGTCACTCGCTCGGAGCGGAACTCCTCGCATCATCGTGGAGACGGTGCTGCTTCGCTGGGCGTTGATGGATCGGACGGTGGAGCTGGAGGCAGTGATCGGTGGTGGTCAGGGCGGTCGGGGCGAGCAGGGCGGTCGGCGCGCCGAGGTGCGCACTGCGGAATCGGCGCCTCCTCGCTCATCCTCTGCACCTTCTCTCTCGTCCCCCATGTCCGCCCCGCCCGCCCCGCCCGCCCCGTCCGCCCCGTCCGCCCAGTCCGTCTCGTCCGTCCCGATCGCCCTATCCGATCTCTCGGTCGAATTCACCCTCGCCGGTCTCACCGACGCCTGGCCTCACCTCATGGCTGCCGCACGGCAGCAGAGCCGCTTTCTCAGCGAGGCGCTCGCCACGGCGACGATCACCGAGGTGGCACCTCCGGTGGTCTGGTTGGCGGCCGAGGGCAATCCGACGCTCGCCGAAGGGCTGCAGCACCAGTTGAAGGCGGTTGAAGGCTTGATTGGCAAGCTCGTCGGAGCTTCCGTGCAAGTCCGTATGGCGGCCGAAAAAGAAACCACCGAGCCGCGCGTCAAGCGGCTATCAGAGGGCCAGGCCAGAGCAGAACGGCTCCGAATCCTGCGGACCAAGGACCCCACCCTCGAAGCCGCAGCCGAGGGCTTAGATTTGGAGGCCCTCGAATAATCGGAGGGCTCCGGCGGGTTGCGGGGCGGTGGGGGGGACCCGTACTTTCCTCAAGCGTTGCAGGGACTTAGCGTAATGGCCGATTTTCAACAGCTTCTCCAGCTGAGCCAGCAGGTGCAGGGCCGGCTGCAGCAATTGCAACGGGATCTGGCGGATCAGACGATCGAAGTCCAGGTCGGCGGTGGGATGGTCCGGGTGACGCTGGATGGGCGAGGTACCGTCCGGGGCCTGACGATCGATCACGCTGCGTTCGAAGGGCGGGACGAGGAGCTGTTGGCCGACCTCATCCTGTCTGCCATCGCCGAGGGCCAACGCCGGGCAGGAGAGTCGCTCCAGGCCGAGATGCGGAAGATGCCGTCGCTTCCGCTGTCTCTGCCGCTCTGAGCCGTGAGCGCCGTCGACGATCTCATAACCGAATTCGCGAAGCTACCAGGCATCGGGAGGAAGACTGCCCAACGCCTGACCTTTCATCTGCTGCAGCAGCCAGCGGAGCGCTTGACTCGACTGGCCGCGGCACTGGTGGGGGTCGCCGAACGGGTGCGGCCCTGTGCCGAGTGCGGCAATCTAGCCGAGGAAGAGCTTTGCGAGATATGCCGCGATCCGCGCCGGGATGCCGGCACCCTCTGTGTGGTGGAGGAGCCGTCTGCGGTCGCGGTGGTGGAGCGGGCCGGTGAATTTCGGGGCCGCTACCACGTCCTGGGCGGCCATCTCGATCCTCTGGCTGGGGTGGGGCCCGAATCGCTGCGGCTCGATCTCCTCGTCCGGCGGGTTTCCGGGGGCCAGGTGCGGGAAGTGATTCTGGCGACCAACCCCTCGATGGAGGGTGAAGTCACCGCGACGTACGTCCAGCAGTTGCTCGAAGGCCAGCCCGTCCGGGTGACTCGGCTGGCCCGCGGTTTGCCGATGGGGGGCGATTTGGAGTACGTGGACGGCGTCACCCTGGCTCACGCTCTCCTCGCACAACAGGAAGTGCGGTAATGCGGGTCCGGGTACTCGCGGTTGCGCTGGGAGTCGCCGGGGGAACGGCCTTGGGATGGCTGCTGGCCCAACGGCACATGCGGGAACACCAGGAAGATCTGTTCAGTCCGCGGCCGCTGCGCCGCCTCGCGGCGCTGGGTCACCTGGCCGCCAGCGAAGGCGTCGAGACTGTTCGCCTGCTGCGGGATTATCTGGAGTGGGAATCGCAGCCCATGCTTCGCCGCCGGGCGGAAGGAATTCTCCGCCGGCTCGAAGGCGCCCTCGGGTAACCACAGGGGAATCGATGTCCGGAGCTTCCAGCTGGTCATTCCGGGAAGAGGACTCGACCCGCATCCACGGGTTGCTGGGCCAATTCCTCCGGGAATCCAATGCACGCACGGCGATGATCGTCGATCGCACGGGCCAGATGGTGGCCGTGGTCGGCGAGGAGCCGGTCTTCGACCCCACCGCTTTCGCCTCCCTTACCGCGGCCGATTTCAGCGCCAACGATCAGCTGGCCCGGATGATCGGCGAGCCCGAGTTCGGCGCGCTGTTCCACCAGGGCGAGAGGGAATCGATGTACCTCGCCGACATCGCGCGGCGAGTCATCCTCGTGGTGCTCTTCGACAACCGGACGACGCTCGGGCTGGTCAAGCTCCGGGTGAAGCAGACCGTCCTCGACCTCACCCAGGTGTTTCACGAAATGTTCACCCGCAGTACCCCCTCCGCCAGTCAGGTGGAAGCGGCGTTCCTCGGCGAGGCAGAAGATGAGATTGACAAGCTCTTCGGGGCGTGAGGCGGAGTATTAGCGCATGTCGATGATCAACTACGCGTCCCGCGAGATCAACTGCAAACTGGTCTACTACGGGCCCGGCCTCGGCGGCAAGACGACGAATCTCGAGTTCGTTTATAACAAAGTCTCGCCCAATTCGCGCGGCAAGCTGATCTCCCTCGCCACCGAAACCGAGCGGACCCTCTTCTTCGACTTCCTCCCGGTGGACTTGGGCACCATCCGTGGGTTCAAGACCCGCTTCCACCTCTACACCGTTCCGGGCCAGGTCTACTACAACGCGTCCCGCAAGCTGATCCTCAAGGGCGTGGACGGGGTGGTATTCGTGGCCGACAGCCAGATCGAGCGGATGGAAGCCAACATCGAGTCGATGCAGAACCTGTACGACAACATGGCGCAGCACGGCTATAATTTGACGACGATCCCGTTCCTGGTGCAGTACAACAAGCGGGATCTCCCGAATGCAGCGACCGTCGGCGAGCTGCAGGCGGCACTGAATCCGGGCTGGCCGGTAGAGGATCCTGTCAAGCAACGCGCCACGGCGGACCCTTACCACGAGGGTCAGCAACTGGTGGAGCTGGTGGATGGACAGTGGATCGAACGGGCGCCGTACTTTGAAGCGGTCGCGATGAACGGAGACGGCGTCTTCGACACCCTTAAGGCGGTCAGCAAGCTGGTACTTAAGACCCTGGGTCAGTAAGAGAGAGAAAAGGACCGAGGACTGAGTCAGTTGCCCAGGTGGCGATTCTCAGCCCTCAGTCCTCAGTCCATTCCCTCATTACTGTTTAGCAAATGTGGAATCTCCCTAACATCCTCACCCTGATCCGAATCGGGCTCACCCCGGTCATCGCGCTCCTGCCCTTCATTGATGGTTACTGGCCCAAGCTGATCTGCTTCGCGATTTTCATCTTCGCCGCTGTCACCGACGTCATCGACGGCTATCTCGCCCGCAGTCGCAACCTGGTCACCGATCTGGGCAAGCTGCTGGATCCGATCGCCGACAAGCTGCTCCTCTTCGCGACCATCATTCCGATCTACTGGATCTCCCGCACCCGGCATGACCTGTACGACATCCCGGTCTGGGGCAGCATCCCACTGTGGGTCTGCGTGCTGCTGATCGGCCGCGAGATCGCGATGACCGGGTTCCGGTGGTGGGCCAAGCGGAAGGGCGTCGTGATTCCCGCCGGCACCGCCGGGAAGGTCAAGGCCACGATCCAGAACATCTACATCGGCGCCACGTTTCTCTGGTTCACCTTCCGCGACGCGCGCAAGCCGATGGGCTGGGAACACAACCGGATCGCCGAGTACTGGAACGAATTCCACGGTGGCGTAGTGGCCCTCACGCTGGCTCTCGCCACGGTGCTGACCATCTATTCGTTCGTGGACTACATGTTCCAGTACCGGACCCTGTTCAAGAGCCGTTAGCCATCAGCCTCAACCGACAGCCAAATGTGTCCCCGTCTCGCTGACGGCTGACGGGTTATAACCCCGCCTCATGGCATCCATCGAACTCCTCACCGTCGGCACCGAGCTCCTCCTCGGCTTCACCGTGGACACCAACTCGGCGGAGATTGGTCGTACTCTCGCCGCGGCTGGAGTGAGCGTGGCCCGTCGTACCACGGTGGGAGACGATGCCGCGGCAATCAGGGATGCCGTATCCGCCGCCCTCGCCCGGTCTGGAATCGTTTTGGTGACGGGTGGTCTCGGTCCCACTGCGGATGACGTTACCAAGAAGGCAGTGGCCGAGCTGTTCCAGGCTCCGCTCGAATTCCACCAATCCGTCTGGGATGCGCTCGTCGCGCGATTCACGCGTATGGGGAGAGTACCTTCGCCGGCTAATCGCTGTCAGGCCGAAGTGCCCCGCGGCGCAACTGTCCTTCCCAATCGGTGGGGAACCGCTCCCGGACTGTGGCTGGAGGGATCGCCTGGAATCGTGATCATGCTCCCGGGTGTCCCCCATGAGATGCGCAACCTGCTCAGCCACGAAGTCCTGCCCCGGCTCACGTCGCGGGCAAGTAGCGGAGTGGTGCGCTCGCGGGCGGTACGGACGTGGGGTGTTCCCGAGTCCAGTCTCGCGGAAAAGTTGGACGGCGTCGAGGGCGACATTGCTCCCCTCTCGCTCGCCTACCTGCCCGGAATCAATGGCGTTGATCTGAGACTCACGGCGTGGGACCTTCCCGCCGCCGAGGCTGATGAACGCCTCGAGACGGGGATTCAGTTACTGCGCGACCGGATCGGGGATCCGGTCTACGGGGAAGACGAGGACGATCTCGCCGCGTTGCTCCTCGATGAGGCACGCCGCCTTGGCCTGTCGCTCGCGACGGGTGAATCCTGCACGGGAGGGCTGCTGGGAGGGCGAATCACCGAGATTGCGGGAAGCTCAGAGGTGTATCTCGGCGGAATCGTGGCCTACAGCAATGCGGCGAAGGTGGCGGAGTTGAACGTCTCGGCACAGCTCATCGTCGAGCATGGTGCGGTGAGCGAACAGGTGGCACGCGCGATGGCTCACGGTGCCACACGGGTATTCGGCGCTGATGCCGCTATGAGCATCACGGGTATTGCGGGGCCGGGCGGTGGAACCGCGGAGAAACCGGTCGGATTGGTTTTTGTAGCATCCGCGTTCGGCGGTGAAACTACCTGCACTCGCTACATGTTCCCCGGCAGCCGGGACGATGTCCGCGGGCGGGCGGCCCAAGCCGCGTTGTTCCAGCTCTGGCGACTGCTGGAAGGAGTGAGCCCGCCACTAGGGTGACGGTCACCCCCTGCGCTGCCACGTTGCCATTTCCCGATGGTGAGATCCCACTTACCGACACGAGATCCTCATGGTCCACGTGCACCCGCACCACCCGCATCCTTCGGAAGCATTGCTCGATCCGGCAGACCGGATCTCCGAGGTGCTGTTCGGGGTCATCATGGTACTTACGTTTACCGGATCACTCAGTGTCGCCGAGGCGGGACAGGCTGACGTGCAGGAGATGCTGCGCGGTGCCTTGGGTTGCAACATCGCGTGGGGAGTCGTTGACGGCTTCATCCTCGTAATGTTCCGGGTGGCCGAACGGCGCCGGACCTACCTCGTCGGGCAGGCGGTCCGCGAGTCCGGCGACGGAGCCGCGGCCACCCAGGCCTTGAGGAACTGGCTGCCAAGCGAGGCCGTGGCGTTACTGGAGCCGGCCCATCTCGACCACATGATCCGGAAGGTGCGCGCCATGCCGCAACCGCCGGCTCCCCACGTCAATTGGAGTGATCTCGGTGCAGCTGGCGTCGTGTTCCTGCTGGTTTTTCTCTCGACCCTTCCGCTGGTCGCACCCTTCGTGTTCATGACCGAGATTCACCGCGCGCTGCGCCTCTCCCACGCCATCGCGCTCGTAATGCTCTTCGTGCTCGGAGCCGCTTATGGGCGAACCACCGGCCAATCGGTCGTGAGAGCCGGCCTTCTTATGGCAGGCTTCGGCGTCGTGCTGGCGGTGATGACGCTCATGCTCGGGGGTTGAACCCGGTCATTTGACCCCTGGGGTCGCGGCCGCCTCTTTCGCGGGACTCGTGTGCTCCGGATCCTCGGTCACCCACCACACGAGCAGAGTGTAGGTAACCGCGAGAACCACCGGCCCCACGAAGATGCCAATCAGCCCGAAACCAATCAATCCACCGATCACACCCAGGAAGACCAGCGGGAGGGGCAGGTCGGCTCCCCGCTTGATGAGGATGGGCCGAAGGATGTTGTCCATGGTGACGCACACCAAGGTCCAGAGGAGGAACAATGTGGCGCGTCCCGTTGAGCCGGAGGAATACATCCAGAAGACGGCCGGGAACATGACGAGGGCCGGCCCCACCTGAGCAACACAGAGAAGGAAGATGACGGCGGTGAGAAACGCCGCCTGTGGAATACCGAAGATCCACAGGCCGAGCCCGCTCAACGCTGTCTGCAAGATCGCAGTCACCACCACTCCAAGTGCCACACCACGGATGGCCTGTCCCGCCAAAACGATCACCGCGTCGCCTCGCTCGCCGGCCAGTCGCTCGGCGAATCGTCGAACCCCGTTGGCTGCGATCTCTCCATTGGCGTAGAGGATTCCCGCGGCTATCACGATCACGACCAGTTGGACGACCAGTGCCAGGAAGCTGCCGGCTTTGCGGCCCAGCCAGGCGACGATAGTCTGGAGGTAGGGCTGGATCTTGGTGCTCAGGTCCACCTGGCCGGTGGAAACCTCTCGCCACGCCGTATCGATCTTGGTGCCAACCATCGGCACCTTTTGCACCCAGGCCGGAGGAGGAGGCACCGTGACGTTGTTGAGCTGTCCCGATTGCAGCTCTCCCAGACGGCCGGCGACGGAACCAACTGCCAGCCCGATCGGGACCGCAAACAGCAGGAACAAGGCGAGCGTCATGCCCGTAACGGCAAGCGCCCGCTTTCCCCAAAGCCGCCGCTGGAGACCAATGAGCACAGGCCAGGTCGCGACCACGATCATCGTCGCCCAGATCACCGCGCCCAGCAGCGGCTGCACGATGTAAAGGGACGAAATCAACAGGAAGAGGATGGCGACGACCGCGATCGTCGTGCGGGGGAGTTCGCGGTTGGGCGCTGTCATGATCGCTCCGGGTGGATGCCAAGGTTCACTACCTCCGGCGAACTCTCCGGAACGGTGGTGAGGCAGGGATGATGAGGTCGATGTCGGGGCAAGTCGCGAAGGCTGGTTCCTAGTACACATACAGTCCGAAGGATGCCTGCGCCAGCAGCCCTCTAGGACAACGCCTGCCCCTGTGCCACCTTGGCCTACTTCTCGGCCCCTTCCGACCGCTGCTATCTTTCGGTGCAAAGTGGGACTACCTCGAGAGTGTAACTGATGAAGAAACCAGATGTTAGGAATCAGGAGGCGCAGGCCGATCCCTCACCGGCAGAGGCGGAGAATCCGCCCGAGACTGCCGTAGGGGCGGTGGGCCTTCCGGTCGAACTGAATGAAGAGGCCGTTAAACGGCTGGAGCAGGAACTGGCCGAGGTGCGGGATCGCCATGTCCGGCTGGCGGCCGAATACGACAACTTCCGCAAGCGCGTGGCGCGCGAGCGAGTTGAGCTGGCCGACCGTTCACAGGCCGCGCTGGTCGTGCGGCTGCTCGACGTGCTCGATGACCTCGACCGGGTGGTAGCTGGCACCGAGCCTACGGCAAGCGAAGTGATGCAACAGGCACTGGTGCTGATTGATCGGAAACTTCGCAAGGAGCTCGAGGCGGCCGGTCTGGATCGGATTGATCCGGTAGGCTCTCCGTTCGATCCCAGCATTCACGAGGCGGTTTCCGTACTGCCTCCGCCCGACCCCGCGATGGACCACACTGTGGCAGCCACCTTTCAGGCCGGCTTCCGATTCAAGGGTCACTTGGTCCGGCCGGCCCGGGTCCAGGTCTTCTCCAGCGAAGGACACGTCTAAACGTGGCGAAGGACTTCTATCAGGTCCTCGGCGTCCCGGACACGGCGACTCCCGAGGACATCAAGAAGGCCTATCGGCGACTCGCCAAGCAGTATCACCCCGACGCCAATCCCAACAACCCGTCGGCGGCCGAGCGCTTCAAGGAGGTTTCCGAAGCGCACACCGTTCTTTCTGACGCGGAGAAGCGCAAGCAGTACGACGCGATGCGACGGTATGGGGCGTTCGAGCCGCGCGCCCCGGGTGGCGCCGGCCGCAGAAGCGGAGCGCCAGGCGGCGGAGGACCCAGCGTCGAAGAGTTCGATATCAACGACCTCGGCGGTCTGGGTGGTCTGGGGGACATTTTCTCCTCGATCTTTGGCCGGAGCCGCCGCGATGAGCCGGTCGCTGAAACGCTCGAGACGGTCGTTGAAATTCCTTTCCGCGTCGCGGCTCTAGGTGGGAAAGTGCCGGTGACACTGCCGGTCAATGAGACCTGTGCCGAGTGCGGCGGGAGTGGTGCTGCGAAGGGTGCCAAACTGCAGACCTGTCCCGAGTGCAACGGCCGAGGCACCGTGACCTTCGGTCAGGGGAGTTTTGCGGTCAGCCGGCCGTGTCCCAAGTGCCGGGGCCGCGGCAAAATCCCCACCACGCCATGCCCGGTCTGTCATGGCGCCGGGGAAACCCGAGTAGAGCGTCAGGTCCTCATTACGGTTCCCCCCGGCACCGAAACCGGGACGCGCATCCGTCTCAAAGGTCAGGGTGGCTCGCCCCGTCCGGGCGAACCTCCGGGAGACTTGCTCGTCACGTTCCAGGTTCAACCCGACCGCTTCTTCCACCGCGACGGGCTCGACCTGGTCTGCGAGGTTCCGATCAATCTCGCCCAGGCGGCGCTGGGAACCCGGCTACGGGTGCGGACCCTCGATGGGAAGAAAGTTGTCCTGAAGGTTCCTGCCGGCACTCAGCCCGGCAGGAAATTCCGGATCAAGGGACTGGGTTTGGAGAGGGGGGGCCGCCGGGGGGATCAATTGGTGCAGGTGCAGGTCGAGGTACCCGAGCGCCTGACCGCGGAGCAGGAAGAGCTGTTCAAGAAGTTCGCCGAGGCGACAGACCTCAGGTACTAGCCGCTCTCAGCGTCGAGGCGAACTCGCCGCTGGTAGGACGGTTTCCATCGCGGTACGCATCGGCCAGCAACCGATGGGTGCCGCGTTCGTCTTCACCGGCCGAAGGCTGGCGCTGGGTGTAGGTGCCATCCGGACCCAGCACCCAGGCTTGCCGGTTATCGGCCCACATGAGCGAGAGCAGGTCCCGCAGTGTCGCCCGGTGGGTCGGATCCTCCACTGGTACCACCGCCTCGATACGCCGGTCGAGGTTGCGCGGCATCCAGTCCGCCGAACCGATGTAGACCTCTTCATCGCCCCCGTTGAGGAAGCAAAAGGCGCGAGAGTGCTCGAGGAACCGCCCAATGATGCTGATCACCCGGATCCGGTCGCTTACACCGGGCGTGCCCGGCCGGAGACAGCAGATCCCCCGCACGATCAGATCCACCTGGACCCCCCCACGTGATGCCTCATACAGGGCGGTGATGATCTCCGGGTCGGTCAACGCGTTCATCTTGGCGAGAATCCGCGCCGGAGCGCCGCTCCGTGCGTGCTGGATCTCCCTGTGGATCATCATCAGGAAGCTGTCCCGCATGCCCTTCGGCGCCACGATGAGCTTGCGGTACTGGGTGGGTGAAGCGAAACCGGTGAGCACATTGAACAGGTCGGTCAGGTCGGCGCCCAGCTCGGGATTGCAGGAGAACAGCCCGAAGTCGGTATAGAGGCGTGAGGTCTTCGGGTGATAGTTGCCGGTCCCGATATGCACGTAGCGCCGCATGCCGTCTCCTTCGCGGCGCACGACCAGCATCACCTTGGTGTGGGTCTTGAGTCCCGCCACACCGTAGCTCACATGGACTCCTACGTCTTCCAGCCGCTTCGCCCAGCTGATGTTGTTCTCCTCGTCGAACCGGGCCTGCAACTCGATCAGTACCGCGACCTGCTTCCCTCGTTCCGCCGCCTGGGACAACAGTCGCGCGATGTTGGAATCACCCCCGGTGCGATACAGCGTGAGCTTGAGGGCCACGACGTCGGGATCGTCCACCGCGGCCTGAATGAACCGCTCGACCGAGCTCGCGAAGCTGTCGTAGGGATGGTGGACCAGCAGGTCTCCCTCCCGGATGACCTCGAAGATGTTGCGGCCCGAGGCGAGGCGCGGTTGGGTGGCCGGATGGAAGACCGGGTCCCGGAGGGCCGGCATGTCGGCAGACGCCAGACTGAGCAGATCCGCCGTGTCCAGCAATCCGGCTACCTCGAAAACGTCGTCCTGAGAGAGCGGCGAATCGGCCGATTCCTGGTCGCCGTTGAATTCCGCGAGCAGCACCTCGCGGACCGAGTGGGGAAGCTCCGGCGCCACCTCGAGCCGGACCACCGCGCCGAAGCGCCGGTTCCGCAAGTACTCCTGGATCGTGCTGAGGAGATCTTCGGCCTCGTCGTGATCCACCTCGAAGTCGGTGTTCCGGGTGATCCGAAATGGAGAACAACCCAGAATTTCGACCCCGGGGAACAGCGACTCGATATTGGCGCTGATTAACTGCTCGAGCGGCGCGTAGCGCTGTGGCGAATCCAGCGGGATCCAGCGCGGCAGGATCTTCGGAACCTTGACCCGCGCGAACCGCTCTTCTCCGTCCTGTCCTCGCAGGATCACCGCGAGGGAAAGACTCAGATTCGAGATGTAAGGGAAGGGATGGGCGGGATCGACGACCAGCGGGGTCAGCACCGGGAAGACATTCGACTGGAAATACCGATCCAGCGCCCGCCGCTCTTCGGACTCCAGGTCACTGATGTTGAGGAGTGCCAGTCCCTGACGGGCGAGGGACGGCAAAACAACGTCGTGCAGGCACTTGGAGTGCTCCCGCTGCATATCCCGGACGACGCCGCGGATCGCTTTGAGCTGCTGTTCCGGCGTCAGGCCGTCGGGAGTGCGCTCACTGTAGCCGGCTGCCAGTTGTTCCTTGAGTCCCGCAACCCTGATCTGGAAGAACTCGTCCAGGTTCGAGCTGAAGATTCCCAGGAACTTGAGCCGCTCCAGTAGCGGCGTGCGGGGGTCCTGGGCTTCGTGCAGAACCCGGCGGTTGAACTCCAGCCATGACAATTCGCGGTTGAGAAATAGCGAAGGATGGCGGAAATCGCCCAGAGCGGCTTCCCCAGCAGGGGCGGTCAGGTGGAGGTCGGTCACAAGAAAAAATCTACGTTAGCCCGTCATGGGGGGCGAATCGGCGTGTAACGGACAGGTAACGGGGTCACCCCTTCTCGACGTGGACCTTCTTTTCCCCGACCGCGAGCGACAGGAACACGCTCACCAGCCCGATCAGGAGCCCGGCCCAGAAGGCAGGCCAGAAACCGTCCACTCGGAAGCCCAGATCGAACTGCGCCGAGAGCCACGCGGTAATCATGAGCAGCACCGCGTTGATCACCAGGGTGAACAGTCCCAGGGTGAGCAGCACGAGAGGGCACGTCAGGACGGTGAGAATCGGCCGCAGGGTGCTGTTGACCAGCCCGAAAATGGCCGCGACGATCAGCAGGCCGCCGGGTCCCTTGTCGTAGTGCAACCCGTCCACGACCTGCACCGCGACGTAGAGCGCCAGGGTGTTGATCAGCCAGCGAATGAAGAGGGATCGCATCGCAGGGAATTCTCCGGCCCGCTACGAGCTGGGCCGATCCTGGCGGAGGTACTGGTCCAGCCAGTCGAGCACCGTGCTCCACCAGAGCCGCCGGTTCCGGAGACCAAGGACCCAATGTCCTTCATCGGGGAAGTATAGAAACTTCGAGGGCACGTGCCGCAGTTTCAGCGCGGTGAAAGCCTGCAGTCCCTCGGAGAGGTCCACCCGGTAGTCGAGCTGGCCATGGACTACCAGCATGGGTGTCTTCCATTTGTCGAGATAGTTGGCGGGGGACCATTTCTCCATGGTCGCCCGTCCCACCTGCGATAATTGGGTCCCACCAAACTCCCAGGCCGGGAACCAGAGTTCTTCGGTGGTCCCCGTCATGCTGAGCGGATTGAGGATTCCATCGTGCGCGACGAGCACCTTGAACCGGTCGGTCTGGCCCGCCATCCAGTAGATCATGTACCCGCCGTAGGAAGCGCCGGCCGCTCCGATCCGGCCCTTGTCTACGTACCGCAGCGATGAGACGACATCCACTCCCTTCATCAGGTCTTCGTAGGGCAGCCCGCCCCAGTTTCGCGAAATACTGTTGGTGAAGACCTGGCCGTAGCCGGTTGAGCCATGGAAGTTGACCGCCGCGACGACATATCCCCGCGAGGCAAAGAGGGCGTAGTTCCAGCGCGCGTGCCACTGGTCGAGCCACGCCGACTGAGGGCCGCCATGAATCAGGTAGATGAGAGGATACTGCTTGGTAGAGTCGAACGCGGGTGGTTTGATCAGCCAGCCAAACACCGAATCGCCCTGAGCGCCGACGAACCGGAGCGTATCCATCGGAGGCAGGTCCAGCTCCTCCAGCGCTGCATCATGCACCTTGGTGAGCTGCCTCATATGCTTACCGTCCAGCCCGGCGATGAAAACCTCCTTGGGATGGGTCGCGGACTCGCGCAGGAATACCATGGACTCCCTTCGGAGCGGGATCTGCACCGCGGTGTTGAGTCCGCCGGTGACCAGCCGAGTCGTACGGCCTCCCGGGACTTCGATCCGGTACAGATTATGGCCACCACGCTCCTCGACCTCGGCAATCACGGCACGAGAATCCGGCAGCCACTGGAAAGCCAGGACGCTGAGATCCCACTTTCCCGTCACCGCAGCCCGACGCCCTGTTGCACGCTCGTAGACCATGAGCTGCTGCCGGTCGGCCTCGAAGCCGGGGGTGGACATCGCGAGGTACGCGATGTAGCGGCTGTCGGGCGAGTACAGCGGACTGTTGTCGTTCGCGGCGCTGTTCGTGATGCCCTGACTGCTCGACCCATCCGGGCCCATCACAAAAATGTCGTTGTTGGTGGTCGAGGCGAGATTGGAGTCGGGATTGAAGACCACCGCTACTTCCGTCGCCACCGGAGAAATAGCGACGTCGGCGCCGCCAAGTGCCAGGGTCGGCACATCCCGGTCGATCGGCGTCAGGTCGGTGACCGCGCCGTCGGGAAGGGATACCCGGAAGACATGCTGACGAAGTCCGACTCGCCACTCGTCCCAGTGGCGATAGAACAGATCGGTCCAGATCTTCGCCTCCGTCGGATACTTCCCGCCGCGCTTCTCCGCCTCGGTCGAATCCGGCCACTTCACACTGGTCCAGAATAGCAATCCCTTGCCATCCGGCGACCAGAGAAAATCGCCCACTCCGTCCCCGAAGCTGGTGAGCTTGGTCGGCTCCCCTCCGCGCGCCGGCAGGCGCCAGATCTGCGAGCCGCCCTCCCGGGTGGAAATGAACCCCAGGGTCCGCCCGTCGGGGGACCAGCGAGGAGCCCGGTCGCTGCCGCCGCCGGTCGTCGCCTGCCAGGTCTCTCCGGTGGCGGCATCCGCCAGCCAGATGCGCGAGGTGGAACGATTGTCCTCGAGGGAGGGGGTCGAGATCGTATACGCCACCAGCTTTCCGTCCGGCGACAGTTGCGGGTCGCCAACGGTGGGCATGGAGACAAACTGATCGATGGTAAGGGGCTTCTTGTTCTGGGCGTGGAGCTGCCCGGGCAGGACCGCCGCGAGCAGCAGGAGGGACCGTAGTTTCAAACGATCACCCCCCCGCCGAGCACTCGGCCCTCGGGGGAATACAGGACTCCTGACTGTCCCGGTGTGATCGCCCGAATGGGAGTCTCCAGTACGAGCCGGATTCGGTCATCCTCGCGGGCGATCACGGTCGCTACCACCGCGCGGGAACGATAGCGCAGCTGCACCTGGCAGCTTTCGCCGACAGGTACCGGCTCGGATAACCAATTCAACTCGGATAGTTCGACTGCGTGGCCGAGCAGCTCATCGGCGGACCCGACTACGACCTCGCGCGTCTCAGGACGAATGGCCACCACGTACCTTGGCTCCGAGCTCCCGCCCGGCAATCCCTTCCGCTGCCCGATGGTGAATCGGGCGAATCCCTGATGCTCGCCCAGTGTTTCTCCGCTGGTGCTCACCAGCGGTCCCGGACTCAGGGCGGGGGCCTCTTCCGGCAGATTGCGCTCCAGAACCGACACGTAATCGTCGTCCGGCACGAAGCAGATCTCGACCGATTCCGGCTTGTCCGCAGTCCGCAGTCGAAGCCTCCTCGCAATGGCTCGGGTTTCCAGCTTGGTGAGCCCGCCCACCGGCGTCAGCATGCGGGCCACCACGGCGCGATCGATTCCCCACAGGAAATAGCTCTGGTCCTTTAGCGGATCGGCTCCGCGGTACAGCGCGCCATCCCGGGCGATCGCGTAGTGTCCGGTGGCGATGTGCCCGCAGTCGAGCGCGTCCGCGTGGGCAAGCAGGTCGCGGAACTTGGTGAACGAATTGCAGCGGACGCACGGAATGGGAGTGCGGCCCTGGCTGTACTCCTGCACGAAGTTCTGAATCACGTGGAGATTGAAGCGGTCTTCCAGATTCAGCACGTAGTGCGGAATGCCCAGCTTGTGGGCGACGTCCTTGGCGTCGTTGATCGAGTCGAGCGAACAGCAGGGACGGTCGGGCACCGAATCGCCGTAACAGAACAGCTTCATCGTGGCGCCCACCACGTCGTAGCCCTGCTCGACGAGAGCCGCGGCTGCGACGGAGCTATCCACCCCGCCCGACATCGCGACGAGCACGCGGTTGTCCCTGCGAATGCGATTACGCACGACCGAGCGCCTCGGAAAGCTTGCGGACCTTGCGAACCACGGTGGGGAACACCTCGGCCGCACGATCAACTTCGGCTTCGGTGGTTTCGTGTCCAAGGCTGAACCGCAACGCGCCGAGGGCGAGTTCCCGGGGGACTCCCATCGCGGTCAGGACGTGGGACGGTTCGACCGCTCCTGTCGAGCAGGCCGATCCGCCCGATGCCGCCACACCGGCGAGGTCCAGGTGCATGAGCAGCGCCTCGCTGTCAGCGCCAGACACCAGAACGTTCAGAATGTGAGGAGCACGCTCGGCCGAATCGCCACAGACCTGCAAATCGGGAACGCCCTCCCGCAGCTTGCCGAGCAGGCGGTCACGCAGGGTTTGCATACGAGCGATGGTCGAGTCGAGTTCCGCCACCGCGAGGGTAGCGGCGCGGCCCAGGGCAACCGCACCAGCCACATTTTCGGTGCCGGGCCGGATGCCGAACTGCTGCCCGCCGCCATGGATGATTGCTTCGAGGGCCTTCCGCTCCCGGACGACCAGCGCACCCACGCCCTTCGGCGCTCCGATCTTGTGTCCGGAAATCGTCAGCATGGTGCAGGGGAGTTCGGCAAATCGGATGGGAATCTTCCCAAATGCCTGGACGGCATCGGTGTGCATGAGCGCCCCGGCTTCGGAACATCGCGCCGCAATCGCCGGGATCGGCTGTACCGTCCCGACCTCGTTATTCACCCACATTACGGAAACGACCGTGGGATGCTCGCGCAGCGTCTGACTCAAAGCGTCCAATTCGACCCGCCCGCCGCTGTCCACCGGCAGGATGCGTTCTTCTCCTCCCAGCTCCTTCACG
>Ga0207674_10003968_pt1 | contig 17989 bp, 9 predicted proteins | sample KBSCornC72_FD_184303 | JGI IMG/M metagenome (GOLD analysis project Ga0207674, IMG submission 184303) | Corn rhizosphere microbial communities from Kellogg Biological Station, Michigan, USA - KBS Corn C7-2 (SPAdes) (version 2) | ecosystem: Host-associated > Plants > Roots > Rhizosphere > Soil ... | reverse complement strand
GGCGTCCTTGACCCATACGGTCGGCGATTTGTAGTGCGGCTCGATTTTCAGCGCCGTGTGGGCGCGCGACGTCGTCGCGCCGCCGATCAGCAATGGCACGTGAAAGTCCTGACGCTGCATTTCCTTGGCGAAATGGCTCATTTCCTCAAGCGACGGCGTGATCAGGCCGGATAGGCCAATCATGTCCGCATGCTCGGTCTTCGCTGCATCGAGAATCTTCTGCGCGGGCACCATCACGCCGAGATCCACCACGTCGAAGTTGTTGCAGCGCAGGACCACGCCGACGATATTCTTTCCAATGTCGTGCACGTCGCCTTTTACGGTGGCGAGCACGATCTTGCCATTGGACTTGTGCACCTCGCCGGTGCGCAGCTTTTCTTCCTCGATGAAAGGAATGAGGTAAGCGACAGCCTTCTTCATCACCCGCGCCGACTTCACCACCTGCGGCAGGAACATCTTGCCGGCGCCGAACAGATCGCCGACGACGTTCATGCCGTCCATCAACGGTCCTTCGATCACGTCGAGCGGCCGCGTGGACAATTGCCGCGCTTCCTCGGTATCGGCTTCGACATATTGGTCGATGCCATGCACGAGCGCGTGGCTCAAGCGCGCGCGCACCGGCAATTCGCGCCACGCGTGCGTTTCCACTTCCGCGGCGCCTTTCTTGCCTTTGTAACGCTCGGCGATTTCGAGCAGACGCTCGGTGCCATCGGCGCGGCGATTGAGCACCACGTCCTCGACGCGCTCGCGCAATTCGGGATCCAGGTCGTCGTAAATCGGCAACGCTCCGGCATTGACGATGCCCATGTCCATGCCGGCCTTGATCGCGTGGTACAGGAATACCGCGTGGATCGCCTGACGCACGGTTTCGTTGCCGCGGAAAGAGAACGAGACGTTCGATACGCCGCCGGAGATATGACAATGCGGCAAAGTCGCCTTGATCTGACGCGTCGCTTCGATGAAATCGACGGCGTAGTTGTTGTGTTCGTCGATGCCGGTGGCGATCGCGAAGATGTTCGGATCGAAAATGATGTCTTCCGGCGCCAAGCCGACCCGCTCGGTGAGGATCTTGTAGGCGCGCGTGCAGATTTCCACTTTGCGCGCCTTGGTGTCGGCCTGGCCCTGCTCATCGAACGCCATTACGACGACCGCGGCGCCGTAGTTCAGCACCTTGCGCGCGTGTTCGACGAAAATCTCCTCGCCTTCCTTGAGCGAGATGGAATTGACCACGCCCTTGCCCTGCAGACAGCGCAGGCCGGCCTCGATCACTGTCCACTTCGACGAATCGACCATCACCGGCACGCGGGCGATGTCCGGTTCGGCGGCGATGAGGTTCAGGAACTTCATCATCGCCTGTTCGGAATCGATCAGGCCTTCGTCCATGTTGACGTCGAGAATTTGCGCGCCATTGGCGACCTGCTGGCGCGCGACTTCGACAGCTTCCTCATAGCGGTCGTCCTTGATCAGCTTCTTGAACGCCGCCGAGCCGGTGACGTTGGTGCGTTCGCCGATGTTGACGAACAGCAGTTCCGGCGTGATGACCAGAGGTTCGAGGCCGGAGAGGCGGGTGTAGCGGGGAAGTTGAGTCATATTCTTGCTTCTATTTTTTTGACGTCATTCCCGCGGAAGCGGGAATCCAGTGCCTTCCGTATTTGGCACGTGGAAATCAAAGTCGCTGGATTCCCGCTTTCGCCGGAATGACGGTTCTCATGCAGCGTTTTCGTTGATCATGGGCAACTCATGTGGCTTCACGCCGCGCACCGCATCCGCAATCGCGCGGATGTGCGCAGGCGTGGTGCCACAGCAGCCACCGACGAAGTTGACCAGCCCGCTTTCGGCGAATTCGCCGATCGTCGCCGCCATCTGTTCCGGTGTCTCGTCGTATTCGCCGAATGCATTCGGCAATCCGGCATTCGGATGCGCGCTGATGCGGCAATCGGCGACTTGTGCGAGCGCATCGACGTAGGCGCGCAATTCGGTCGCGCCGAGCGCGCAGTTGAGACCGATCGACAGCGGCTGCGCATGACGCATTGAATAATAGAATGCTTCTGCGGTCTGACCGGACAGCGTGCGCCCGGACATGTCGGTAATCGTGCCGGAGATCATGATCGGCACGCGCGCGCCGCGGCGCGCGAATTCCTGCGCGATCGCAAACAGTGCGGCTTTCGCATTCAGCGTGTCGAAAATCGTCTCGACCATCAGTACGTCGGCGCCACCGTCGAGCAAGCCGCGCGTCGCTTCGCGATAAGCGGTGTCGAGTTCCTCGAACGTGACGTTGCGAAACCCCGGGTTGTTCACGTCGGGAGAAATCGACGCAGTGCGGCTGGTCGGGCCGAGCACGCCGATGACGAAACGGGGCTGCTGCGGAGTCTTCGCTTCGGCGGCATCGCAGCATTCGCGCGCGAGCCGGGCGCCTTCGCGATTGAGTTCGTAGGCGAGGTGCTCGAGGTGGTAGTCGGCCTGGCTGATCGTCGTCGAGTTGAACGTGTTGGTCTCGACCAGATCGGCGCCGGCGTCGAGATACGCCATGTGCACGGCCTTGATGATGTCCGGCTGCGTCAGCGAGAGCAAATCGTTGTTGCCTTTCAGATCGCAGCTGGCGCCGTGATGCACGTGCGCATCGTGGCCGTCGCAGAAGCGCGCACCGCGGTAACCGCCTTCATCGAGCTTGTAGCTCTGCAGCATCGTGCCCATCGCGCCGTCGATGATGAGGATGCGCTGCGACGCGGCGTCGAGCAGCTTTTGTGTACGCAGCGGATTGAGCCAGGGCAGGGTATTCATGGTGTTGCTCCAAGTAGCTCGTCATTCCAGCGAAAGCTGGAATCCAGCTCTTCGCTGCCATAGATCAGAAACTGGATCCCAGCTTTCGCTGGGATGACGAGCAAAGATTTCATTTCGGTTTTTTCGCCAGCAGACTCAATACTTCAAAATGCGGGGGCCGGCGTTCGCGCGTGATGCGCTCGCAGGCGACGACTTTCAAACCGGCCCTTTCGGCAAAGCCGCGCAACTCTTCCGTGCGGAAACCAAGGTTGCGGTGATCGAAAGGTTCGATCGCCGTGCGATGCGCATGCTTGCCGAGCGTGGTTGCGAGCAGGCGCCCGCCGGGCTCGAGCACGCGCGCGGCTTCGGCAATTGCCTTGGCCGGCTGTTCGCTATAGGTGAGGGCGTGCATCAACAGAACCAAGTCGAAGCGCCGCTCGCCAACGTCGAGTGCGTGCATGTCGCCAAGGCGAACTTCGACATTGCGGAAAGGTCTCAAGCGCGTGCGCGCGGCGGCGACCACGCGTTCGCTCGCGTCCACGCAAACGATGGCATGCGCGTGCGGCGCGAGCAGTTCGGCGAGCACGCCGTCGCCGGAAGCGACGTCGAGCACGTCGCCGACTTCGACGAGGCCGGTCAGCGCGCGCGCGAGCGCTTCCCAGGTGCGACCCGGCGAATAGTGGCGCTCCATGTCGCCGGCGACGCTGTCGGCCCAGCCTTCGGCACGCGCGCGCTGCGCGAGGATGGTCGGCAAACGGCGCAAGTCGGCGGCGATCAGCGTGTCGTTGAGACTGGCGCGCAGTGATTCGAGCAGACCGGCCGATTTCGCTTCGAGTTCGGTGTTGCAGCGATAATAGGCCGACACGCCGGCGCGGCGGTCGCGCACGAGTCCGGCGTCCTTGAGCTTGGCCAGGTGCGTGGACACACGCGGTTGTGCCAGGCGCAGTACGCCGGACAGCTCGGCGACGGTGAGCTCTTCGCGTTCCAGCAGCGCGAGCAGACGCAGCCGCGTCGAGTCGGACAGCAATCGCAGCAGGGCCGATGTCGTGGCCAGATCCAAACTGATGTATCCTTTCATCTTGATTGAAAGATAGATGGCTAAATTAGCAGTGGACGGCGGCTCCGTCAATCGAATTCTCCGCATTGGAATGCGGTTGTCGCGCGTCATCCTGATCTTGACCTTCGGGATTGCCCACGCCGACGTGGACAAAGGCTCACTGGCGAAGTTCTGGACCGCGGATGCGCTACACGTGCCATATCGCGCGCTGGTGACGCCCGGCCGCGAAGGCGATGAACGGCTGCCGCTGGTCGTATTCCTGCACGGCGCCTGGCAGGACGGCAACGACAACGAATCGCAGCTGGCCGGCTACGGCAACGGCTCGCTCGAACTCGTCGACGATGCGCTCGACGGCAATATCCCGCTGGTCTACGTCGCCCCCCAGGTCGATCAGGAATACTGGCCGCCGCAGCGTGTCGCTGCGGTCGTGCGCGACGCGTTGCAGCGCTTTCCGCTGATCGACCCGAAGCGCATCTATCTCACCGGCATTTCCGACGGCGGCACCGGCGTGTGGGACGCGCTCAAGGCGTGGCCGGCATGCTTTGCCGCTGGAGTGCCGATGTCGGGGATGACCGAAATCGCCGGACTCGCCGCGATCCGCGACGTGCCGCAATGGATCTTTCACGGCGCCAAGGACAACGATACCGACGTCGAGACCGGCTACAACGGCGCGATGGTCGGCTCTCGCGCGGTCGTTCGCAGTTTGCGGGAAATGGGCGGCAAGCCGAACTACACCGAGTACCCGGAAGGCATGCATCCGATCTGGCACCAGGCCTATGCCACCGACGAGCTGTTGCCGTGGCTGCTGAGCCAGCGCCTGCGTCACGCGCCATGTGACTTTGCGAATCTGCCCCCGCCCGGCGCTCTGCACACGACGTGGGCGCACGGAAAACGGTAGAATTCGCGAATCCAAAAAAAGTATCGTCATTCCCGCGAAAGCGGGAATCCAGCGCCTTTGATTTTCGTGACGTGACAAGAGCGGAAGGCACTGGATTCCCGCTGGTGCGGGAATGACGAGCATTTTGACTAAAAAGGTGCTCGCATGAATTTTGGTTTCAGCGAAGAGCAATTGCAGATCCAGGCCATTGCGCGCGATTTTGCGCAGAAGCGTATTGCGCCGGTCGCCGCGGAATTCGATGCGAAAGGGGAGTTTCCGCTCGACAACATCCGCGAGATGGGTCAACTCGGGCTCATGGGCATCGAGGTGCCTGCCGAATACGGCGGCGCCGGCATGGATTCGATCGCCTACGCGCTGGCGATGATCGAGATCGCCGCGGCCGATTGCGCGCATTCGACGATCATGTCGGTGAACAACACGCTGTATTGCAACGGCTTGCTCAAGTTCGGGACCGAGGAACAGAAACACAAGTATGTGACGCCGATCGCGAATGGTTCGGCGATCGGCGCGTTCGCCCTGACCGAGCCGCAGTCCGGTTCCGATGCGACGGCGATGCGCTGTCGCGCAGTCAAGCAAGCCGACGGCAGCTTCATCATCAACGGCAAGAAAAGCTGGATCACTTCCGGCCCGGTGGCGAAATACATCCTGCTGTTTGCGATGAGCGACCCCGACAAGCATGCGCGCGGCATCACCGCGTTCATGGTCGACACCGATCGCGCGGGTTTCCATCGCGGCAAGACCGAACCCAAGCTCGGCATTCGCGCCTCGGCGACTTGCGAGATCGAATTCACCGACTATCACGTGCCGGCGCCAGATGTGGTCGGTGAAGTCGGCCATGGCTTCAAGATCGCCATGGGCGTGCTCGACGCCGGTCGCATCGGCATCGCCTCGCAGGCGGTCGGCCTCGCGCGCGCGGCGTACGAGGCCACGCTCGTGTACTCGCGCGATCGCAAGGCGTTCGGGCAATCGATCGGTTCGTTCCAGATGATCCAGCAGAAAATCGCCGACATGAAATGCAAGCTCGACGCCGCCGAATTGCTCACGTTGCGCGCGGCCTGGACCAAGCAGCAGGGCGGGCGTTTCTCCACCGAAGCGGCCGTGGCCAAGCTCACGGCGTCGGAAGCGGCGATGTGGATCACGCACCAGGCCGTGCAGGTGCATGGCGGCATGGGCTATTCCAAGGAAATGCCGCTGGAGCGCTACTTCCGCGATGCCAAGATCACCGAGATCTATGAGGGCACGAGCGAAATTCAGCGCATGGTCATAGCACGCAACGAGACCGGGTTGCGATAACCGCTAACCCCGCGTTGGCGCAAGCTTTTCCGCCGCTTCGGCCGCTCAATGCGCTGGCGCATGCCCGGCCGCGGCAGTATCCTACGCACCCCGCAAATTCTCGCTCCCAGGCTGGCTAAATGAACGCCCAAACCATTCCGGCGCCGAGCGCTGCCGATTCCATTTTGCAGCAGGTCATGCAGCGCCTCGGATCCGCGCCGAGCGCGCAGGTTTTCGCCACGCATTTCCTGCGCAGAATCAGCGCCGACGATCTCGCCGCGCGCAGCGTCGACGACTGGACCGGCATGATCCGCGGCATGCTCGACTTCGTGCGCGTGCGCAAGCCTGGCGTGCCGAATGTGCGTGTGTTCAATCCCGCGCGCGAAAGTGACGGTTACGAGACCACGCACACCGTTGTCGACATCATGACGGACGATATGTCGTTCCTCGTCGATTCGGTCGGCATTGCGATCGACCAGGCCGGTTTGGGCGTGCACGTCGTGATTCATCCGGTCTATGGCGTCGAACGCGATGCGGGCGGCCACGTGCTGCGCCTCGCGGCGGAAGGCAGTGGCGGCAAGAGCGAATCGCTGATGCATTTCGAAATCGATCGCATGGCCGAACCTTCCGAGCGTGCGCAACTGGAAAAATCGATACGCAACGTGCTCGAGGATGTCGCCCAGTGCTACGACGACTGGGCCTCGATGCGGCAGACGATGCTTTCAATCGCCGATGACATGGGCAAGCAGAAACTGCCGATCAGTGCCGAAGGCGTGGCCGAAGCACAGGAATTCCTGCGCTGGGCGGCGGCCGATCATTTCACGTTCCTCGGTTATCGCGAATACGCCGTTGCCAATGTCGGCGGCGAAGAAGTGCTGCAGGCGGTGGAAGGTTCCGGCCTGGGCATTCTGCGCGGTATCGAGCGTTCACTTGCGCCGCGGTCGCTCAAATCGCTGGCCGCACGCGACCTGCCGCAGTCCGGTGCGCTCGACGCGATCATCCTGACCAAGACCAACGCGCGCGCACGCGTGCATCGGCCGGGCTATATGGATTACATCGGCGTGCTCAAATTCAACGATGCCGGCGTGCCGATTGCCGAGCAGCGCTTCCTCGGCCTGTTCACCTCGGGCGCCTACACCCGGCGGCCATGGGAAGTGCCGCTGGTGCGGCAGAAATACGAAGCGGTGATGACGCGTTCCGGCCTGCGCCGGGATTCGCATTCGGGCAAGAACCTGCGTCATATTCTGGAAACACTGCCGCGCGACGAGCTGTTCCAGTCCAGTGAGGACGACTTGCTCGCCGCGGCCACCGGTATTCTGCAGCTGCAGGGTCGCGCGCGTTCGCGCCTGTTCGTGCGCCGCGACACGTACGGCCGCTTCTTCTCGTGTCTCGTATTCATTCCGCGCGACCGCTTCACCGCCGATATCCGCGACCGCATCGAAGATCTGCTCAAGCGCGAGTTCCACGGCGAAGGCGTGGATTCGTCGATTCAGCTCGGCGAGTCGCCGCTGGCGCGGCTGCATCTGGTGGTGCGCCCGAAGCCCGGTGAAAAGCCGCATTACGATGTCGCCGATCTGGAGAACAAGATCAGCCAGATCGTTCGCAACTGGCACGACGAATTGCGCGACACGCTGGTCGCAAGGCTAGGCGAGGAAAAAGGCATCAAGCTCGCCAATCGCTACGGCAAGGCGTTGCCGGCCGGTTATATCGAGGAAGTCAGCGCGCATGTTGCCGCAGCGGACGTGGAGTCGGCGGCCACGCTCAAGGACGAGAACGACATTCATCTGCAGCTGTATCGCTCGCGCAAGATGGGCGACCGTCTGCGTTTCAAGCTGTTCCGCTATGGCGTACCGATCACGCTGTCCGAAGCGCTGCCGATGCTCGAGAACATGGGGCTGAAGATCCTCTCCGAGCATCCTTACGAGATGAAACTCGGCGACGCCACGACGATCGTGATCCAGGATTTCGAAGTGCAGCCGGCGGTGCGCTGCGACTTCGACATCGAGCAGCTCAAGGATTCGTTCCAGACCAGCTTCGAGCGCATCTGGCGCGGCCAGGCCGAGAACGACGGCTTCAACCGGCTGATACTCGGCGCCAACATGGAGTGGCGCCAGGTCGCGGTGCTGCGCGGCATCGCCAAATACCTTCTGCAGACCGGCGTGCCGTTCTCGCAGAGCTACATGGAAGAAACGCTGAACCGCTATCCGCTGATTGCCGGATTGCTCGTCGAGCTGTTCGAAGCGAAGTTCGATCCGAATCGCGAAACCGGCAAAACCGTGATCGAAGGCGCGCGCAAGCGCCTGCGTCGCGAGCTCGAGACGTTGCTGTCGGAGGACGTGGCGAAATCCCATAGTGGATTTGTGGACAATCTGGTCAATGCACGCGGCGAACCGCGCGAGACGCAGGGACAGGCGATCGTCGGCGCGATCAAGGTGCTGCTCGACCGCGTCGCCAGCCTCGACGAAGACCGCATTCTGCGCGCCTTCCTTGGCGTGATCGGCGCGATGCTGCGCACGAGCTTCTATCAAACGCCGGGCGGTAGCCCGCGCGAATACATCAGCTTCAAGTTCGATCCGGCCAAGGTGCCGGATCTGCCCAAGCCGAGGCCGTATCGCGAGATTTTCGTTTACGCACCGCGCGTCGAAGGCGTGCATCTGCGCTTCGGTCCGGTCGCGCGCGGCGGCCTGCGCTGGTCCGATCGCCGCGAAGACTTCCGCACCGAAGTGCTCGGCCTGGTCAAGGCGCAGATGGTCAAGAACACCGTCATCGTGCCGGTCGGTTCGAAAGGCGGCTTTTTCGTCAAGCGTCCGCCCGTGGGCGGCGATCGCGACGCGCAGCTTGCCGAAGGCGTCGCCTGCTATCGGCTGTTCATCAATGGCCTGCTCGACATCACCGATAATCTCGTCGAAGGCCGCATCGCGCCGCCGCAGAATTGCCTGCGTTACGATCAGGACGACCCCTATCTCGTCGTCGCGGCCGACAAGGGCACCGCGACATTTTCCGATATCGCCAACGCCGTCAGTGCCGAACACGGTTTCTGGCTCGGCGATGCGTTCGCTTCGGGCGGTTCGGTCGGCTACGACCACAAGGCGATGGGCATCACCGCGAAAGGCGCGTGGGAATCGGTCAAACGCCATTTCCGCGCGATGGGCCGCGATTGCCAATCGGAGGATTTCACCTGCGTCGGCATCGGCGACATGTCCGGCGACGTGTTCGGCAACGGCATGCTGCTGTCGAAGCACACGCGTCTGCTGGCGGCGTTCGATCATCGTCACATCTTCCTCGACCCGAATCCCGACACGGCCGCGTCGTTCGTCGAGCGCGAGCGCATGTTCAAGCTGCCGCGCTCATCGTGGGCCGACTACGACGCGAAGTTGATTTCCAGGGGCGGTGGCGTCTTCCCGCTGTCGTCGAAGTCGATTGCGCTGTCGCCGGAAGCGCGCGCCGCCCTGGGTATCGATGCCGGCATCGACGCGCTGTCGCCGAACGATCTGAAGCGCGCGATTCTCAAAAGCCCGGTCGATCTGCTCTGGAACGGCGGCATCGGCACGTATGTGAAAGCCGAAAGCGAGACCAATGCCGACGCCGGCGATCGCGCCAACAACGCCATCCGCATCAACGGCAGGGAACTGCGTTGCAAGCTGATCGGCGAGGGCGGGAATCTCGGCATGACCCAACGCGGCCGCATCGAAGCGGCCTTGAATGGTGTGCTGCTCAATACGGATTTCATCGACAACTCGGCTGGCGTCGACACCTCGGATCACGAGGTCAACATCAAGATCCTGCTCAACGACGCGGTACAGCGCAGCGAGCTGACGATGGATGGCCGCAACAAGCTGCTGGCGTCGATGACCGACGAAGTCGAACAGCTCGTGCTCAACGACAACTACCGGCAGAATCAGGCCATCAGCCTGATGGAGCGCATGTCGGTCGCTCGTCTGGGCAGCAAGCAGCATTTCATCCGCACGCTCGAGGCACAAGGCCTGCTCGATCGCCAGATCGAGTTCCTGCCGTCGGATGCGGAGTTCGCGGAACGCAAGGCGCGGGGCCTGGGCCTGACGCGTCCAGAACTTTCTATACTTTTATCCTATTCGAAGATTGTACTTTTCCAGCAGCTGCTCGATTCGGACGTGCCGGAAGACGCGTACCTGTCGAAGGAACTGCGCCGCTATTTCCCGGTGCCGCTGCAGGACAAGTACGCGCAGCACATGGAACGCCATCGCCTGAAGCGCGAGATCATCGCTACCGCGGTGACGAATTCGATGGTCAACCGCATGGGCGCGACGTTCGTCATGCGCATGGGCGAGGACACCGGCAAGACCCCGGCGCAGGTGGCGCGTGCGTTCAATATTGCCCGCGAAGTGTTCGACGCGCGCGAAATGTGGGCGCAGATCGAGGCGCTCGACGGCAAGGTCAATGGCAATGCGCAGATCGACGCGCTGTTGCTGATCTGGGCGGCGCTGCGCAATTCCACGCGCTGGATGCTCAATCACGCTGATGCAACGCTCGACATCGCCGCAGCCGTGCAGCGTTTCCATCAAGGAATGCGCGATTTACGCGGGCATCTGCGCGATGCGATCACGCCGCGCGAACGCGTGCGTTACGACGCCGACAAGCAGCGCTGGCTCGATGCCGGTTTTCAGGACCAACTGGCGACGGATCTGGCCGGGCTGCCGACGCCGGGCTCGGGCCTGGACATCATCCATGTTGCCACCGACCACAAGCTCAAGGTCGAGCGCGCCGCGGAAGTCTATTTTGCGCTCGGCGAAGCTCTGCACCTGTCGTGGCTCATGGGCAAGATCGAGGAACTCACCGTCGACTCGCGCTGGCATGCGCAGGCGCGCGGCAGCTTGCGCGACGAGCTGTATTCGCAGCATCGCGCGCTGACCGCGCAGATCATCGAGCGCGGCGGTGACGGCAAGGGTATCGATCTGGTCGAAGCCTGGCTCAATCGCGAAAACCAGGCGCTCAAGTTCACGCTGGGCATGTTTGCAGACATGCGCACGCAAGTCGTCGCCGACTATCCCATCGTTTCGGTGGCGGTACGCCGGTTGGCGAATCTGGTGCACAGCGGGTGAACCGAGCGGCTCTGTCGCCGAGATCAGCCAGACGAAAGGCACGGTGACTTCCGGCAGTTCGTAGCGACGCCATTCTCGGGCAAGGTGTCGCCAACACGCCGGGAGTGCGCATGAAGAGCATCGTTTTCGCCGTGCTGTTCGCCAGCCATGTATGGCTGGCGAATGCCGAGGACGTGACCACGGTCGCGCCAGGTGTCGACGTCGTCAGCAGCACCTTCGTTGCTGGACGACAACCCGACGGCAACAGTGTGATCTTCCATGCGCGCGATGGACTCGTCGTCATGGATACCGGCCGTCACGCCGAGCACACGCAACGCGTCATCGATTTCGCGCGCGCCGCCGGTTTGCCGATCAAGGCGGTCGTCAATTCGCATTGGCATCTCGATCACATCGGCGGCAATCCGCGTATTCGCGCCGCGTTTCCCGACGTGCATGTCTACGCGAGTGCTGCGATTGACGACGCGATGCACGGCTTCCTCGCCGACTACCGCAAACAGCTCGAGGGCGCGATCGCCCAGAGCAAAGACGATGCGCAGGTGCAGGCCTGGCGCGGCGAACTGGCAATCATCGATTCGGGAAAAGCGCTGTACCCGGATGTCACGATCGCCCAGTCGCGAACGCTCACGCTTGCCGGGCATCGATTCCAGGTTCATCTGCAAGCGAACGCAGTGACGGCGGGCGACGTTTGGCTGTTCGACCCACAGACCAGAGTGCTGGCGGCCGGTGATCTCGTCACGCTGCCGGTGCCATTCCTCGACACGGCCTGTCCGGCACGCTGGCAGGATGCGCTGGATACGCTGGCGAAGCAGGACTTCGAGATACTGGTGCCCGGTCACGGCGCGCCGATGTCGCGCGAACAGTTTGCAACGTATCGACACGCGTACGCGAACCTGCTGATCTGCGCGGCGTCGGATAAAAGCAAATCCGCGTGTATCGACGGTTGGCTGCAGGATGCCGCGGGCCTCTTGTCGGCCGAAGACAGCAAGGCTGCTAAGCCGATGCTCGATTACTACATCGACGGTTCGTTGCGCGTCGATCCGGCAAAGACCAAAAAGCTCTGCGGCCAATAGAGCCAGCCGCAGAGCGGATGCCGGTTACCAGGTGTAGTGCACCGTGTAGGTGATCTTGCCTTCGCTGTCGGCAGGCAGATCGAGTGGGAAGTCGACGGTTTGTGCATCGCGTTTGTTGAACGCATGGTTCTTCGCGGTGATTTCCCAATTGCTCCAGCGATAGAGATATTCACGCACGATCACGGTCGCGGCTTCCTTCTTGCGGTTGCGCACGCTGATCTCGAAGCTTTCGTCGATCGTCTTCGCGCTCGTATCAATGTGGAAGCCCGTCTGTTTGCGCTCACCGACGATGTCGAACGCGTTGCCGAGCTTGATGCGCAGCGTTTCGTTGCGCGGCGTGTGTTTGATCACATCCTCGCCGACGAACTCGAGGGCGCCATCACTCTGGTTGGCCTGGTTCACGCGCACGCGTCCGGCCGGCAGCGGCATGCCGAGGCGGTTGGCTTCCTTGTTGTCGAATTCCAGGTACGAGCCGACCGAGCCTTGGTTCGTCGCCGCGTAGCCCTGATCCTGGATCGGGCCCGACCACCAGTAATTCCATGGCTGCGGCGCGGCGGTGAACACGAGTTGCTTGCGGCAGGCGACGTCGTGCACGGCTGGAAAGAGCTCCAGTTGCTTGGTCGAGTTGTCTGGCAGATCGGTGCGCCGGCCCAAAGTATACAAATGATATTCGGAAAGCGTGGATTCGCTGAAACCGGCGCTGGCGGCATCCATCTCCGCACGCGCCGCCTTCATCATGATGCCGGCTGCCTGCGGCGCAGCCGAGGGCGCGCGGTTGACTTCGCCGGCAACCAGTTTCAACTGCGCGTTGGGATAACTGCCGCCGGACTGGTTCACCAAGGTCACCCAGGCGGCCAGGTCCATGCTGCAGTTGCCGCCTTGTTCGCGCATGGTGACGTTGTAGTCGCTCCACCAGGTCACGCCCTGGGTTTGATAGCTCACGCGGGTGTCCTGCGCGCCGCCATTCTTGCTCGCGACTTTCCACACCAGCGTCGGCTTGGAAATCAAGCCACCCGGCAGCGCGGGAAACTGGATGTTGCTGTAGTTGCCGAGCGTCAACACTTCGCCGGTATCGCGTTGCAGGATCAAGCCGCCGCTCGCGGAGAGCAGCTTGCCGCTGACTTGTTCGGATTTGTCACCGTGTACCTGGGTCACGCTGATCGTCTGGCCGATGTAGCGATCGAGGAGCTTGGCGTTGTCGACGAGATCGTATTGATAGTTCTGCTCCATCACGCGCGTGCCGGCCGGATCGGACAACGATTCGAACGCAACCGTCGTCGGATCGATGCGCTTGGCGACGTCGCTGAAGCGCAGCTCGCCGACACCCGGTTGCAAAACCATGCGACGCGCATCGCGGATCAGCGCGTAGCCCGGCAGATTGGCGCCGTAATTGGCCAGATTCGCCGTGCTGAGTTGGCCCGGTTGCGCCGCACTGTAGACGGTAAGCGAATAATCCGGCGCGTCGGCGGCCGTGGCGGCGGACGAGACAAGGGCGGCAGTGATGGCAATGGCGAGTGGGCGATACATCGTGAGTTCTCCGTTGGTGTGTGGCCATGGAACGCGACACACGTCACGGCGGGGTTAGGCATGCAGCACGTTTCAGCGCCACCGCGTTGCTAAAATCCACATCCGCATCCGAGGAGGGCCGTGCCATGCGTCTGTCTCACGTTGCGTTCGCGCTTGCCGTTTTGTTTTGTGCAGATGCCCACGGAAACGCGCTGTACTGGCCGGCGGCGGCACCCTGCGACGCCACCTTGCAGGCCTGCATCGACGCGGCGAATGCCAATGACGTCGTCTACGTACAAACTTCGGCGACGATCAATCCAGGCCCCTACCTGTATGTGACCAAGCCGATGAGCTTGCTGGCGAAGGCGGGGTTTCGTCCGATACTCGCCGCGGGCAGCACGATTTCCGCGCACTACACGCCGGCCGCCGGCACCAACTGGAGTCTCGCGATCGAGGGCTTCACGCTGCTCGATGGCATGGTCATCGTGCAGGCGAACGAAGGCAATGCGACAGTGACGTTGCGTGATCTCGACATCACGACGCTCAACGCCGTGTCGACGTTTACGTCGGGTATCGGTCTGCGGAATAGCGGTACGGGCACGCTGAATTTCGAAGTGGCGGACAATCGCATCCATATCGCGATCAATAATGTGTCCGAGCCGCCGGGCACGTATGTCGACTCGGCAAGCGGGTTTTCCGGTTCGATTCACGACAACCGCATCACGAGTTCCGGCGCGCAAGGCATGCGCGGAATCGCGCTGTTTCCAGGCGCCGCATCGTCGGTTGGCGTCTACGCGAATCAGATCAGCGGTACGCTCGGTTACGGAATCACGGAATTCCCGTACAACAGCAGCGCCGCGGCAACGCTGTTCGCGGTCAGCAACGCGATCTCATGCGCGGCTCAGAGCGGTTCGGGCCTTGCTCTGGTGACAGCAGCGAGCGGCACATTCGATGCTCAAATGTTCAACAACACCGTGGTCGGCTGCAATTACGGCTTCGGCGTCAGCAATACCGGTGCGCTGAGCGGGCGTCTTGCGAACAACCTGTTCGCCTACAACGCCATCGGCGTACAGATTCCGATTGCGAACGCGGCAGGATTCACCAATGACCACAACCTCGTGTTCGCGAACGCCAACAACTATTACACGCCCGGTGCCGGCACGATCACGAGCGATCCGCTGCTGCGCCGCGGTATTGCCGATGCGCGCCTGAGCAGCGGCTCGCCGGCGATCGATGCCGCCGACAGCGTCAGTCTGCATGAACTGCTCAACAACACGGGTAGCCCCGAGATCGATGCCGATGGTCTGCGTCGATTCAAGGGCACCAGTCTCGCCGATATCGGCGCGTTCGAGTTCGGCGATTTCTCGCTGACACAACGCAATGTCAGCAGCGCAAGCAGCGCCAGTACGATCGATGGCGCGGCGCTCAATGGCCTGGTCAACGCGCGGCCGCAACTGACGCCGACGCGCATGGCCGAGTCGTATCAGGCGACGAGCAACGACCACTACACGGGTTTCGATTACGTCAGCAGCCACTATCGCATTCGCGATGAGGACAGCGCGGTGTTCAGCGCGCGCAGTGCGTTCAACGTGTTCGCGCCGGCGCCGGGGCCCGGCGTGCTGCTGCACAGCTCGATCGCAGGAACCAACGTGTTCGGCTTCGGCACGCAGATCAACGACGCATACCTCAATGATCAACCGAATCGCATCGTGCTCGCCACCCACCGCGAGGGCACGGCATTCGACCATCCGTTCTCGGCAACATATTCGCTCGGCAATCGCTGGTACTTGTTCGAGAGCGACGCGGTCAGCGATTTCCCGAATGGCCTGGATTTTCACATCTATGCGCAGGATCCGAGTATCAACGCTTTCCGCTGGATCGCGCCTGAGGGCGGCGCCACCACTTACACGGTGCTCGATCAACTCGTGATCAACGGCGAGCCATGCGCGCAGATCTACGCAACGCCGGGTTACTCGGGGCTCAATCCGCATCCCGTGGAACTGCGCTACGCGTCGGCACTGCGCCGCTGGCTCATCGAAAACATCGATGCGGCAACGCTGCCGGCGGGACAGGACTTCTACGTTGTGGTGGATGAGGCCGCCACGGTCGCGTGCCGTTACGAGCACATTTTCCACGACGAGTTCGAGTTGCGCGACTGATATTTCGCGCGATCTCGCAAAGCTGCAGCGTGCTCGCGTAGAATCCGGCGCATGTCCGAGCCCATGGCCATTGCTTTTGTCGCCGCCAGCAACGAGGAAGCGCACGCTGCGTTGCTCGATTTGCGCCGGCGCTACAGCGAGGTGCCGTTGGAACAGGCGCAAGTGATCGTTGCACTCGGCGGCGACGGCTTCATGTTGCGCACGCTGCATCGGCACCTGCCGCTGAACAAGCCCGTGTATGGCATGAAGGTCGGCACGGTCGGCTTTCTGATGAACCAGTTTCATTCGGACGGTTTGAGCGAACGTCTCGCGCGCGCGCAGGCGACCGCGCTCAAGCCCCTGGTGATGCACGCAGTCGGCGAATCCGGCGCGACGACGACGGCGCTCGCCTTCAACGAAGTGTCGCTGCTGCGCCAGACCAAACAGGTCGCGCACATCCGTGTCTCGCTCAATGGCGCGGTGAAAATCGACGAGCTCATGTGCGACGGCATTCTCGTTTCGACGTCGGCCGGCTCGACCGCGTACAACCTGTCCGCGCACGGTCCGATCCTGCCGCTCGGCGCGGATGTGCTGGCGATGACGCCGATCAGTCCGTTTCGTCCGCGGCGCTGGCGCGGCGCAATTCTGCGCGCAGGCACCGAAGTGAAACTGGAGATACTCGATCCGTACAAACGCCCGGTCAGCGCGACCGCGGATTCCAACGAAGTGCGCGACGTGATGGAAGTGACGATCCGCGAATCGCGCGAGCAAACCGTGACGCTACTGTTCGATCCCGAGCACAATCTGGAGGATCGCATTCTCAATGAGCAATTCGCGATCTGAATTTCGTTTTATCGCGATCGCGATTGGCATCTGGCTGGCATTCGTCGACGCGAATGGTGCCGAAGTCGATCCGCACCTCTCCGTGCAAGCGCAGAGCGCCGGCGACGTCGATGTCTTGCTCGTGCTGGCCGAGCAAAGCCGCCCGGTGTTGCCGCTGCCGGCGCAGGCCGACTCCCGAACTTATCGCCGCGCGCTCGTGGACGCTTTGCGGGCGCGCGCGCAACACGCGCAGCGCGACCTGCGCGGATGGCTGGATGCGCGCAGCATCGAGCACCGGGATTTCTGGATCGCGAACCTGATCCAGGCGCGTGTGCCTGCCTCGGCGCTGGCTGAACTTGCCGCGCGCAGCGAACTGGTGCGCATCGATGCGAACCCCGTCATCGCGTTGCAGCGACCGACCGCGCAATTCGCACCGGCCAGCACACTCGGTATCGCCTGGGGGGTAGCAAAAATCGAGGCACCACAACTCTGGGCGGCGGGATACACGGGCCAAGGCGTGGTGATCGGCGGAGAAGATACCGGTTATCAATGGAATCATCCCGCGCTGAAAGCACATTACCGCGGCTGGAACGGGACGAGTGCCGACCACAACTACAACTGGCACGACTCGATCCACGATTCGGTTGGTAATCCGTGCAACAACAATGCGCAGGCGCCGTGCGACGACGACGGCCATGGAACGCACACGGCGGGCACGTTCGCCGGCGACGATGGCGCGGGCAATCAGATCGGTGTCGCACCCGGCGCGCGCTGGATAGGTTGCCGCAACATGGATCAAGGCAATGGCACGCCGGCGCGCTATATCGAATGCATGCAGTGGCTGCTCGCGCCGACCGATCTTGCCGGGAACAACGCCAATCCCGATCTTGCGCCCGATATCGTCAGCAACTCCTGGGGTTGCCCGGCTCAGGAAGGTTGCGCGACGGGGCTGGAACTTCAAGGCGTCGTCGACACGCTCGTCGACGCCGGAATCTTCTATGTGGTTGCGGCGGGCAACGACGGCTCGTCTTGCTCGACGATCCTCGATGCGCCGGCGGTCTACGACGCGAGCTTCGTCGTCGGTGCAACCGGCAGCAGCGATGCGCTGGCAAGTTTTTCCTCGCGCGGGCCAGTCGCCGGCAGCCTGCTGATCCGGCCCGATGCGTCTGCGCCGGGCGTGGGCGTGAATTCCAGTTATCCGGTCAACACGTACCAGACCCTCAGCGGCACGAGCATGGCCGCGCCGCATGTGGCCGGCGCCGCGGCGCTGCTGATGTCGGCATTTCCGGCGCTCCGGGGCAAGCCGCGCGAAGTGGCGTCGATACTGCGCGAGACAGCGACGCGGCAAGGCGTGACCGATGCCACGGTGCAAAGTTGCGGCGGCACCT